>Ga0255347_1007082_pt1 | contig 11832 bp, 11 predicted proteins | sample wastewater_treat_2_FD_192479 | JGI IMG/M metagenome (GOLD analysis project Ga0255347, IMG submission 192479) | Wastewater microbial communities from Lulu Island WWTP, Vancouver, Canada - plant24 | ecosystem: Engineered > WWTP > Wastewater > Unclassified | place: Canada: Vancouver, British...
TTGAGACTCCTTTCTTTAGAAATGGGGGCTGGTGGTTGGCCCTCATTATTTATTCTTCATTTTTTATATAGAAATATTAATAAGGATGGTAAAAATAATGATAACTTCAACAATCTTAATTGGTGCTACAATTATTTTAACTGGTATAATTATTTTTCAATTTTACTTGTTATTCCGAGCATTTCAATGGATTTATTTCATTAATTCGGTGCTGTCAGAACTGTGTAAAATATTAATAAATCACACTGATAATATCTCAAAAAATACTCAAATAAATCAAGTTCTCAATGAGTTTATAAAGAAAGAAATGAGCAAATCATCAGATGTAACAATAAATTAAAGAGGATATAATATGGCAACAAAATCAAATGTTATTAAGAAAAAACCACCTAGCTATATTAATGGATTAAAAGCTATCACAAATTGGTTCTTTAGTAATCGTAGAAAGAAAGAAGAATTAGAAAATATTATAAATATATTTAAGATTGATAATAATATCATAAAAAGATTCATGTTATATACCTATAATACTCCACATTTAACATGGTATATTAATAAATATTTAAATTCTCTATATGAGTTTAATAGATTCGATACTGTAAATTTATTATATAGTCTAGTTTATTTACTAGATGTTAATAGAATTACCAGAAAGAGCATTCCTGAAAAATTGATGTATCTTAAAAATACAGAATTGTCAGATAAGAATAAGCAGAAAGTTAAAGAGTTATTATATGAATTCTTTGATAAAATTTTTGATAAGAATTATAATGACTCAGAAATGAATTATTTTTATGATCTTGTTAATTTAAATGCTATTACGTTTAAAGATCTTGAAGATATTGATAAACATATTAATAGCGGCAAGAGCACTCTAAGGTTAGAAGAAGTGACTGCTACTACGTCTCCAACAAGTCCTAAGGTAAATACTAGTGTTCTTGATATTTATAAAGAATTACCACCAGGAATAAAAACATTTTGCAATGAAGCTAAAGAATTTATTCTTGCAAGAGAGGAATGTAAGGGATGTGAATTATTTGGCAAGCCGACAGTTATAATGGATACGAATGTAATTGATTCTGAAGAAGTCGATATTGCATTTATTGGTCTTAATCCAGGAACAGATGAAGTTGAAATTGGAAAACCATTTGTTGGTAAAGCTGGAAAAATATTAAGAGAACGAATGTCTCTGCTACCAAATAACGTTAAGTGGGCAATCTATAACGTGATTTTATGTCATACTAAGAATGAAAATGAAATCAAAAATCCAGATGATGTTAAAGCGAGATGTAAACCGCTTGTTGAAATTATTATGCAAACCTTTCCGTCAAAAATTTATGTTCCACTAGGAGCTAAAGCTTTTGATTGGTTTGGACTTAAAGGATCAGTAGCATCATTAGCTGGTAAGGTATTTACAAATAACAATATGACAATTGTTCCAGTAATGCACCCTAGTGCAGCTAATTATAATCCTGAAAACTTAGCAAAATTTAAAAGTAACTTCCAATCAGTTCTTAATTTATTCAATCAAGAACAAGTTAAATCTCCAGAAGTTACTATTCCTCAACCTCCAGTAAAGAAAAGTAGTAAGAATTATTCAAAAGAAGATTTGACAGTTCCAATAAATAATGATAAATTTATTGATAAAGTAACTCCAGATCTAACATTTTTTGATGTGCGAGAGATAAATAATAAAATTTTAAAGATCTATATAGATAAGAATGGACAAAAGAAATATTTAATAACTGATTATGAATTAAATTTCTTCTTAAAGAATGCAAATTGGAAACAATGTGATCAAATAACTAGTGGAATTGACGCTGTTGTAACTTTCCCTGGAAGAGATAAATATTCAGTTATAAAGAAGATTCGTGATCGCTTAAATAATCTAAAAGGAGCATAAGAACAGTGTGGACATTCATACAAAAAGATGATGTTGAAACATTTTTAAATAAGTATCCTCATCTCGCTGAAGGTTTTGAAAATATTAAGTTATATGAAACTGAAGATAATATATTTCTACCAAGATTATTTTATAAAAATTTTCCAAATGGAATAAAAGTTTTCGAAAGTAGAGAAACTCCAAAATTTGAACCGACATTTTTCAAGTTTATAGGCAAACTTAGACCAGAACAGATTGATATTGTCCAAACTGCCATTAATATGTATAATGAGAATCATGGACAAATTAATGGAATAATCAAAGCAAGACCAGGACTGGGTTGACAAACTAGCTCAGTTTAAACTCCTCTAATTCGGTGAAACTCCCACTGGGACAATACCGAGCCAAGCTTCTAATAAAGCTGCTAACTTTATTAGTTGAAGGTGTAACGACTAGTCGAAAGACGTAAGCTGATAAGCGATTGATCAGCTGAAACGGGGAGCATCCTAATTTCTAGGATGAAGATATAGTCTAATCTCATAGGTAACTATGAGCAGGAGTTATCCTGAGTGAAAGAGTAGCGTCTTACACTAAATATAAATGAAGACGGTCCTAAGCACGTTTATTGCGGCTCAATTAGGACTTAAGACCTGTATTGTAATCGATAATGAAAATTTGATGAATCAATGGGTAGACGCTTTCCTTACATTTACAGATCTTAAAGCTGAAGAAATTGGATTAATCAAGGGCAAACATTTTGTTATAGATAAACCCGTAATAATTGCAACTGTTCAAACATTATTGTCTAAAATCAAAACAGACATGCATAAAAATTTTGGACTAATGGATACTGCTAGAATCGGATTAGTTATTTATGATGAAGTGCATAATACCTCAAGTAGTAGCAAATTTGCTAAAGCATCTCTACTATTTAGAACAAAGAATTTTCTTGGACTTTCAGCTACACCATTTCAATCTGGAACAGCTGAAATCCTAATGAAAAACACGATTGGTGAAATCATATACGAAACAAAGCATTATGAGCTTAAGCCGACTTATATATTAAATCATTATGACAGTGGATTAACCGGAAAATATGCATTTGTTCTTGGTAAAATGTCAGATTATATCAAGCGCAAAGCATTTTATAATTCTATTATCGTAAGGAGTTCGAATTATTTAAATTTAATAATTAAATTAATTCGAAAAAGGCTCAATGAAGGACATATTATATTAGTATTGTGTTTTACTAAAGCACAAGTCAAATTAATTTCAGAACGATTAGACAAAGAAGGAATCGATCACCGAAGATTTTATGGTGATGAAAAAGATGAAATCGATAAAAATAATGTAAATGTTCTAATTGGAACTTACGCTTACATTGGAAAAGGATTTGACTTTCAACAATTAAGTTCTCTTATTTTAGCTACAAACTTAGCTGGTAAGAAATCCTTGATTCAAGTAGTTGGAAGAATATTAAGAGAAGGTGACAAGAATAAAAAAGCTCCAATTGTTGATGATTTAATTGATAGAGGTTTCCCAAGTTTATTTCTTCCTGACATGAAATCAAAGAAAAGTGTTATTAAGGGAGAATTTAATTGTGAAATTATTGATGTTGTTGAAGATCAAGAAATTCAAGAAGGTGAAATAATTTGATTTTATCGGCAAGATCTTATCTAGGTCTTGCCGATAAATATCTTTTCGGAGGCAAAATGTTATTTAATAAAATATTGGGACATTGTAGTTTCCTTGGTCATACTGGTTATGCTAATCATTCAAGAAATTTCTTTACAACTTTAAATAATTATTTACCAGTAAGGATACACAATTTCTCATGGTGGAAGGAATTAGATCATCTTGATCTAGTACACCACCGAATGTTAATTAAACAAACTTGGGAAGAACCACCTTGGGAAGTTGGTGTTCCGTTTCATAGAGACAAAAATGATAAGATTATTAGTATAGTTTTAATGGAAACTAATCACTATTATTATTATGATAGTTATCAAGATCCTGTAATAGGATATAATGTATGGGAAGCTACCAGACAACCTCAACACTTCTTCGATCGATGGAATAAATTTTTACAGCTATGGGTGCCGACAGAATGGCAGCGACAATGCACAATAGAACAAGGAGCTGATCCAGATAAAGTAAAAGTAGTTCCAGAAGGAGTAGATGGTTCTAAATTCTTCCCTGGTGAACCAGAACTAAAATTGAAAGAATATAAAGATGGTCGCTTTAAATTTATGATCTTTGGAAGATGGGATTATAGAAAATCTACAACAGAAATGATTAGAACATTTATTGAAACTTTTAAAAGAAACGAACCAGTAGATTTAATAATCTCAGTAGATAATCCGTTTCCAGCAGATGGTCTAAAATCAACTGAGGAAAGATTAAAGCATCATAAATTAGTTGATTCAAGAATAAAGATATTACATTTTCCAAACAATCAAGAGTATATTTCTCATCTTAAATCTGGACATTGTTTACTTACATGTTCAAGAGCTGAAGGTTGGAATCTTCCGTTGATAGAGGGAATTTCTTGTGGAACTCCCACAATTAGCTCAAACTATGGTGCTCAATTAGAATTTGCAGAAAATATTTCGCACATGGTTGATATTAAAGATCACATATCACCTAGAGAAGTATTCATGGATGTACATAGTTCCAGAAACAATAATCTTGAAGGAACTTGGGCTGAACCTGATTTCGAACATCTCAGTAAAGTAATGAGAGATGTATATGAAAATTATGAAGAATATAAAATAAAAGCTCTTGTCGATTCTAAAATTGTAAGAGAAAAATTCACATGGGAGAATGCTGCTAAAACAGCACTAGAACATATAAGTGAAATTACAGAAGATGATATTGAAGTTCATAAAAGAATCATTAAAAAATCCCCGTCAGAATCTGTTAAATACACTTTTCATAATGGAGCAAGGGTTGATATATTTGGATCACATGATCAAGAATATACTATCAAATTTATAGATAATGATACACAAAAATTAGTGCATCAAGATACAATTGAAACATATCATTATGTCAAAACTAGTAGAATGTATTATACTAATTGGAAAGTGATAGTAGAAGTTAATGAAGAATTATATTCTGATCATATATTTAATCCATATGGAAAACGAGTAATCATTACATTAGATAGCTCAGCTCTTGGTGACACTATATCATGGATGCCATATGTTGAAGAATTTCGAAAGAAACATAATTGTAAAGTTTTCTGTTCTACTCTCTGTAATAATCTATTTAAGAATGGTTATCCAGAGATTGAATTTATTCCATTTGGGACAACTATTGATGATATTTATGCAATATACAATGTGTCTATGGAAGAAAAAGACTATAACAGAAATAAAACAAATTGGCATTTAATCCCTTTACAACAAGCAGGATCAGATTTTCTAGGTTTAGATTTTAAGGAGATTCGGCCGATTATACAAGTAAAGAAATTTAAAAGAGCAATTAAACAAAAATATGTTGCTATTGCAGAACATAGTACTTTTCAATGTAAGTACTGGAATCATCCGACTGGATGGCAAGATTTAGTTAAATATTTAAATTCAGTTGGATATCAAGTGATGCCTATAACAAGAGAAAAATCATATTTAAAAAATGTAGTTCATAAGCCAAATAAAGAGTTAAATGATATAGTAAATAATATTCAAAACGCTGAGTTTTTTATCGGCGTGAGCTCAGGATTAGCATGGCTTGCTTGGGGATTACAGATTCCAACAGTGATTATATCAGGTTGTACAAAACCATTTGTAGAAATGCAAGATTGTATTAGAGTCCATAATCCAAATGTTTGCAATGGTTGTTTTAACGATCCGAATATTGATCTTGATAAACCAAACTGGGAATTTTGCCCTAGGAAACAGAACTATATATGTTCGACAGCTATCACTCCAGAGATGGTGATAGAAGCAGTACAACCGCTAATAAAAGAAGATTAAATATCCTACTATTTTTACATAGAAATAATCATTTTAATTTTATTAAGGAGGTTTATATTGTTACCAAAAAATTATTATGATCTAGTGGAACAACCAGGATTTCTTAAACATATACTCTACGGTGACAGCGTTTCAAAAGACATGAAGTCAGTTGTCAAATTTAAAAATTCTTATATAGAATATATTAAATTTTGTGAAATATGGGACAGACTAGTTGAAAATATTCCAATCACTATAAAAAATGATAAAGAATATTTATTTATTGAAGATGAAATTGAAATAGCTTCATATGATATAAAAACAGATTCTTGGAATTTATATAAACCACAATATCTAATGAGACACAAAATAAACGAACAAATTGTTCGTATAAATTTTACAAATATTGCAAGCTTAGATGTCACAAAAAATCATTCAATGATTGATTATGATTGTGATAATAAATCTCTTATAATCAAAACTCCAAATGATATGAAATATATTCCAGCAATATTATCAGATGCAAATGTCCAATTGGACGAAATTGATTATAAGTATCTGCTATTAGGACTATGGTTTGGCGACGGAACACTATCTAAACCAAATAAAGACAATGCGTTTCAATATCCAGCAATAAGTAGCAATAATGCAATTGAGATGATGAATTTATTAGAAACAAATATAGAAAATATTAAATTTTATAGAAAAACTAATGATTGGGATTTCTTCATTAACTATAAATGGTTAAGAGATCTTCTATTATATTATAAACTCGATGGTATTCATAGTTTAAATCGGGTTATTCCAAATGAATTATTTATTCAACTACAAAACGATCCTATTAAATCTATCTCATTCATACTTGGTTACTGGTTAGCAGATGGTTCATTTAATAATCGGGCAGTTATTATAGCGTCTGGAAACCGTCAACTATTAGAACAAATTCAATATCTTTTAATGATAATTGGTATATATTCACATTTGAAATTAGATAAAAATAATCGAAAATTTGAAGGAATTATTCATGGAGATATGTTTAAATTATCTACGAGTTTAAACAATAGTCTAATTAATTTATTTAAAAATTTTGAGTATTTAAAAGATTTTCCAGAAACGGTGGAATTTTGTTCGTATTATTATGGACAAAATTCAGCTAATAAAAATATAGAAACTCCTAATCACCAAATATGCAGATCCCCAAAACGTGCACATTTATTCCAGCTCAAACCGATTAAAATATCATCAAAAGAATTTATTGAATATAATGATTATGTATATGATTTGTGTGTTCCAGAAACTCAAAATTTTATAGCTAATGGGTGTTTAGTTCATAATACGGATTCACTCTTTATTTCGATACCTATAAAAGATTCAGAAAAATTAACAACTCAAGAAAAATTAAAAATCTCCGATAAGGTGTCAGAAGATATTAATAATGCTGTAACAAAATATTTAAACAGTTATTTTCTGCCGAAATCAAATATTTCACCAGATCAAAATGCTACTTACTTTAAATCAGAAATGCTCATGGATGCAATCATGTTCTTAGATGTTAAGAAAACCTATGCATATAAATTACTAGCATCAAAAGGACAAATCTTTGACAAACCTAGTATTGAATATACTGGTATTCAAGTGGTAAGATCTAATGCAGCAAAACTAACTCAAGACTTATTAAGAGAAATTATTGAAAATATTATTCTAAATGAGGAAGTGCCGGTAAAAGAAAAATTAACAAGAACAACAAATATTGTTAATGATTTTCATCAGAAATTCATAGAATGTATAGAAAATTTAGATATTATTGATATCTGTATTCCTGGCAAATGGAGTAAGGCAGATCTATTTATAAATGGAATGACCTTATATAATTTTATTATGAAGAAAGAAATATTTTCAATGGGATCTGCAGGTTACTTTATATATTGTACTTTTAAGAATCCTAAGATATTTCAAGATTCAAAACTTGATATGACAAAAGTTAAGGGAATTGTTATTCCAAGAGCTTATGATAAAATATTATTAGATAAGAAATTAGAAGAGTATCAAATCAATATCGATTCTCAACAACAATGGGACACATTATATAGTACTACAGTTAATCGAATCGTAAACCTTATAAAATCGTTAAAATAAAAAAGGAGATTATAATTAGTTATGTTCAAAAATGATTTAACATTAAGTTCAAACAATGAACATGCACAAAACCTTATAGGAAGATATATTAAGGGAAGTGATGATGTAATCGGAGAGATATCAACAGTTGACTTAAAATATAATTCTTGTGAAATATGTATTAATTTTAGCGATGGTGTAAGAGTTTTAGACACAAGACATACAATTGATTATTGGCTAGAGAAATCTCTTGCTCGAGATCAATTAAATGAAAACGAATTGAAACAATTTAGAAAACGAACGATTATTAATAATAAAAAATAATTTTTAATCGGCAAGAGTTAGCTTAAGCTCTTGCCGATTAAACTTTCAAATTTTTATTTTTTCAATTTTTATATAGAAATAATACCATTATAAATTTTATTATTTTACTTTGATGGGGTTTAAATGAACATAATAAAGGCAAATATAACAGATCTGTGGAAACAAGGAAAAATTGTTTGCACTACAACAAATGGGTTTGTTAAGAAGGATGGAAGTGCGGTTATGGGACGAGGAAATGCTCTCGCCATGGCTCAAACAATACCAGACCTACCAAAATTATTAGGACAGTTTATTAAAAAATACGGCAATCGTGTCGGATTTATTTATCAAAGAAGTGTGATAGCATTCCCGGTAAAACCAGTTTCAGGAAATTATAATGATCTTCTTATACACATACAGAAACGTTATAAACCAACAGATATTAATATTCCAGGATTTTGGTGTAAAGCTGATTCAAAAATTATTGAAATTAGTATGAATCAATTAAATGATTTAGTTAAAAAATTTAAGTTAGAAGAAGTGTATCTTCCTGTCCCAGGTGTTAACAATGGACAATTAAAATTTACAGACGTTGAACCGATTCTTATGAAAAGAGCTAAAGAAATCAGAATTTGTAGTTTGTAGTATCCTGCTTGCCGCTAACCTGAAGAAACGAAGGAGGTAAAGACCTCATGATAACAAAAACGATAACAATATTTTGTCAAATTGTTTGTGTCGTGCTTGTCACCATGGCTTATAATAACCTAACAAATTCTCTCCCGGTGGCGGTAAAAATTCAAGAGAATGTTATAATCAAAGAAATAAAATCAGATTTAATAAGTTTAAATGCTCCAAAAAAGAAAATTCCGGAGCTAGCGAATGCGGTGTATACAGCAAGTAATTCAACTGGATTAAATCACAAATTAATTACCAGTTTAATGTATACGGAAAGTAATTTTAAAATAAATGCAGTTGGACCTCAAAACTGGACCAATATTCGATATAAAGGTTTAATGCAAACCCCATCGGCGACCTGGTTTAGTGATGTAGACACATTACATGGTGCTAGAATTCTTAAACAAAAATTAGAGTATACTGATAATAATTTAAGAGTTGCTTTAGCATGCTATAAAGGTGGAAAAAATCCAACGGCATTTCGGCAAGCAGACCAAGTATTAAAATTGTATAGTAAGTTACAACAAAATAAGGAAATTTAACAATCTAAGAATTCGGCAAGAGCTAATTTAAAGCTCTTGCCGATTTTTATTTTCACAGATTTCATATAGAAATTATAAGGATGAAAGGGAGAAATATAATATCTCTCTTTTTTATAAATACAAATAATTAGAAAGGAGATTAATTATCATGGCAGATAGCGGTTATACAACAATTGAAATTGGTATTCCAATTTCTAATATGCCAACTTGGGAAATTTTTCAAGTGTGCGATGAGATTGAAACTGTTTTAAATCGATTGAGAAATTATGCAGGTTGTAACAATGAAACTAGATATATGAAATTCAACTATACAGTCGAAGGGGAAGCAACCAGTGCAAAAAATGAGATTGTTAAGATTTTTAGAGCCCATGGAATACTAATCAATAATAGTTCTTCATATATTGTTATTGTTGGTAGAAATGGTAATCGAACAAGTTTCAATGTATGATAAAAAGAAGCTGATAACTAAATAATGAAAGGAGTACAAGATGATACATTGTTTCTATCATTCGAGTGATTTAGATGGTCACTGTTCTGGAGCTATCGTGAAATATAAATTTCCGGAAGCTCAAATGCACAGTATTAACTACGGACAACAATTTGCGTGGGACAAAGTTAATACTAAAGAAGACATCGTCATTATGGTTGATTTTTCGCTCCAACCATTCTCAGAAATGGCTAAATTGCATACTGAATTTGATGACCGACTAATTTGGATCGATCACCACATCAGTGCAATTGAAGAGTCGAAGAGTTGGAAAGATGGAGACAACAAGTCTCTCAATGACAAAATTAATGGGTTAAGAATTGTGGGACTTGCTGGGTGTGAACTAACCTGGAAGCATTTCTTTCCAGAAATTGAAATGCCAAACGCGGTTAGACTTCTTGGAAGATATGACGTTTGGGATCACAAAGATCCAAATGTTCTACCATTTCAAATGGGAATAAGGTTAGAAAACACCTGGCCAGATGCCAAAAACATGTCTATGTGGCAGGATTATTTTAGTAAATTTTCAGAAAATCTTATTAAAGATACAATTAATGAAGGAAAAACGATTCTCAAGTATCAAAAACAGGAGAATGAAAAATACGCCAAAAGCTGTGCTATGGAAATTGATTTCGAAGGATTCAAAGCTATTGCAATTAATAAACTTCTGACCAATTCACAGTTGTTTGATAGTGTTTGGGATGAAAGTAAATATGACCTGATGATAACCTTCGGGCTAAGGGCAAATTGCATGTGGACGATGAGCTTCTACACAACTAAAGAAAATGTGGATTGTTCACAAATTGCTAAATCCTTTGGAGGAGGGGGTCATAGACAAGCAGCTGGGTGTAATTTCAAAACATTGCCATCGGAATTTGTCAAACAAATTAAGATTAAACAGCCTGTAAAGTTTGGAAAAATTCCGGAGTATGGCGATAAAATGACTTTAAAGGAATTTATTGAGGATGTTGATTGTGGCATGTTTATAGACTACGATGGTCATGGTTATTATGCTACTGAAAATGAAATGACAGATATTGCTGTACTTCCATCAATGATTATCAATAAAAACATTGATGAAAGATGGAGCCACGTAGTTTGGTTTAACAAATAAATAATTTTACCGGCAAGATCTGAAATTAGATCTTGCCGGTAAAAACAAACAAATAAATCTCGAAAGGAGTAAATAGTGGAAAATAAAGAAATTAAGGCAAATCTCAAAAAAGGAGAATTATTCATGAATAATTTACAAAATAATTGGCATTTATTTGTTGATTGGTTTAAGAAATTGTTAGCAATGATGATTGTGTTTATATTACTTGGAGCAAGTCTTGGAATTTACGTCAGTAAAATCGTTTACGATATGAGAATGAATGAGGTCACCAAGGTTGGTGGCTTTGTTTATGACAATAAGGTCTATAATGTAAGTTTAAGACCCTAAGAAACACGGCCGTACCGGGCACTGCAAGAGGAACGCAAGGATAAGATGCAAAACGCTTGATGAGTGCTGGCTCTCTGCCACAGCCACATGAAAGGAGATGGTATGATTAAAACAATTACTTTAGAATGGCTACAGTCAGAAGGTGCGTGCAAAGAATCACTAGAAGCATGGCAAAAGGAAACAGACCACGATACATTCGCAACGCTTAATCGTCTGCTTGACAAAAACCCAGAGTGGGGAAATTGGCTAATATGTAGGATAATGAATAAGAAACAAGCTGTGCAGTACGCTATTTTTGCAGCAGAACAGGTCATTGATATTTATGAGGGAAAATATCCAAATGATAAAAGACCTCGTAATGCCATTGAAGCAGCGAAAGCGTATTTGAAAAACCCAAGTAAAAAAACAAAAGCTTATGCCGCTGATGCTGC
>Ga0255347_1007085_pt1 | contig 11831 bp, 10 predicted proteins | sample wastewater_treat_2_FD_192479 | JGI IMG/M metagenome (GOLD analysis project Ga0255347, IMG submission 192479) | Wastewater microbial communities from Lulu Island WWTP, Vancouver, Canada - plant24 | ecosystem: Engineered > WWTP > Wastewater > Unclassified | place: Canada: Vancouver, British...
CGTAACAAGCGCCCTGAATAAAACTGATGCGGACATGATCGCCGTTTCCGCGGGCTTTGACAATCACGAAGACGATTGGGGCGGTCTGCTCAAAACTGAGGACTACACCTATATGGGCAAACTGGTCCGGGAAACAGCGATCCGCAACAAAGGCGGCTGCTTCGGCATTCTGGAAGGAGGCTACAACCACGCAGTGCTGGGCAAAAATGTCTGGGCGTTTATCAAAGGGCTGGACACCGTTTGATCCTCTTTTACATCTAAAGTGATTTACGGAAAAATAAAAGGGACGGGATTCTCGCAAAAGCCCTTGATGTGGCTGATAGCGGCCGGCCGGTAAAAAAGTCTGTTTATGAAGGTATCACGTCGGACAAAATATGAAAGCACCGGATGTTTGGAGGCCGGAATGATTGCACTCGAAAAAACCACTTCATGGGTAGCATACAGGGTTGCAGGCAAAAAAAGAGGGGCTGGCTATTATTCGCCTAACCCCTTGATTTTATTGGTAGCGGGGAGAGGATTTGAACCTCTGACCTTTGGGTTATGAGCCCAAAAAGATACCTTTTTCACAGATTGCCTTTTATATCCACTAAAATACTCAAACCCACAATAATCAATACTATCAGGGCTTAGAAGATTACCCTTGACATACTTTTATAAAAGTCTATATTCAAATCGAATATAGGGGACAATGTAGGGGATAATTTTTAAGGCATACAAAGACAAGGGGAAATGAGAAATGCCAAGACAAGGCAGAATAAAGACGAAATATCCGGGTGTTTATTACGTTGTCAAAAACAATGAGAAGATTTTCTATATTGTCTATTATCTTAACGGAAAGAAGATCGAAGAAAAGGCCGGGCGGCAATTCTCAAACGATATGACGCCCGCAAAGGCTTCTGCAATGCGTGACAGACGGGCAAAAGGTATTGAACTATCAAACAGTGCGCAACGTGAGCAAGATAGGGCCGCAAAAATAGCGGCGGCGAGAAAAATGACGTTGACGCGCCTTTGGGAAAAATACAAAGCGAGCAAGACAGATTTCAAATCTATCAACGCAGACGAAAGCAGATTTAAGAAACACTTAGAACCGGACTTTGGCGATAAAGAACCGCATACGCTAATAAGGCTTGATATTGATCGTTTACGTGTCAAACTGTCAAGAAAATTAGAACCGAAAACAGTGAAGAACATTTTAGAATTACTTCAGCGGGTAGTTAATTTTGGCGTGTCCCGGCAGTTATGCGACAATCTGAATTTCAAGATAGATACAATCAAAGTGGATAATATCAAGACGGAAGATTTATCACCAAAGCAATTAAAAAACTTATTAGCGGCCATTGATAAGTCAACCGATATTGAAGCCGCAAATATTATGAGGCTTGCCTTATATACGGGAATGCGGCGCGGTGAAATGTTCAAGCTCAAATGGACTGACGTTGATTTCGAGAGGGGTTTTATTTCTATTAGAAATCCCAAAGGCGGTGTTAGTCAGAAGATTCCTTTGAATGAACAAGCACGGGCGGTGCTAGAGAATCACCCGAAAACGAAGATCAGCAAAGATCAAGAAGAACCAAAATATTCGGAATACGTTTTTGTAAATACTCAAGGCAATCCTTTTACGGATATTCGAGCAAGAGTTAATGCTATCAAAGAGGCGGCAGAATTACCGGCAGACTTCAGAGCATTGCACGGGTTAAGGCATACGTATGCTTCAATGTTAGCATCAAGCGGCAAGGTGGATCTTTACACCCTGCAAAAACTGCTGACGCATAAGTCCCCGGTTATGACCCAAAGATACGCACATTTACGGGACGAGGCAATGAAGAAAGCATCTGAATTGGCTGGGAAGATTATAGAACAGGCCATGGATTCAAATGTGGTTGAATTATCCAAAAAAGAACAGGTCGAAAACTGATATAATTAAAAAGCCGGTGATAGGTTACGCGAACCGACAAGCAAAAGGAATCCCTCTTTTGTTTCACCGGCTAAACATAGGGGATGCTTGCGAGAGGAAAAGCAGTGGATATAAAAAACGCGCATTACTTTATTGAATTTGCGAATTACTCAAATGAAACAATCGAAAAAATGTATGATAAATTTCCGACAGGTATTGTAGATGAGAGTGAAAATTGGCCGGTATTAGAAACACCTATTGAAGCAAATTTACATTCCCTTTTCAAATCGTGCAGGGGGAATAATCTGTGTCTTATACCTGAAAGGATGACCATCTTTGCTAAATCCTTTCAACAATTATTGCGAAATATTCTGTATAAAATTATTGAAAATCAAGGCGTGTTAAGCGAATCAGATGAACTAAATTTTATTATCACCTTACAAGAACGAACAATCACAAAATATGAAGTGGAAAATGGCAGACTTACTGAACAGTCGGTACTAAATCCTGATGACGAAAGCGTAGCTATGATGACGCCCGGATGGTTGAAATATTCTTGCCAAAGCCTTATTGACTTTTTATGTAATGAAAATCTTAAAAGATTAAAAAATTGCCCTTACTGCAAAGAATTCTATGCATCAAAAAAGCTGAATCCAAACCAGCGTTATTGTTCGAGTTGTTCTAAAAAGGACACAAGAACAAAAGAAGAAAAAGCCTCTTATCAAAGAGCGTACAGAAAGGTACAAAAAAAGCGCAGAGAGAGAGAAAAAAAACGTAAATTAGAAAAAGAGGCTTTAAATTTGATCGCGCAAGGCATTAGGCCAAAAGAAGCGCGAGAATTGGCCGAGCTAAAAATGAAAGATAAATAATCACTTACAAGCGTAAGCCGAGCAATTCACCGTAAAAGAGCAATTGCTGTATTACGCATATATAGAATATTATTCACTTTTTTTGACAATTAAATACCATCAGGATTATGTTATGGCCGTAACACACACAGTATTACGGCCTTTGCTTTTTCCGTAACTGTGTCACTTTTGAAGGGAGAAAATTAAAATGCCAAAAACAAAAGAAAGAGAAGCCAGGCGTCGGGTACAAATTGCACCGGCGGAAGAATTGGTCAAAAAACTTTATTTAAATGAAAAAGAAGTTGCAGCGTTAACCGGCAGATCTGTTTCCACGTTGCGCAATGATCGCTTCTGCCAGAGAAATCTTCCCTATTACAAGATAGGGACGGCAAAGAACAACCGTTCAGTCAGATATAAAACGGAAGAAGTTATAAAATGGATTGAAGGCCGGAAGATCTGTTTTAATAATGACGAGGCCGTTGATGAATAATCGCATGTTAGAAATCAGACAGCAAACTGCACAAGGCCTGAAGAAAATTTTAACTCACCTAGCCAGCCAAAGATTAAGTTTCAAACAGGCGGTCGCCGCGCATTGCTATGATTCCGTAGGGTTCTATGCCGATCGAAAGACTGACTGCGGAATGAAACATTGCCCACTTCATCCATTTATAGCCTTCAATCCTGGTAGGAAAAAGAGACTCCCTCGAACAATATCAAAAGCTCATATGGAAAAAATGAGGGAAGCGAGGCACGCGAATGATTAAAAAACAGGACATATCCCGTTTTCCCATCCATGAGGTTTTTCCGGCACCGGACGACCTTATGCTTCATGACAAATTTTCTCCGAATGCAGAAGAGCAAGATGATGGCTTTGTGGCAGGCGACAAGCGTCCACTAATACCTGAGGGCACATATAATGTTTCTTGCGTTCGGATAGAAAAAGGCATCGCGCATTTTCGCTCCCTGAAATTATTTGTACATTTTAAAATAGTGGACCCGGGTGAGTTCATGGGTACTGAATTATTCATGTCGGTAAATCTTATTAACTCTCGTACTGGTAAACCCTTTCGGAAAGTCCCGCCAGGCTCGAAATATTATTCGCAATGGGTCATCGCAAATAAAAACCGTCAACCATCGCGAAACGACCGAATGTCTCATAAAATATTCCTGAATGGAATCTTTGAGGCCGTGGTCAGAACCGTAAAACCGAAATTTCCGGACGGGACGGCACAACCCGACTGTTTTCATTATTCCATCGTAGATTATTTAAAAGGGAGAATATCGTGATGAATACCCCCTATAGTTTTAGTTATCCCACAGTAATAGCTTTACTAGTACCTGTACCATTACCAGTACTAATAGTTATACCCATACCAACTCACCCCTCAGGAAAGACAGGCTGCAAAAGGGTTTGCGGGTTTTGTTTGTCAAAGCAAGGCTTATAATTTTTTGGTTTCAGATGGATGTCATTCAGAAAGTGCTTCCATCAACGCTTCCCGGTGGGCGATGCCTGCCGGGAAGAACCCCCTATAAAGCAATTGATAAAGTGGAGGTGTTTAACCTAATTTTTGCTGCACATTCTACAATATCTAATAAATTGATTTTATTTGGGAAAGCGCCATTTTTGGCGGACATTAGAACTTGAATATTCCTTATGATTTAGGCAAATAATTATGGGCGGATACGGGTCAGGACGATATTATCGCGGCTACACGAAGGCTAGGGTTGAAGATTGCCGTTCCATCGATGCCAATAATCTTGCGCGGTGGGGATTTTTTAAACCCTATACTTTTCCTTTTGGAACCCTAAGGTGGATGCGTGGGGAGTATCAAACTGGCTCATGTAACTTTTCCCTCCGCATGGATGACCCATCTCCCTCAATAACGTTTAGCTATTCCTATAACTCCCAACCGCATCCTGATGTCAAAATTTTTCTTTGTTGGTATTCACCCGGATTCGGTGGGCGGCGCTATCTTTTTATTTGTCCGCGCTGCCAGCGAAGGATGCGGACTCTACACATAAAAAGCGGAGAAATTGCTTGTCGGTTATGCCATCGGCTAACATACGAAAGCTGTGTCGAAAACCATAGATTCGACTCATTATTCAAATATATGGCGCGACGCTACAATGATTACTCGTGGGAAACGTACAAAAAAATATTCAATCACCAACTTAAAGCGACCAAATATAAATGAGCTGCTCTGTTCTTTGAAAATTAATTTGTCGGTGCGACAACGACCAGCAGGAAAAAAGTCATAATTCACGGGAGAAAACAAATCCTGAAAGAGAGGGATGATGCTGTGTGTTCAATGGAGCCAAGCCTGGTTCAATTACGTGGTCGTTTCCGGTTCGGGGTCTGCGAACTCTAGGAAGGTTGACAGAGACATACTTGGCAAGAACGGCCTGTTCTTCTTTTGTGGGGTATCTGTTTTCTTGGTCGAGTTGCTTAACCAGGCGGATAGCGGCTAGGTTGGCATCTATCTTTTGGCCTCTGGTCCCTCCGCCAATATTGTCCGTCTCTTTAATTACAGAGTTTCCAGGGTTTAGACCTGTCCGCTGTAAATGTCGCGGTTCGCTTGCAGGAATGACTTCCTTATCGCCCTCCCCTTCTTGTCCCTCTCCGGGCGATACGACTTCGCAATCTGTTCCGCTGTCTTGTAAATGAATAGGTGTCGGCTTTCCTGTCACGCCTCCTGTTCCGACATCCCCAGCATCATCAACGATTTCATCTCGCCCATGGTCAGCTTTACGCACGCCTCGCTCTCCCCCATCAGGGCGCCGTCTTCGACCAGCTGCTGGTAAACCTCTTTGCAGGGCCTTCTCGGTGATCTCTTTGTAGTACATCGGCTTCTTGCCACCGAACTCCTCAAACGCTTTCTGAGGGTAATCGGTGAAGGAAAAGCCAGCGTTGGTGGGATAAGGTTTTCATGGCTTTTGAGAGGTGCAAGAGGCGACGTAGTGTCGCTTCCTATTTCTGTGGAATCTCGAAGTGCGAATGTCTGAAGGCTGACCTTTACAAAGGACGACTAATCGCAATTACTCTTGATGTCGGAGTATAGCCGAGCGCTAACGGCGGCCTCCAGTTTATTTCCATCAGACTTCCAGAGCCCAGCTTCGATGAACAGCTTGGCTATTTCAGCGGCATGGAGCGACTCACCTGCCTTCTTCAGTACCTCTATAGCTGTGCCCTGGACACTCGTATTCGTCACTCCACCATGGCTTTCAGGAGGGCATCTCTCGTATCGGAATAAAACTGGATGTCGATCTTCGTCGCCATATCATCGGATAGGTCAAAAAGCTGCCGACGGCAGGAAACCGGCATCAAGAGTGCGGAAGCACCCTTTTCAACTGCTATCTCAGCAATGGTTACGGGGTTGTGAACAGGCTCGATAGATCCACCAAGGTTAACCTCTCCCACAATGATGAGGCCGCCGCGAACACTCTTCTTTAAGAGAGCTGTGCATAACGCGATAAGTGATGCCATGCCGAGTTTCGCGCCGGACTTGGATGCGTCAAAGGCGCGGAGTTGGGCAGTGAATTCGTGTTGACGAGGATCTTTGTCTCCGACCAGTTGCATTGCCCGGGCGTAGAGGTTTTGCTCTGCGTAGCCCATGCTTTCCTTGAAGGCTGGTGGCACGGGTTTATTGAGAACCTTGACGCCGGAACCCGGACCTTCGTTGATTTCGATACGGTAGAGCCCCGGGTGCTCTTCACCACCACCCGGAGAGATGGTCCAGACCTGCCCTGGTTCAAGGGGGTCGCCACCAATGCTATTTTCGCTTTGCAGTTCTGGTGTCGAGACAAACTTTTCTACGCCATCGGTCCCCATCACGTAGCTGAAGTGTGTATTACGGAATTCCGCCGCGCCAATACGCTTCTGCTGCTCCTTGACACGACGTCTTGATTCCATGGCGATATGGACAGCCCACTCGATGTCCTCATCGGCAACCTCTCTTTCACCAGGATAGAGGAGCTTTAGTAATCCGCTCACGGTTTTATTGACTGCATTGGTATCGCGCCCTGACAGAGCACCACCGAAGAACACCCGGTTTTGCAGTACACTCACTCTGCTTTGATTACGAAGCTGGCTCCAGCACTCGGACAAGAAATCGCTCACCAGACCGAAGTGATTCGTCAACAGTTCTTTGCTGATTTTGGGAACATCCCAGCCAGGCAGAAAGGCATGGATTCGATCCATGAAAGCAGTATCGTCTTGCATCTCGGGTGGCAAAGGACCAAACAAGTGCCCGATACGCTGTTGATGTTCAACATCCACATCGAAGTTGCCAACTAGGACGATGCTGCCATCGGCGCGGATACTTTCCTTGCCACGGCTGAATTCACCAGACTCCATATACCCCTTCATGATGTTCACGCCATCCTTCTGGTCGAAAGAGACACCGGATACCTCGTCGAAGCAAACCACATCGTATTGGCAAACCAATCCGCGCTGGCCGGTTGCGTTGTTGACGAACATCCGGGCAACCGTGGCCTTGCCTCCAGAAATCAGATGCGCATAAGGAGAAACCTGCTGGAAAAGATGGCTCTTCCCCGTTCCTCTGGGGCCGAGTTCCACCAGGTTATAGTTACGCTCGACAAAGGGAACCATTCGCAGCATCAAGGCGTCACGTTGCCGCCGAGACAATCCGTTCGGCTCTATTCCGATGGATCGAAGCAGAAACTCCTTCCACTCGTCCGTCGTGAAGGACTTGCGGGCCTCGGCCAGGATGTCGAGCACATCGCGTTTGGATAGTTGGATTTCTCTGAGCGACTCAACACCGAAAGGTCTACCTTTGCTCTCCAGGGCAATAGCCGCATCGTAGTTCAAGCTGATTTCGGCATAAAAGCCGCCTGTCAGCATTCGCTCATGTTCATTCACCAGTTCCGGGCTAATGCGGACATCAGTCAGTCGCAGGCTCGGCAGTGTTGCGATGTAGGAGTCGGTCTTCGCATCCAGACGAGCGGTAATGAGATCGATGATTTTGACCTCGCCACTTTCCCTGGCCCGTGCTTTGAAGAGCTCTTCTTCCCCGGCCTTGACCGTTCGCGATTTGAGTTGCCGTTGAACTATCTCAAGGCCCTCATCAATCTCGTCCTGCTTGATGCTGGCGCAGTACCGGCCGAGCAGAAACTCAACCACATAGGTCGGTACCGGAAATTGGCGGCTAAATGTCCGGACCAGATCCTTCCGGACCAGGTACCCCTCTAGCGAAGAGGCCGCTTTTTTGTCGATCTGATCCATTTCAATCATGCATTACCTCCACCAATTACTGTGGCGATTTGCGCAACCAGCGATCCATTGGCATCGATCAGGACCACCGTCGCTTCACGTCCCTCCATGTCCTCGTCCTCGACGACCACGGAGGCTGTTCCGTTGTCTTTAATTGGTTTGCTGCCTACAACTAAACTGGACAATGAATTGCCAGCCTGGCTACGAATATCAAGTGATAAGCCTGAAAAGTTGCCATCAACGGCAATAGTGCAGCGCAAACCCCGCCACACCACGTCGGTAAATTCCACGGATGCGGCATCTTTCGCAGATTCGCCTCGCGTTACTATCAAATGCAGCGTCAAGCACTCTTGCAGGCTTAAGCCCCCGTGGGTGTATTCCTCGCCCTTCTTGAAACAGCTCACACCATCAGCGAGGGCAAAATACTGGTTTGGATTCCAGTACCATGGGTAAAGCCGCTCCTCGGAAGTGGCCCCAGGTTTTAATAAGGCGCATCGGCCCCACTTATTATCGGCCAAGGCGTTGGGAAGCTCGATTTTTGGCAATCCCCCGGGCAGCAAGAGCCAGCCATGGTCTGTCACAACCCGAATACGCTTCCATCCTGCTGCCAAAAGCTCCCTGATCCGGTCTGTGATTTCAACAATCATGGCATCAATGTGTTTGGCAAGCTTCCACCCACGGTCGTGGCCTTCATGGTCGATGTCACCAAACTCGCACCAAGCCATACCCTGGCCATCGCCATCAGTAGAGCGCTCAAGAATCGACCATCCTGCGTCGGTCAGTAGCTTCTTCAGATGATAGCCGCCCTTTAAAGATTGACCGGTATCTGCCACATACGGCTCAAAATCAAGGCTGCCATCCTCACCGCGAATTTTGTCTCGTACCGGGGTGACCGCCGCCTTGCCCGTTGCCGTTACACTCGGCAGTGCTGCCCAAGTAGGTTCCTCGGAAATTTCAAACCCGCATGCCTCTAAAGAGGCAAGCAAACGCTTTCCAGTATCAAAACGAAGTCCATCGACGAAGAGAACGCAGTCTCCGAAACTGAAAGGTGTTGACTTTGCCGTCAGGTAGATGCCACCCGGGTACGATGCGTCATCAACCAACTTCTGGAGATAGCGGGCTGATTCTTCCGTCCACGGCAGGTAAACAGATCGAATAGCGGTGGCCACGGCATCAAAGTCGGTAGAGCTTTCGACCTGGGCCAAAGCACGGATCACACCGTCATCGGCACGCCAGCCATGATTGCAATACCCCAGCGAAAGGTCTTCTACAGACCCCGCCGTGAGTCCGTTTTGTGTAACCTCGGCGACAATCGCCAAGTGTTCCAGTGCACAGGCCAGAGGGGCTTCATTTAGTTCAGCCCAGACCAGGGAACGCCTGCGTTCGTGCTGTTTTTCCAGCTCCTTTATTTTCACTCTCGCTTCGTGCGCAGACGCTTTGGCAAGGGCCAACAAATCATGGTGAAGGTTTTTCTCCTGGTCGTCATTCCACTGAGGCCAGCCGTCGAAAGAACCGTCTCCCGTGTACCAGAAAATGGTATTACTGGGCGGGCTACATTTTCTGATTTGTGCAGGAATGTTGGGGTAGCGCTTTGGTGCCTCGCAGTAGCGTTCCCAGACGGTATTCCACGGACCTTCACGATTCGCGAGCTTAGTGCTCCCGGCCAAAATCCCTTCGTTCTGTGGGTTGAAGGCCAGTTGGGACTTGCAGACCTCGACAAAGGCTTTCCATTCGTTGTCGCCACGACTTGCCTGGAAAGCGTCACCATGATTGAGCCATTGCAGGAGGTCGCGAATCGGGTCGCCACCTGTCAACAGGGTGTTGAAATAGTCCTTGTCCAGACGCTTGCCTTTGAGCAATGAGGCATCCTCGTCGAGAAGTCGATACAACGCGAACTGCATGGCGTTCTTGGCACTGTTATCTTGGGCGACGTCCAACCCAAGCCCGCCCTGATCGGATTTCAGATAGGCCAGGATCGTCCAGTCTTTTGCATTGATTTGGGACCAAATTACGCCCCTGTATTGCAGTTCAGCAAGCGGCTTTAGATGATCTGGGCAACTTTCGACAGCCCGCAGGTCCTGGCGGCTGACGCCAGGCAGATAAAAAATCGGCGTCCGATCCTTGGGCAGTGAAACATCTTCAACTCGACCGGCAATCACACATCGCAACCAAATTGCAGGCCCAATACGCTTTTCAGGAGCATAGTCGCCCAGAACCATGAGTTCAGGCAGTTCGGCCTGAAGAACGGGTATGACGGCCTCCCATTGACGGTCTTTATCCGGCCACAGGATACAGGCCGGGGCGATCTGAACCTCCGGGTTGAAGACGGCGGCATCACGAACTGCTTTGAGGAGATGATCAAGCACTCTCATGATTCACTTCTTTGTAATTTGAAGAGTTGAGTTACTTGTTGAACGAGCTTATCTGTCCGCAAATCGATCTGATCAACGCTCCAACTATCAGTAGAAGCCAAGTCCTCATTGAGCTTGAGTCCGTTTTTATAGCCAACAGCACGACCTTGCCGATCTACACGGTCTCGCTTTTCCTCAAAGCTCTTGTTGCCAAGCGCACTGTTGAATCCGGAAATTGTCAGGTTGCCCAATTTGTGCACATGCGTCTGTTGAATTTCCTTCGCTTTTTCCTCATCGCCATCGGCAATCATGGTTATCCAAGACTGAGGGATGTTTTCTCCTTGCGGGAAAATATGCTCGATGGTCCACACAAATTGCTTGTTTTCAGAACGCCACAGATCTATCCAGGTCTCCTTGGTCATGCTCTGCTCGGCAAGTGCGCAAAGAATAAACCGGGTTACTCCTGAGTTTTCCTCATAAATCAGACCTTCCAGCTTGCGTTTGAACGCCTCATCCGTAGCGGATACAGCCTCCAGTTGTTGTTCAATGGATTGAAGAATCGCATCAGCATGCAGCCCACTGATCTTGTCGATCACAGTCATGAACAGCCGAGTAAGATCTCGGGTTGGGGGTGTATCCGTCAAATTACGACGAACGAAGAAGCGAACAAGTAGTTCGACTATGGAGGTCAGGTGGACATTCGTAAGCTCGAGTTCATCTTTTCGTACGAGCAAATACAACATCAGCAAATAGGACGGGGCACCCTGAATCCGCTCCAAATCCTTAAGCGGTTTCTCGAGACCATTGAGCGCGTCATCCTGGTTGTGAGAAATTATCAGCGAATAGAGTCGCCCGGCAGCACCGATCTTTTGCAGGCAATCCTTCGCGTTATGGTGGATGAGCTTTTCATAGATTTGAATCAGGTTGGACCGAGTCGCCACTGGGCCCAAGGGGTCCTTTTTTTTGTCATCGTCTTTCCGGAACGGTTCGTTCAGAGAGTCCTTGAACGCATTGTAATACTGACGGAAGAAACGCTCCTGTGTGGCGTAGTCATCACCGAGGTAACCCAAGAGACGATTCCAGCGCCCAAAGTAGTGATCTACCTTGCCTGGCTCAATGGATTCCAAACGGGCCAGCAGCCTGTTCTTGATGAGGTCGATAGCCGTAAGCGGCATGCCTCGATTGTTTAACGACTCGAACAAGGTATAAGCGTCAGCATGACTCGCCACCTCAATCTTGACCAAGCATACATGGCTGACCTTGTCCAGAAATTCCATAATAGTTTCCAGGCGGCTGTTTCGGTCTTTGTCCATTCCATTTATACGGTCTTGAAAATACCGATAAGCCCGAAAGATTTTGCGGTTGCCAGCGTAGGCGGGGACATCACATTCACCGATGACTCCGATCTCTGCGAGAACAGCGCGGTAATCGGGGTTGTTATTGTTCTGAATCTGCGGGATCAGACGAATCTGATCGTCCCCTTTCTTGAGGACCAACTTTCGCTTTAA
>Ga0255347_1007088_pt1 | contig 11828 bp, 8 predicted proteins | sample wastewater_treat_2_FD_192479 | JGI IMG/M metagenome (GOLD analysis project Ga0255347, IMG submission 192479) | Wastewater microbial communities from Lulu Island WWTP, Vancouver, Canada - plant24 | ecosystem: Engineered > WWTP > Wastewater > Unclassified | place: Canada: Vancouver, British...
GGTCCGAACCGGGATCCACCATCAGTTTGAGCACGGCGTTGCGGCACTCCCCGATCAGCAAGCGCCTATAAATACCATAGCCGACTGGCGGAAGAAAACGAACGCGGTAAATGCCGTCCGCTCCCGAGGCCAGAAACACCCGGCATTCGTTCGACCACGCGCGTGAGCCGGTCACTTCCGAGGCGCCGGAGATCACGCGCTGCCGGCGCCATGTCAGCAGCGGAGCGCCCAACGGATGGCGAAGCAACACGCGCGCGTTTTCGTCCGGATGATATCCCGAGTAGTGAAAGGCGTTCCGATGCCGATGAATCGTCAGGCAAGGGGCGCGCGGCACCGACGCGCTATCCGCGACCGCCGCGCGCCAACCCAGCGTATCGAGCGCCCAACGCGCGAGGCGGCCGGGCGGCAGAAATGTGGCGGGGTCCGGCGGATGGAGAATCGGCCCCTTCAGCGGCTCGGGATCGTCGGGATCGTATTCCGCCGTCGTCAGGGATCCGCGCACCCATACAAGGCGATCGTAACGGGCCGAGGCCACGCGCACTTCATCGCCCCGTCGTGCCAGGGCCAGGTGTTCCACGCCCGGCGGCGCAGACGCCGCCGGCGCCTCCGAGAACCCGCCGGCGGACAGGATGGCGGTGTGCCGCAGCGTGCGCCCGACATCATCCGTGCGCTCGCCCGGCGGCACGTGGCGAGCCTCGATCTCGAAATCTCCTTCCAACGGCGGCGCCTCGATCAGGCCCAGCGGCGCCGAGAAGACCGACGCCGACGGCATCGGGCCGTAGAGGAACACCTGGCCGCCATCATGCCACAGCTCTTGCAACACACGCTCCGTTTCCGAACCCGGACGCGGCACCGCGCTGAAAAAAACACGGCCGTCTCGAAGGGCCGGTCGCGCGCGCAACGCCGACGGCAGATGCCGTATGTCGGCGACGGTGTTGAGTGGCACGCCCTCGTTGATCATGGACGCCACAAAGAAATCGGCATGAAAGGGGATATCGGGTCGTCCCCATCGCTCCACCCAGTCGTGAAAATCGTCGAATGGATATGCCCATACGAAGGGCCCCGCGTCGTCCGGCGCAAACTCGCGGGCGCGCAGGAAATGCGCCACGACTTCCGCGTTGGCGGAGAGCGGCAGCCGACCGTCCGAGTCGTCAATCGACAACAGCGCCGCGTCGCGCGCGATGACGGCACGTCCGTCCGCGCCCAGCCGGCTGACGGACGCCGGAAGAAACAAATCGTGAGGCTGGCGCTCATAGCGATCCAGGTACGGGCTGTTTTTCCACCACGGGTCATGCACGTAATAACGAAAGCGAAAGACCTCGCCGGGATGGCCCGAAATGTGCGACATCCATCCGGCGAGTTCGATCCCGAAGTCGCCGTCTATCGCGGCCCAAGGCGAGTTGACAGGCGCATCCACCTTCCATTCGGGTCGGTAGATGTTCCGCAGCGGCGAAGCGTCCGAACCCAGATCGATCCCCGTACACAGGTTCGTGCCCCGAGTGCGCACGGGGTAACGGGGAGGGAACTCCTTGCGAAAAAGGCGCCAGAACTCGCGAATGCGCGATCCCGCTTCCGCCGCGTTCTCGGGATGAAACCGCACCCCGTCAAACAGCTTCCCAATCAGCGCCCAGGGTTCGAGCGCAAAACCGAAGCCGTTCGAAAACCAGATGAAATCGAAGCCCATATCCCGAAAGAAACGGCGCATCTGGCGGCCCAGGAAAACGGCAAAAGGCGTACCTTCCGGGATGCCGGAGGGAAAGGCGGCGTATGGACGCTCATCGGCGTGCAAAACGGCGTCGCACCGTATCCACTGGCCCTTGAACAGGCTTTCGGCCCCGGCCAGAATTTCCGGGTGCCAGTGGTACTTGAACCGCGACACGGCAAACTCGGGACCGATGTCCAAGGCGTCTCCCACCAGAATGCGGCGGCCCGTCATTCGCCGGCCGATGCGTTTCAGATCGCCAATCAGTTCCCGCAGCCAGACGAAGGTGAATTCCGCGGGTGACTCGCGATAAAGATACGGGCGCCGATGCAAACCCGTGCCGTGCGGATCGTGGGCGGGATCCCAGGCATGCGTGCCTACCGCGTTCTGGTCGTCGCTACCGAACGCGCTCTTGCGCGACACCTTCCACTCCTGCGCATTGGCGCTGCCCTGGTAGCGCGCCCATTCAAAAGATCTGTCCGGATCTCCGTCGTATTCGAGAATCTCCGAGCCATCCGCTATCCATAGAAGAACGGAGACGGTCTCGGCATGACGCGCCAGTGGCAGCCACTGGCGGAAAACCTCTTCGCAGACGATCCGGCGCGTTTCCGGGGTCGCATCGTAGAATGGTTTCAGCGACATCTCCAACTGAAGATCGCGCAGCCTGTAGCCCTCCGGCACTGGCACCTGCGGAAGCGCGCTCGGTACATGACGCAACGCCGAAGAACGTCTTTCACTAGGCATGATTGCTCCCAAGATGCATGTCTACTTCATCTATCCCTGCCGCTCCTCAGCCATTCACCGGAACGAACTGAGGAAAGTTCTCGAATATGCAGTTCTTCCGCGTCTTGTAGATGACGCCGACGAACTTCCTGGCCAAGGCAACGATCGCCTTGCCGGTGCCCCCGGTCGCGAAGCAGATTTTCCAGCTTCTTGACGTTCTCGTGTAGAGGTCGAATCCCCGCCGCGAGAATCTCCCGTTCGGTTCGCTCCAACTCGAAAAGGGGACCGGCCAGCACTTGCGCCAGGCCCTTCTCGCTCGCCAGACTCTCCTGGCGAATCGGAATGCCGCGGGCGGTCCGCATGTTGTTCCCCTTGGTCTTCACGGTTGTTCGCGCCTTTACCAGGTTGTCTCGCGTCTGCGTCAGACTCGCCGCTCGCCCATGAACTCATCCTTCATTCGCACCTCCGGCGGCGTGTCCTTCGGCAGAAACTTGGCCGGCACTTTTGCGTCGCGCTCATCGGTTCCTCACCCATAGCGTATAGCCGCCAGTAGGCTCATCATTCATACCATATCCTTTATCGGTTGGTCATGCCGTCTATTCGAGCCAAACCGGATGTCCAAGACAGTGTCCTGAGAGTTCTGCCAAAGCGAAGGTCATGGTAGCCCCTGTGGTGAGAAGCGCCCCGGCCCAGAAGGACCAGAAAGCAACGCCATGACCGAGACGAATAGTAGCCTATCGCCAGAGGCGTTGAAACAGGTATTGACGGAGGGCCGAGATTTTCTGAGGCCGCTGATGCCGTTGGAGCTCCAGGAGGTCTTGGAGGTGGAGATGGAGTACCCGTACATGATTCTCGATGCCCGCCACGAGAAAATACGCTTCGACGGGGTGATGATCCGCACCCAGGCGGTTCTGGCGGCGATCGGGATCCACGGGGAAAGGCGGTGGAAGGTTTTCGGGATCGAACGGGCCGGGAGGGAGAGTCAAAGCCGCGAAAAAGATTTCCTCGTGGGGCTACGCCCGCGCGGGTTGGGTGGCGTGGAACCGGTGATTGCCGACGACCGCAGCGGACTGAAGAAGACCGTGGCGGAAGTGCTTCCGGAGGCCGCCGGACAGGGTGGCTATGTGCATTTTCTGCGCAACGCGCACGGCTACCTGCCTCGGAAGGCGGACGACGACTGCCTGATGGAACTGCACTGGCTGTACGGCCGGCGTTGCCTCGAGGAGGCGCGCCAGTCCGTGCGCGGCATCGGACCCAGCGGCGGCGTCAGGCGCACGGGATCGCCCCCGATAGCGAGGGCGCCGGCATCCGGCGGGTCGCGTCGGGCTTGGCCGCGCAGGTCCGTCGCCGGCGCGCTTCCCGCCATTCCGAAGCCGACCGCGCGTCCGCCCTCGCGCAGCCGGAAATCGCGGGCCTCGAAGTCCACGAACAATTCGGCAAATGCACGGCGCCCCGCGTCATCCTCGGGCACGAACCACATGCCGGGAAAGGCGTCGAAGGACCGGTGCGTTTGCCGAGGCTGCCGGCTCATGACCCAGTGCACGATGTTGTACGAGGCGCGTAGCGTCGGCAACGACTCGGCCGTCATCGAGAGCAAGCCTGTGCAGATGTTGTTGACCACGGTGACACCGGAGAGGTCGCGGCCCTCGGCGGGATAGAACTGGATGTCGCCGTGCGGCACGGTGTTGTTCCGCACGACGATATTCTCGCCAGGTTGGTTCACCACGACGTGCCGGGTAAGCGGATCGAAGATGAGGTTGTTTTCGATCGTGATGTTGCGGTAGGCGTGCCGGGGCACGGCGGAGTTCGGGTAGACAAAGATCGCGGCCGTGGAACCGTAGTTGTGAATCACATTGTTGCGTGCCGTCAGGTCCGAGCAGCGGATCGAAAGGCCGCTGCCGTGAGAGAGATCGCTCGGCAGGACGTCCGTCAGCGGCCCCAGCGCCTCCGCACCATTCGCCTGACGCACCGCTCGGCTCGGCGCGAAGAGAATGCGCACCTTGTTCGGCGGCGTAACCTCGATCCGGTCCTCCCGCACGCTGTACACGACGCCTTCGGCTCCGGTCTCTTCCTGGACCAGCCGGTCGCCGCGCTGCACAGGGACCGTCCGTGGCCCTACGAGGAACAAGCGGACGATCCGCGGTCGCTGGTGATGAATGTAGTTGCCTTCGAGCAGCACGTCCCGGCCGTTGTGCCCGATCATCAGCGCACTGCCCGCGAGATCACTTAATTCGCAATCGCGCACGACGAATCGTTCCGCACCGGCGGCGATGCCGATCCCGGTGCCGCGGATGCGACAGCGCTCGAACGTCAGGTCCGTCACCTCAGTGGCGGCATAGACGGCCGCCGGCAGATCGGATTCGTCGTCGTCGGCCGAAAACGAGCAGTCCGTGAAGCGAAGGTGCGCGGCCATGCGGAGGTGGACCAGCGCCGAGTTTCGGTGTGGCGGTCGCGAATGGAAGGCGAGGCCGTGCAAGTGCACCCGCGCGTCGCGGTTGTTGTACACTTGCACGAAACGGAAGACCGGCGGCCTAGTCATATCCGCCGCTTCAAGCCGCAGCCAGTCGTCTCGCTTCGGCGTGCGGCGCTGGACATCGAACTCTGCGTCCGCCTTGGGCAGGACCCCTTCGATGTAATCGCCATACTCGCCCGGCGCAATGCGCACAACCGAGCCGCCCCCGCCGTCAGGCCGCTCCGCGAGTGCGTGCTGCATCTGTTCCACCGTGCGCCACGGCCGCGCCGCGCTGCCGTCCGGGCCGGCCGCCATCGAGGCGGCGTCGAGATAGAAGTTGGCTGCGAGGAGGTGCTGCGCGCAAAGCACCGCCGCAAACAGAATCGTTGCTGTTTTCATCGCCGGCCCTTCACTCTGGAAATTCTCGCGCCGCCTCGAACATGGCCTCCATGAGGTCCCCGCGGATGGAGTCCACGCAGTGATGGCTGTTCGATACGATATAGCCGCCACGTTCGGCAAACGCGCGCAGATTGCGGCGCACCTCCGCCCGCACTTGCGCCGGCGTGCCGAAGGACAGCAGTTGCTGCACGTCTATACCGCCGTAGAAGAGGATTCGGCCGCCAAACTCACGGGCGATGGATTCGGGGTCCATGCCCGCCGCGTTCGTTTGAAACACCAGCAGTCCATCGCAGCCGATGTCGATGAAATCCCCGATCACCGGACGGATCGCCCCGCACGAATGGTGCAGCGCGAGCATCCCATGCCGGTGGGCGATGGCAACCTGTCGCGCGACGTGCGGTTTGATGAAGCGACGCCAGTCGTCGGGCGAGAGCATCATCGCCTGCTGGCTGGCGAAGTCATCGCCGAGCCAGCAGATGTCGCACAGGCCCTCGCCCGCGGCGAGGCACCGATCGAGCACGTCGGCCATGAAGTCGCTGCGGATGCGGAGGAAGGCCTCGTAGACCGCGGGATTGAGCTTCATCTTGATCAAGGCCTCCTCGACACCGAAGGCATCACAGGAACCCCAGAAAAGCGGCTTCCAGCCGCAGAGGAATGCGATGGCGTGGTCCGGATACTCGAGGCGCAGCGCCGCGAAGTCCGGCGGGACGAAATCCGCGGGATCGGGCCAGGCATAGGCTTCGACCTCGGCCACGGTCTCGGCGGCGGCCAGCGGTCCGTGGGCCACTTGAAACGTCTGCTTGGCCGGCGGCGGGGTCGCCGCGCGTCGTGCGGAAGCCGGTCGCTCCGCGTTGCGGTTACGCACCGCGGTCCAGCGCAGGTCTGCGCCGAGGTGCGCCTGGATCTCGGCGACCGTTCGCAGGCCGTGGCGCTTTCGGAAGTATTCTTCAAGCGCCGGCCAAACGGTGCCCTCCATCAAGTCGCAGGCCGGCCGGTCGGTCGGCCTAAAACGAAAGGTTTCCAATACTCGTTCGCGTGGCGTCATGTCGGTCACCGCAGCCGCCTGAGATATTAGGATAGGCGAGGATGAACGGCGATCACTATTGCCCCCAGACATGAGCATCGTAAGTAATTGTGCGTATTAGCCAACGCCACAGAGCCTGGAAAGCATGCGACTACCGCCTCGCCACTGGTTGAACGGGTCTTCGATCGTGGCTGTACCCAGCGTGAGTTCCGGGAAGCACCGGTGGTGAAGACGGAAACGCCGGCGGAGCGGCGGTTCAGCGATAAATAGGCGTGCCGTGCATGTCGAGCTCGCGGTGGGCCGAAGGGGCAGTTTGTCCATGGTGCGGCGGGCGTCAGGGCTTGGCGATCCGCCGCGACCTCTGGCGCGGTGCGGCCTGTCGGCGCGAGACCTCGGTCATGGCTGGGACGATTTTCCAGGACCGCAAGCTGTCGCTGGCGGTGCGGTTCCGGGCCGTGTGCCATGTGACGAGTCAAAAGAATGGCGTCAGCGCGTTGGGCCCGCAACGCGTGCTGGGGCTGGGCAACTACAAGACGGCCTGGGCGCTGCCGCACTGTCTGCGGCGGGCCATGGTGCGCACCGACACGGGCTGAAGGATAGCGACATAAAGATTTCATGTCGCCCCACCAGATGCGAGGGGGCAGATACACCGCGAGGGCGCCATCGAGAAATGCAAGCGCGAGGGCGACGAGCGGAGGGCAAGATCCCGCGTTCCGTCGGACGACATCGCCCCACGCTGAAAGACATGGAAAGGTGTTCGACGGAAAAGCGAAAGACCACAAATCTCTTGCCGCGAGCGTCTTGCGACGCCCCATAAGGCCCCGAGAACCAGGCGAGAGGAGATGGTCGCAACCACAGCCGTTCAGCTGTTTTTGCGTTGGAACTCTCGCATGAATGCGATCAACGCATCTACGCCTTCAGGAGGAAACGCGTTATAAATGGAGGCACGGATACCGCCGACCGAGCGATGGCCTTTCAGCGACTTCAAACCGGCGGCAGAGGCCTCCTTGCAGAAACGTTCCTCGAGCTCCTCACTCGGCAGCCGCCAGGTCACGTTCATGTCCGACCGATATTCCTTCACGGCCGTGCCGCGGTAAAAGCCGCCGGAGCGGTCAATCGCTTCGTACAATTTAGCGGCCTTGAGCCGGTTGCGCTCCGCAATGCCCTCGACCCCGCCCTGGCGAAGCAACCACCGCGTGGTGAGCATCAGGATGTAAATAGCGAAACACGGGGGAGTATTGTAGAGCGAATTCTCCTGCAGGTGCGTCCGGTATCGGAAGAAAAGCGGCACACGCTCCGAGACGCGTTCGGCGAGATCCTTGCGCAAGACAACGACCGCCAGGCCCGCCGGGCCGAGATTCTTCTGGGCACCGGCGTAAATCAGGCCAAACGATCGGATCTCGAACGGACGGGAGAGAATATCCGACGACATATCGGCGACGAGGGGGGACTCTGTTTTGGGAAAGCTCTTGTACTGGGCGCCGGCGATCGTCTCGTTCGAGCAGATGTGGACATAGGCCGCCCCCGGCGTGAGCTTCCAGCTTGTGGGATCGGGTATGCGGGTGGGGATGTCCTTGCTGGTATCAGCCGCGACGTTCACTCGACCAACGATTTTCGCCTCCTTGAGGGCCTTGGTGGACCACGCCCCGCTATTGACGTAGTCGGCCACCTGGCCGTCGCCGAGCAGATTCATCGGCACCATCGCGAACTGACCGCTGGCGCCGCCCTGTAACAACAGCACCGCGTAGTCCTCCGGCAGCCTCAGCAACGTTCGGAGATTGGCGATCGCCTCCTGATGAACGGCATCGTATTCCTTGCCGCGATGACTATGTTCCAGAATGGATATGCCGGACCCCTGGTAGTCCAGCAGCTCTTCCTGCGCCTCGCGCAAGACTTCCTCCGGCAGCGTCGCCGGCCCCGCGCAAAAATTATAGACTCGGCCCATCAGCGTTCCTCCATCATAAAGGGCGGGCTTGTGACCGCCCGCCTATTCATCCCTTTATCATTTTGTGGCATCCCAGGCAAGAAGGTATGAATGCGTCCGCCCCAATGATGAGAAGCCGGCGAAATCGGCGGCATAGGGTTGTACGGCATTTTTGTTCGCCGAGAATCTGGCCGCGGCGCCTCGTCCGCTCGCGTGGCCGGGATTTCATCGCGGCAAAACGCCCCACTGAACCTCCCAGTCTATACGGCTCTCGTCACGCCTTGCGGCGATCGCCGGGAGTGGTTCGCCCGAGGATCATATGGCGCGCGATCCGGGTGCGCGGCGGCTTCGCGTCGGGTGCGCCTCGGGGAAAAATCGGACAGAAATCGCGTGCGAGGATCTCTCCTCCCGGCCACGGAATTGAAGTGCACGTAGAGGCTTAACGCCAGGAGCCCCTGACCTTTTTTTCCACCACCCTCCCCTTGAACCTCCGCTGGAAGACGTGGCCCGTCCACCCGTGCCGCTGGTTTCACCACATCGCATCGCCGTTGTTCAACCCCTGCATCGCCGCGCTAGTGTTCGCCCGAGAACTGCGCACGATCGAATGATAGGGGCTCGGCATCAACCCATAGCCGTGCACTTCCGGAGCGTAACGGTCGCTCATGGCCTCGAGCCGGCCAAGTAAGTCGCGATAGTCCCGCGCGTCCTCGCAGATGCGCTGGCGATTCTGACCGCCGGCCCTGAGGGGATACCATCCGCCCGCCACGTTCACGCGATCGGGTCGTGCCATGCCCACTCTATCTCCTGCGGCACCCCGCTTGCTGATTCTCGATTCTGGATTTCGCTGAAAACCCCCTGACACACGGCGATGCGGAAGCCCGTTGATTCTCGGCGCCGGGGACAAGTGAAAAACGGAGTCGGCCAAGCCTGACGAAGCGATCATGGACCTTGCCTTCAGGCCGCCTCCAGCCGGCGGTATTGGGTGCTGGCATGGCCGGTCGGAGAGATCGCCCGAACGCTCGCGGATCCTCACATCGAAGGCGTCCGCGGAATACGGCGGGCCCCGCTTCGTCGCGGGCGGCGCCGGGCCGATCGATTCCCGGCCTTCAGATTCCGCCTGCGCGATCTGTGGGCCCGAGGACCCCGTCTCCGTCACGTGGGCCTTGTAGCCGACCTCACGACTTGTCCTGGGCGGCGATCGTACTCTTGGCCGACCACCGCGCCTCGGGGATCGTGCGGATTGTGGACGACCTCCGACGTGGCGCTTCCCCCCAGACCCTGTTCCAACAGCCGTTGTCGATTGACAAAGTAAGTGCGCCCCCCTGGCGAAGCAGGGGGCGCGGTAAGTCTGCCAAGGGGGAAGGGCGCAGTAAGTTTGCCGAAGGTATCGATGGGGGTTTCCTCCCCCTCCCCCCATGGGGGGAGGGGGCGCAGTTAGTTTGCCAATTTTAGGCCGACCTGCGGTTCTATCGTGCGTTCCCGGCATGAGGCCGGGCGCGAACAAAAGGAACCGTCATGGAAAAGTACACCCACCTCACGGATGCCGATCGCCTGGAGATCGAACACGGCCTCAGGCACGGCCTGTCCCTGAAGAAGATCGCCGCGAAAATCGGCAAGCGCCCTTCGACCGTCGCCCGAGAGATCCGCGCCCGCGGCGTCGCCAGTGTCGATTGACAAAGTAAGTGCGCCCCCCCTGGCGCGGGCGGGCGTCTGAGCCGTTACCAACGATAAAGCGCCCCATGGCGGATCTTGCGGTCTCCCCTTCTTGGTCGCTCCGAGCGTTCGGCGTCGCGAAATCGGAGCGGACAACCGCGCCGTTCTCGCGTATGCTGCCGACGGACGATGCGGATCGCCCAAAGGAGAACACCGCCGTGGCTCAGCCGACTATCCGAGACGTGCGCGTCATTCTCACCTCGCCGGGGACGGGGGATGTTCAGAAACGCCTGATCGTCGTCAAGGTTGAGACGACGGAGCCCGGCTTGTACGGACTGGGCTGCGCCACGTTCACGCAGCGGCCGGACTCCGTGCGGTCGGCGGTGGCGGATGGCCTGCGGCCCCTGCTGATCGGGCGGGATCCGCAGCGCATCGAGGAGCTATGGCACCTGATGCACGTCAACGCCTACTGGCGCTCGGGGCCCGTGCTGAACAACGCGATGTCCGGTGTGGACGAGGCGCTGTGGGACCTCAAGGGCAAGATCGCCGGGCTTCCGGTGTATCAACTCTTGGGCGGAAAGTGTCGGGAGGGGGCCGCGATCTACCGCCATGCCGCCGGGCGCGACGAGGCGGAGGTGCTCGAACGTGTCCGCGCGTTTCTGGCGGCCGGCGTGCGGCATGTGCGCGCGCAGATCGGCGGCTACGGCGGGCAGGCCAGGCCCGATCCGGCCGTCGCCGCGGCCTTTCCCGGCGCGTACTTCGATCCGGCCGATTACACGCGCCGCACGCGGACGCTGTTCGAGCGCCTGCGCGCCGAGCTGGGCGACGAGCCGGAATTGCTGCACGACGTTCACGAGCGGCTGCCGCCGTCAGACGCCGTCCGCTTCGCGAAAGACCTGGAGCGATACCGGTTGTTTTATCTGGAGGACCTGCTTCCGCCCGAGCAGATCCAGTGGTTCGCCCGGACGCGCGAGGTATGCGCCACGCCGCTGGCGATGGGCGAGCTCTTCACCCATCCGGCCGAGTGGATGCCGCTGATCGAGGGCCGGCAAATAGATTTCATCCGTTGCCACATAAGCGCGATCGGCGGGATCACCCCCGCCCGCAAGCTCGCCGCCGTCTGCGAGGCGTTCGGCATCCGCACCGCCTGGCACGGCCCGGGCGACGTCTCGCCCGTCGGCCATGCGGCCAACGTGCACCTCGACCTGGCCACGCGGAATTTCGGCGTGCAGGAATGGGCGGGATTTTCGGAAATCGAGCGGGAAATCTTTCCCGGCTGCCCCGAGACGCGCGGCGGATTCGTCTACGCCAGCGACCTGCCCGGTCTTGGCGTGGATATTCGCGAGGACCTGGCGCGAAAATACCCCTGCCCGGAAGGCGTGATCGATTGGACGCAGGCGCGAACGCTCGACGGCGCCGGCGCTTATCCCTGAATGTGCCGAGGATCAAGACGGCCGGCGCTTGAGGGAGAGGACGGAATCGGCCTCCTCGTAATGTAGCGCCGCGGCACAGCTGCCCTCGGAGCTGACCATGCACGGCCCGAGCGGATGTTCAGGACGGCACGCGGCGCCGAATAGCGGGCAGTCGCGCGGACGCCGCGCGCCGCGCAAGACGTCGCCGCACCGGCAGGCCGGATGCGGCCGGCCCGGCCGCACCTCGATCGCGAACCGGCGGGCCGCGTCGAACGCGGCGCGCTCGGGTCGCAGCCGCAGACCGCTGCCGGGGAGGACGCCGAGACCTCGCCATGCGGCGTCCTCCGGTTCGAGCCACTCTTCGATCAGACGCCGCGCGCGCGCGTTGCCGCCGGGCCGGACCACCCGACGGTATTGGTTTTCCACGCGCGGCTCGCCATCCAGCGCCTGTCGGAGCAGGCCCTCGATGCCGAACAGGATATCGAGCGGCTCGAACCCGGCGATGACGCACGGCCGATGATGCGCGCGGACGAAAGGCT
>Ga0255347_1007095_pt1 | contig 11819 bp, 8 predicted proteins | sample wastewater_treat_2_FD_192479 | JGI IMG/M metagenome (GOLD analysis project Ga0255347, IMG submission 192479) | Wastewater microbial communities from Lulu Island WWTP, Vancouver, Canada - plant24 | ecosystem: Engineered > WWTP > Wastewater > Unclassified | place: Canada: Vancouver, British...
TATATTGCTCCCTGTCACCAGAGTGTGTGCGGTCAATATCACCGGAAGCCCCTCAATGTTAATGTCATCTACCTTTTCCAGCAATACTCCAATGAATCGCTTCATCCTCTCCTGTTTCCCATCTTCAGGATTGATATTGGGAAAATTTTGGGGATAACAATGAGGCACCGCTACCACATATCCGAGGATCTCGCTTTCTCTGCGTTTCCTTACGGGAATGATATGCTTGGCAAAGACTGAATCATAGAATGAAGTATTGTCAAGCGACTCATCATTATCCCTGGGAATTGTCCCCACCACATCCGTGTTGAAATATTTCCATAAAAGCCCATCTACATCCAGTTTGGAGCTGCTGTCGTGATTGCCGGCAATCAGAATGATGTGCATGCCTCCAAATGCGAGGGATTCATCACGGAATCCGAGCAAAGACTCATTGTAGAGCTCCTGAGCGGCAATCGAGGGTGCAGAGGTATGGAAGAGATCCCCGCTGACAAGCAGCAGATCCGGTTTTTCTTCTCTTACTATTTTTTTGAGTTGTTCAAAGAAATGTTTATGCTCCTCCGTCCTGTCGTAATCGTAAAAAGTCTGGCCTAAATGCCAATCGCTCGTATGCAGTATCTTCATTTCGATCTAATTTTCGGATGATTCAAATTTGTTAAAGTTAGCAATTATTCGGAAATATCATACCGTATACCCGCCGAAATCTTTTATTAATATCATACCGGACAATTGCGAACTATTTCGTTAATTTCTTACCAAGCAACTACGGAAATCTTTCCTTATATTTGCAGAACAAACAAATGAAATTATGATGCAACCTCTGGCAGAACGGATGAGGCCTTCCAAGATCGAAGACTTTGTGGGACAGGAACACCTTGTCGCTACCGGGGCAGTATTGCGCAATATGCTCAAGAGCAAGCAATTGAGTTCATTCATCCTCTGGGGGCCTCCCGGAGTGGGTAAAACCACCCTTGCACGTATAATAGCCGGCAGTCTCGATAGAGAATTCTACACTCTTTCAGCTGTCAGTTCCGGAGTTAAGGATGTACGTGAGGTAATACAGCATGCTGAAAGCGGAAGAATGTTCGCCAAAGGTGCGCCGATCCTCTTCATTGATGAAATCCACCGATTTAACAAAGCACAGCAGGATGCATTGCTCGGTGCGGTCGAGAGCGGCACAGTTGTACTGATTGGAGCTACCACTGAAAACCCCTCCTTCGAGGTGATCAGCCCTCTCCTATCCCGTTGCCAGGTATATGTGCTCAAATCCCTTGATGTGGAACACCTCAAGGTTCTGCTCAAGAGAGCTCTTAAAGAAGACAAGATTCTAAAACAGCGCAAGATAAAGGTTAAAGAGAGCGAAGCACTTTTCCGCTTTTCCGGCGGTGACGCCCGTAAATTATACAATATCCTCGAGATTATCATCTCAACTTTTCCTGAAGAGGGTGAGATCGTCATAGAGAACGATGTCGTTACAGACCGCTTACAGGAGAATATCGCTCTATACGACAAGGATGGGGAGCAGCACTACGATATAGTATCTGCATTCATCAAAAGTATACGCGGAAGTGACCCCAACGCAGCTATCTACTGGATGGCTCGCATGCTTGCAGGAGGTGAAGATCCTCTATTCATCGCACGAAGGATGCTCATCTTGGCCTCTGAAGATGTCGGACTGGCAAATCCTAACGCTGCTTTGCTTGCCCGGAGCTGTTTTGATGCCGTTCACAAGATAGGGATGCCCGAAAGCCGTATCATATTGGCCCAAACCTGCATCTACCTAGCCGCTTCACCCAAGAGCAATAGTGCCTATATGGCTATAGATGAGGCTATGGCGCTTGTAAAAAGTACTAGTGAGGCACCACCGGTACCCCTGCACCTGCGTAATGCTCCCACAGAACTGATGAAGGAGCTCGGTTATGCGAAAGATTATAGATATGCACATGCATTTGAAGGCAATTTCGTAGATCAAGAGTTTCTTCCCGACTCTCTTAAGGGTTGCAAATTTTATGAGCCAGGACAAAATGTCCGTGAAAATGAAATTCGCAAACGTTTGCAGCAGCTCTGGAAAAAATACGACTATTAGTCGAGTGTCAAAAAAACAGAGGATTCGGAACAAGCCGAATCCTCTGCCACCATTATGAAACCCAACTAAAATTATTTATACAAGAATCTTTTTATAGATCTTTTCGGTGTCTTTTCGAATTCATTTTTAAGAAGTTCAATCCTGGCGATACGACTATACAGCGGGAGCATCAGATTGAGTTTGATGCGATTCTCTTCCATAAGTTTGGCCAGATCATTTTCGTCCATCGATGCCTGTGATACCCTGTCATAATCGGGGTAGACCAAAGCCACAATCCTTTTGTCCCTTTCGATAACAACCGATTCCACCACATAAGGCTGGTTGTTGAGACGATCCTCAATTTCCTCGGGATAGATGTTCTGCCCGTTGGCACTGAGGATCATATTTTTACTACGTCCTTTTATAAAGATGTTGCCTTTGCCGTCAATCAAGCCAAGGTCGCCGGTACGCATCCAGCCATCTTTGGTAAAGGCAGCTGCAGTAGCTTCAGGGTTTTTATAATAACCCTGCATAACGTTTGCACCACGTGCCTGGATCTCTCCCACCACATGTTCCGGATCTTCAGAGTCAATTCTGAGTTCCATTCTGTCCACAACTTTACCGCAAGACTGCTTGGCGAATTTCTTCCAGTGCTCGTACGCAAGAATTGGAGCACACTCGGTCATACCATAGCCTACTGTATAAGGCAGACGAATATCCTTCATACAATCCTCCACCTCTTTGTTGATGGCGGCACCACCAATGATAATATGTTCTATTTTTCCGCCAAAAGCATCCAGTATCTTGCTCCTTATCCTATTCTTAATGAGACGTGAGAAGAAGGGAACTTTCATCAGAGCCTTAATCACCGGTTTGTGAATTGTTGGAAATACGGTATTGCGAAAAATTTTCTCAATAACTAGAGGTACGGTAACAACCATAAAAGGCTGTATTTGGGCAAATGAGTTGAGTAATACCTTGGGAGAAGGTATTTTGCCGAGGAAATAGACATGACAACCACCCGCAACTTGATATAGGAACTCGAATGCCAGCCCATACATATGAGCCAACGGAAGCATTGAGACAATCTTGTTATTTGGAGAATTGGGAATGGTGTCAATGGCATACGTTGTATTGGAACTCACGTTACCGTAAGTGAGCATCACCCCTTTGGGGTCACTGGTGGTACCTGATGTATAATTAATCAGAGCCAGATCTCCTAAATTGTCTGTAGGATAACGTACATCCTTGATTGAGAAATTGGGGAACTTGGTAGAAAAAAGAGTCTCAAGATTAGCAAGACAATCGTCCAATCCGGCTCCGATTTTATTATACAATATTGTGTAGTCTTCCACATTTACGGCTACCTGGATAAGGGGCATGCTCTCAATATCAAGCTTCTTCCAGATATCCGTATTTGTAAAAAGTAGTTTGCTTTCCGAATGGGTTACAAGTGCTGTAATGCTCTCCGGATGGAAGTCGTTGAGCAAAGGCACAGTTACTGTTTCATAAGCTGTTGAAGCGAGGAACGCCACACACCACTGTGCAGAGTTTTTGCCACAAATTGCAACTTTGTCACCTTTTTTAAGGCCTGCTGCCTCAAAGAGAATATGAAGTTTCTCGATATTGTCACAAATCTGTCCGTAGGTGTATGAGACGCCGTCGATATTACTCAAGACTTCGCGGTCCCAATACAAACCCGCACTATTTTGAAAATAAGTTAAAAAGTGTGTAATTTTGTCCCTTGCCATTTCTCTTTCATTTTGGCGCTAAGGTATTCCTATGCAATTATATATTAAAAATAATGTGATATAATTATCAGACAAGTGGCGAAATTCTACCTTTTGGGGTGGTTTGATGAAATATGTGGTAAAAACCGACAATTATGAGAAAGAAAAAACCTATCGTAGCTCTTATTTATGATTTCGACGGCACACTTTCACCTGGCAATATGCAAGAATTCGGCTTTATACAGGCTATCGGAAAGACACCGGAAGAGTTCTGGCGAAATAGTGATGCCGTATCTGACGGACAGGAAATGAGCCATATTCTCGCATATATGAAACTTATGATCGATGAGGCCAGAATTGCAGGTATTTCCCTGAAGCGTGACTCTTTCGTCTCTTTCGGCAAGTCTATTGAACTATTTCCGGGAGTAAAAGAGTGGTTTGCACTTATAAACGAATACGGACGTAAAAAAGGAGTGACGGTAGAGCATTACATCAACTCCTCCGGACTAACCGAAATGATAGAGGGGACTGAGATTGCAAAGGAATTCAAAAAGATATTTGCCTCATCCTTTTGGTATGACAAAGACAATGTAGCTGTATGGCCGGCTGTAGCAGTTGACTTTACGGGTAAGACACAATTTCTCTTTAAAATTACAAAAGGAATCCTCGACATCAGCGATAAGACCAGGGTCAATGAGAGCCAGAAAGATGAAAGCAAGCTTATTCCTTTCAGCAATATGATCTATTTTGGTGACGGCGAGACAGACATTCCATGTATGAAAATTGTGAAGATGTTTGGTGGAAATTCCATAGCGGTCTATCAGCCGGCTCGAAAGGAAAAATTTCGCACTGCACAGAAATTGCTGCGTCAGGAACGCGTAAACTTTATCTGTAAGGCTGATTATTCAATAGAAGGCGAGATTTGGAATGTTGTGACCAGCATAATTGACAAGGTCAAAATGGAAGGTGATTTTACATGCCTGCAGCGCAAAATGCGCAATAGGTCGTTATAAATGGTGTGCTATATGAGAATCTTTTCCAAAATACTCTTCTTGTTGTATATCGCATCATTATTATTCCTATCTCTTGCGAGTTTCGCAGGTATTGATCTAGGTATCAGGCGCACCGATATTATCGGGATACCTATTGACAAATGTATCCATTTCCTGATGTTTCTGCCCTATCCCTTTTTGGCCTATTTCGCTGCTCCGAGAAAGAATTGGTGGAGAACGCTTTTCTATGTCGGAATGACGGGAATCATAATAGCTTTCCTCCTCGAATTGTCACAAGGTATATTCACTCAAGACCGTGTAACCGATATTTGGGATCTGGTGGCTAATGTGATTGCAATCCTGATTGGAACTGCAGTACTTCTTTTATTTAAGCGAAAAAGAGCGTGAGACGGGGAAGAGTCCGAAAATACCGCCTGTGTGGATAAATAGGATGTTCTGTGACTTTTCAAATGCTCCGCCTTTGCGCAATTCGCAATCAAGACCATAGGTGGCTTTTCCGGTGTAAACTGGATCAAACACAACGCCTTCCAGTGCAGCAAGACGCCGGATGTGCTCCAACTCCTCCGGACGGCTCTTTGCATATCCTATGCCCACATAGCCGTCAATATATTCGAAATCCGATTGTTTTACCTTTGCGGCAAACTCTTCAGCCTGCTTACGGGTGATTTCACCCTGCTCCACAAGATACTCAAGACATCCAGGAGTCATTTGCATCGCCACATTTTGAAAATAAGCGTTATCATCACAAACTGCCATACCCACAACTCGTTTGCCGTAACCCAAAAGCATATTGGCCAATGTAAGACCGGTATGTGTTCCACCCGAACCGGTGGCCACCACGATAGTATCAAAGGTAATACCCATCTTCTCTTCCTGCTCTACAATCTCCTTCATACAGTGGAAATAGCCTAGAGCACCTACCGGATAAGATGCGCCTTCAGGGATTATATAGGGTTTAAATCCCTTTTTACGGTACTCCTGAGCCATTTCCTCCATTATTTGCGTACGGCTGTTGCTATATTCTGGACGTGTGCAGAAACGCACATCAGCGCCCATCAGACGATCAAGGAAATAATTACCCTCAAGAGGGGGCTCCTCTTCGATTCTCAACAACACGGCAGCCTTCATGCCGAGCCTTGTGGCAGCAGCAACGGTAGCCCTGCAGTGGTTGCTCTGAATGCCTCCGCATGTAATAAGAAGGTCACAACCCCGATCCCGAGCTTCATGAATGGCAAATTCCAGCTTTCGGATCTTGTTGCCGTTCCATTCGCTTCCTGTCTGATCATCACGTTTGATATAAATATTTACCCCTTTTTCAGCGCTCCAGCGTGTGAGTTTTTCAATTTTGGTAGGAAGATTTGCAAGTGATAGTTTTCTCATTGTACATTATTTTAAGTATTGACAAATATAACTATTTTTGCTGCAATTATTCAATGAAATGAGAAAACTAATTACCATCGCTATTTGTGCCCTGCTTGCACCCCCTATAAGCAATGCACAGGGCAGTTCCACTGCTGAAGTATTCCTTAAGGTAACCGATTCAATTCAGAATTATCTCTCATCGGAGGCCTCAATAATGGGCCCCATAGCAGTAGATAGAGCTATTGTCAGCAAAAAAAGTCTGACTATCCGCTTTAAGCCCTCTATCAGCGAGTATCCCCTCCGAGAAAGACATGTCAAAGATATTTACTCCATCGTAAAACTTCTGATGCCAGCAAAATATGCTTCTTACAAATCATCATTTACTCTAAATGCTATAGGCTTACCCCTTGAGGAGTTGGTTTCAGGCTACTATAAAGGAGAGAACTCAAATGATGTGCTGAAAAAATACCGCCATACCGTATATGAGAATAGCAAGAGGCCCTCAAATCCGCTGGTCACCAATCTCTCTAAAGGCTATACGGTGACTAAAGGTCTTGAAGGGAGCCATATCGCACTTTGGCAGAGTCACGGATATTATTACGAGCAGTCATTAAAGCGCTGGGAATGGCAAAGGGCGAGGATTTTTGAGACAGTGGAAGACCTATACACCCAGAGTTATGTCCTCCCCTTCCTTGTCCCTATGCTTGAGAATGCCGGAGCAAATGTACTGCTGCCACGAGAGCGCGACCATCAACTGCATGAGGTTATAGTGGACAATGATAATCCCGGCTCCGGATACTCTGAGGATGGAAAATGGAAATCCTCCCCCGACTCCGGATTTGCCAATATAAAACCATACTATCTCTATAAGGAACATCCTTTCAAACTCGGTAGTGCACGTATGTCGGACGCAAAAGTAGTTGGAGCTCGAAGGGGTACCTACAGCACAGCTCAATGGATACCTGATATACCGGAAGATGGTGACTATGCCGTATATGTCTCCTATCATACGCTCAAGAACAGCACTGAAGCAGCACAATACGAGGTACGCCACAAAGGTGGCTCCTCCCGTTTTTCAGTCAATCAAACTATGGGAGGCGGCACCTGGGTATATCTCGGTACATTTCCCTTCGCCAAAGGCTCAAATAAATCCCAAGGAGTCTTCCTGAATAACAATTCTGAGAGTAACAAAGATGTTATAACCGCTGATGCAGTGAAGTTTGGAGGCGGAATGGGCAATATAGCCCGTAAACCTTCTGAGACAGACAAAGAGGGTAAACCGGTGACTCCGGACTTCGATGTAGAACCCGAAATATCCGGTTATCCGCGGTATACGGAAGGTTCAAGATACTGGCTGCAATGGGCGGGATTCAACGATACCATCTATTCAGTCAACCGCAACTTCACCGACTACAACGACGACTATCAGTCGAGAGGAATGTGGGTCAATATCCTCACCGATGGCTCCTATCTCAAGCCTGATCGAAAGGGATATAACATCCCGATCGATCTTTCATTCGCATTTCATACAGACGCGGGCACTACACTCACCGATTCCATCATCGGAACTCTCGCCATATACACTCGCCTATCAATGGACCAAGATGAATATCCTTACGGAGTGAAGAGATCTATCGCACGTGATTACAATGATATAGTGCAAACTCAGATTGTGGATGATATCCGCGCCATCTTCGAGCCTCAATGGTCAAGACGCGGGATGTGGGATAAGTCATATTCCGAGTCACGTTCACCGGAAGTGCCTGCAATGCTGCTGGAGCTCCTCTCCCACCAAAATCTTGCCGATATGCGCTACGGACTTGATCCTGCATTCAGATTTGTGGTTTCAAGAGCAATCTACAAAGGTATGCTCAAGTATCTATCCTGGCTCAGAGGCACTCCTTATATTGTCCAGCCATTACCTGTACGTGCTTTTTCGGCAGAAATCACCGTATCCGGCAGGAAATATCAGGCACAGCTCAAATGGGAGCCGCGAGTTGACCGATTGGAGAGTACGGCGACAACACGCAGTTATATGCTTTACACGAGAGTAGATGAGGGTGGATTTGACAATGGAGTACCGGTAAATGGAAATTCTTTCACTGTAAATATAGAACCGGGGAAGATCTATAGTTTCAAGGTGACTGCAGTAAATGAGGGTGGCGAGAGTTTTCCCTCTGAAATACTCTCCGTGGGGCTTGCTGACTCACGCTCCTCCAGAGTGGTTGCAAAGGGCAAGACCGTGCTCGTGGTGAATAACTTTGATAGGGTTGCAGCTCCTTCATCCTTTGCTACCCGCGACTCGACTTATGGAGGATTCCTGGACCATATCGACCGTGGAGTCCCCTATTTGTATGATATTTCGCACATCGGGTCACAACACGAGTTCCGTCGTTCAGTCCCCTGGATGGATGATGATGCTGCAGGATTTGGTGCCTCTTATTCCGATTATGAGACCAAATCTTTCGCTGGAAATACCTTCGATTATCCCTATTATCACGGTTTAGCCCTTATGAGGGCCGGTTATGACTTTGTATCGACATCCCGCGAGGCGTTGACTTCAGGTGTAGTAGATTTGGATAAATATCCGGTACTTGACCTCATTTGCGGTAAGCAAATCACTACTCTCACAGGCAGAGATGGTGCAAGTGTACTACGATATAGCGTTTTCCCCGCAGATCTGCAGGAGACTTTGAGGGAATATGCCGCATCAGGCGGAAATATGCTAATATCAGGTGCCAATATTGCGACAGATGCCTGGGATCAAATCTATGATTATCAGATTGACTCAGTAATGATGGCTGACGTTATTATTCCTATGCGTGAATTTATCACCGGCATCCTCAAATATAAATGGATGACCAACAATGCTACTGTGGGATGCGATGTCAAGATGGTGCAGAATCCTTTTAGATTACCCCTGTCCTCATATTCATTCTTCAATAAGCCCAATCCTCATCGTTACCAGATAGAAAGCCCTGACGGACTTGTCCCTGCCGACAAGAATGCATATACAGTTTTCAGATATTCCGACAATAACATCTCAGCCGGAGTGGCTTATGAGGGCGATTATCGTGTAGTATCCCTCGGTTTCCCCATCGAAACGCTTCAGTCACAAAGCCAAATAGATATGCTTATCAAGGACCTCATGGAGTTCCTTGATAAGTAGTTCAGAGTCAGGAGTATGTAGTTCCAAGTTACTGCACACTACTAACTACAAACTACACACTTAAAAAACAAAGAGTTCGGGGATACCGAACTCTTTGTTTTTACAGCAGTTCTGCGCTTCTTTTGATAAAGTCACTAAGTTCTTTGCCTTTAAGCATATTATTGGCGAGCAAAGCGAGGTCCGTAACCTGTTTAAGCAGGATATTATCAGCAGTGAATGCTGCAGTTCCCTCCTCTCCCATAATGCGTTTGATCAGTGGATTTTCGGCATTTATAACAATATTATAGGACTCCGGAAGCTCACCGTAGAAATTCATTCCACCACCAAGAGCTTCCATATCACGGTAGCGCCTTAGGAACTCAGTCTGGGTGATAAGTACTGGCTGAGCCGTATCACCGAGATTTTCGACAGACACCCTGTATTTGTTCTCCTTGGGAAGTATCTCTTCGAAAAGAGAATCAAGACGTTTCTGTTCCTCTTCACTTATCTCATATTTCTCAACCTCTGATTTGGCTATTAGCTTATCTATGGAATCCGCATCAACACGTAAGAAAGTAGAATTTTCGAGCTTTTGCTCCAGCATTGATACAAAATGTGAATCCAGCGGAGAATCGAACAGTAGCACGTCATAACCTCTGTTTTTGGCGGTTTCAATGTACTGATATTGTGCCTCGGCATCTGTGGCGTATAGATAAACCACCTTTTTATCCTTATTCGTCTGCTCTGTTTCGATTGCCTTGCGATAATCCTCATAGTTAAAAAATTTGCCTTCAGTATTCTTGAATAGAGCAAAATTCAGAGCCTTTTCGTTGAATTTCTCGTCGGTAATCATTCCGTACTCAATAAAGAGCTTGAGGTTATCCCATTTCGACTCAAATTCTTCCTTATTATTCTTTGAAATTTCCTCAAGACGATCTGCCACCTTTCTGGTAATATAACCGGAAATCTTCTTTACATTGGCGTCCGACTGCAGATAGCTCCTCGAAACATTAAGGGGGATATCCGGAGAATCAATCACACCGTGGAGAAGTGTCATAAACTCGGGGACGATATTCTCCACAGAGTCCGTCACAAACATCTGATTGCAGAATAGCTGGATTTTATTACGAACTACGTCAATTTGATTTTTGATCTTGGGAAAATAGAGAATACCTGTCAAATTGAAAGGATAATCCACATTTAAGTGAATATAGAAGAGCGGATCATCCTGCATCGGATATAGTTCACGATAAAACTCCATATAATCCTCATCTTTAAGATCGGTCGGTTTAGCCGTCCAGAGAGGTTTTACGTTGTTTATGATATTATCCTCACCCGTATCTACATATTTGCCATCTTTCCACTCTTTTTTCTTGCCAAGAGCGATGGGTACCGGCATAAACTTGCAGTATTTGTGTAACAATCCACTGATTTTGCTCTCCTGAGCAAAATCTTTTGACTCATCGTCCAGATGAAGGGTTATCGTAGTGCCTCTATCCTGTTTGTCGGAATCGCTCATTGTATACTCGGGATCACCCTCACACTCCCATCTGACTGCTTTAGAACCCTCCTTCCATGAAAGGGTGTCAATGGTAACCTTTTTGGAGACCATAAATGCCGAATAGAAGCCCAAGCCGAAGTAACCTATAATGCCGGTTGCTTGATCTTTATATTTTTCAAGGAATTCGCCTGCGCTTGAAAAAGCTATCTGGTTGATATATTTGTCCACCTCTTCCGCTGTCATGCCGATACCGCGGTCAGTGATTTTCAAGGTGCCTGCCGTGGGGTCTAATTCAATCCTAATAGTCAAATCACCCTGTTCGCCCTTAAGTTCACCACTGGAAGCAATCGTATTGAGCTTCTGGGTGGCATCCACCGCATTTGCTACAAGCTCGCGTAGAAATATTTCGTGATCAGAATAAAGAAATTTTTTAATTACCGGAAATATATTCTCGGTAGTAACTCCAATTGTTCCTTTTGCCATAATCTTATATTAAAACTGTTTATAATCTTTTTGTTTTAACCAAGAATGGGCAAAAAGAGTACCATCCCCCGAAACTGACAAAATGTCTGTTTCGGGTTAGTTCCGAGTTTCGAGTGTGTAGTATGTAGTATTGTATAGTGCGAGTTGCGTGGTGCAAGTTGTGGGTTACGAGGTGTTACGAGGTGTTACGAGGTGTTACGGGTTGCGTGGTACTAGTTCGCTGTAGCTAACAGCTAACAGCTAACAGCTAACGGCCAATGGCTAATTGTTAATGGCTAATGGCTTTCTTTATGAGTATCGGATGAGTGGTCTCTATGCCGTTGAGGTTCCATTTATCATGGACCTCGTGAAGCGTATGATTATAACGTCTGCTAAAATGAATACTATCTTTCGTATTGTTCTTCCAATAAATAATGAAGTCAGTCTCATAATCCTTTACTACATGTATATCTATGGTGCCGAAATGGAGAAAATATTGACCATCTTGATTCATTAATAAAAAGCCTATATACCTTGA
>Ga0255347_1007100_pt1 | contig 11813 bp, 9 predicted proteins | sample wastewater_treat_2_FD_192479 | JGI IMG/M metagenome (GOLD analysis project Ga0255347, IMG submission 192479) | Wastewater microbial communities from Lulu Island WWTP, Vancouver, Canada - plant24 | ecosystem: Engineered > WWTP > Wastewater > Unclassified | place: Canada: Vancouver, British...
GGTCATTGGGCGGTTGTGAATTTCCCCGGTACCTATTTTGTATACGCATCATACTGGGTGTTTCTCCCTTCAGATCGAGAGGTTCCAGGAACCGGAGAGCCTTTCGGACCGAATTGGAAGCTTGCTGATATCACGGGTGGAAATTATCTTGCGGGAGAGTATGCCAGCAACTGGACGGCGGGCGTCGTTCTTAACGATCTCCCCCTCGCATCGGGAACTTTTCAATTGCCAAACCCGTGGCACGACGCCGCGGGCTTGACCGAGCTAGGATATGGAAGCACCTCTTGGGCAAAAGGACAGTGGCACAGATTCGAAAACTTCTACGCCGGTGGCTGGTCAGGCAACGGCATTGTCCAAATGTGGGAAATCAACGCGTCGAACGCGAGGACAACTGTATGTGACGAAGCAAATCTGAATACGATCCATCCTGGCGACACATGGTCATGGTTCCGCTTGCACGCGTATGCCCGCCAGGACGCAAGCGGTCAGTGTTATTATGACGATGTGTATATAGCAACGGGACCCGGCGCTAGGGCGCGGGTCGAAATCGGCAACGCACCGAATTACGAGGACTGCACGAATCTCGCGATTTTAACACCAACTGTCTGGAATGATACCACAATCAACGCGCAGGTCAGATCGGGATCATTCTCGGCAGGCCAGAATGTATATCTATTCGTTATCAATGCATCGGGCACAGCCTCTTCCGGCTATCCCCTGACGATGGATTGATGCAATTCTTAGAACTAGTCTGACCACTGACCGGCATTTCACCCATTGCCATAATTATGCATTTTGGATAAGCAAAGTCATTACAATCACCCACGTATCCTGCCCGTAGTATTCTTCGAATAAAGTCATGAATATCAGTGTGTTGCTCGTCTATGCGGCGGCGGCGGTGACGGCTGCGCTGGCTGTTTACGTCGTTTCGAGGGACCCGAAAAACCCCGTTTCGCGCTTCTTCGCGGCGGGCATGGTTCTTCTCGTCATGGAATCGGCGGTGTCGGCCGCAGTGACAAGAGTGGCAGGGTCGCGGTGCGGCAGTGAGGGAAGTGCTGAAGTGCGGTCTCCATCACATCATGCAAACACAGCAGAGATATCGAAAAACTAAATGCGTTCGACGAAGGCAGAACCCATGCCCGTGACTTCAAGGACGGCGTAGTGGATTCGTTGCATCAGTTCCGGTTCGAGGGTGGCAAGCGGGCCGGAGGTAAGGCGTCTGTTGTCAATAGCTCGTATCTGATCAATCAGCAGGTCGGAATCCCTTGCGAGTTGTTCCTGGGCCTTGACGCGTACCCTCAGCGGTTCGGCATCGTCGATGAGATGGGTTGTCAGTGGGATGATGATTGTAGAGGGATGCCCCGCATCGAGAAGGGCCTGGTCTTGAAGGATCAGAACGGGTCTTGTCTTGCCGGGTTCGGTCCCTTTGCCAGGGTTGAGATTTGCCAGCCAGATTGTGCCTCGCTCAATACTCCGGGTCATGTTCCACCTCGCTGAACTCCGCATTTATACGCATGCTTTCCTTTCGGACACGGTTGCTGAGCTTCATGATTCTCTTCCGACGCCTGTCTTCATGTACCTTTCGGTTCATCGCCAGGATCGCACGCCGGAGGTATTCCGTGCGGGGAACCTTAAGATCTTTCGCAATCTTGTCCACCTCATGAAGGATTTCATCCGGAAGCCTGATGGAGATTGTAGTCATTTTCGTATTCCTCTATGTATATTTATCTGAAATATACAATGTAATGCAGGTTGTGTCAAATAATATAACCCACCTGTAGTATTTTTCACATGAAATCATGAATATCAATGTGTTGTTGGCATATCTGGCGGCGGCGGTGACGGCTGCGCTGGCTGTCTACGTCGTTTCGAGGGACCCGAAAAACCCCGTTTCGCGCTTTTTCGCGGCGGGCATGGTTCTTCTCGTCATGGAATCGGCGGTGTCGGCCCTGGCCCTGCAGTCTGCGAGTCCCGATGATTTTTTGCTCCGGTACCGGGCGAAGACGATCGTCGCATCGCTGCTGCCGGGCTGCTGGCTGCTCTTCAGTCTCGCCTACGGCAGGGTAAACTATCGCGAGATCCTCAACCGGTGGGTCCCTGTGGTCATTGCCGTGTGGGTCATCCCGGCAATGCTGGCTGTGTTCCTCTGGGAAAACTGGCACACGGGCCTGCCCGTGCCGGATCAGGAGTCGCGGTGGTACCTCGCCCTGGGGTGGGCGGGCTATGTCTGGTCGCTGGCCATCATCGCGGGGGCGATCCTGATCGTGATGAACCTGGAGCAGACCCTCAGGCACTCGACGGGCCGCAAGCGCTGGCAGATCAAGTTCATGATCATCGGCATCGGCGCAATTTTCGGGGTGCGCATCTATAACAGCAGCCTTGCCATCCTTTTCAACCAGGTCGGAACGGACATCATGGCCCTGAATGCGGGTGTTCTTCTCATGGCCGATGCTCTCATCGCGGTATCCGCAGTGCGGGACCGCGAGATGAAGGTCGACATCTACCTCTCGCACACTTTCCTGTACAACTCGATGACGATCATCCTGGTCGGCGCCTATTTCATCGGCGTCGGCCTTCTTGCCTGGCTGGCGCAAGTCTGGATCGGGGGGCAGAGCCTGCCCCTGACGGCCTTTCTGCTTTTCATGGCGATCATGGGCCTGGGCACGCTTCTTTTGTCCGGGAGCGTGCGGACGAAACGAAAGAACCTCGTGAGCCGCCTGTTCGAGCGGCCGCTGTATGACTACAGGCAGATCTGGTCCGAATTCGCGGAGGCGACGTCCAGCATTGCCGGCACGAAGGATCTCGGGACGGCGGTTGTCAACATGGTCTCGGAGACCCTCGATTGCCTCTCCGTCAGCCTCTGGGCCGCGGATGAGGGAAGGGACTCGCTCGTGTTCGTCGCCTCGACCGCCCTGGCGGAGGCGCGGGCCCGGAACATGAAAATAACGGGCCAGGACGGGGCGGAATTGATGCTGGCCCTCTGGGACAGGGAGATGCCGGTGGATTTCAGCGATGCAGGCGAGGAATGGATTGCGGATTTCAGGGAGAGCCACGCGGGGGCCCTGGCGGAGGCGCGCATCCGTTATGCGGTCGCTTTGCGCGCTGCCAACCGCCTGATGGGTGTCCTGACTCTGGGCGGGCGCAGCAAGGATTCGCCACTCACTGCGCAGGATCAGGAGCTGCTGAAGACGATTGCCGACCAGACGGCATCGAGCCTGCTCCGGCTGCGGCTGGCGGAGCAGCTCAACAAGGCGAAGGCCCTGGAGGCCCTGCAGTCGATGTCGGCTTTTTTCATGCACGACCTCAAGAACCTGGGCTCGAAGCTTTCCCTCGTCATGCAGAACCTGCCCGTCCATTTCGACAACCCGGACTTCCGGAAGGACGCGATCCGGTCCGTGACGCAGAGTGTCGAGAAGCTCAACAACATGTGCAATCGATTGTCGCTGCTGAGCGAAAGGGGCAAGATATCGCTGCGGGAGTGCAGCCTCGACCAGGTCGTGACGGATTCCGTGAAGGGCCTGGAGGGGCTGTTCAAGGCGCCCGTGCATTGCTCGCTGGGGAACGCGCGCGACCTGTATATCGATGCGGAACAGATGCAGAAGGTCGTCGGCAACCTCCTTTTCAATGCCAACGAGGCCATCGAAGAGGGCGGGAAGATCACCGTGGAGACGTCGATGAGCGACGGCTGGGCCAGCCTTGTGGTGCGGGACACGGGCTGCGGGATGAGCGGGGAGTTCATCGAGACGCGCCTGTTCAGACCGTTCCAGACGACAAAGCCGAAGGGCATGGGGATCGGCCTCTATCACTGCAAGACAATCGTGGAGGCCCACGGCGGGAGGATCGAGGTGGAAAGCAAGGAAGGGAAGGGCAGCGCGTTCAAGGTGTTTCTGCCTGGGAAGAGATGAGGGCTGCTTCGCAGCGACAGTGAAGAAGTGAAAGAAGTGGGGGAAGTGAGGGAAGTGAGGGAAGTGAGGGAAGTGAGGGAAGTGAGGGAAGTGAGGGAAGTGCCTGATCGCAGCAATTTGTAATCGCAGAGGAGGAAAGAGCCGTGTCCGGGGAAACCGCGAAGGAAAACATTCCGAATGAGCAAGAACCCCAAGCTCCAGGTTCCGCGCATCACGCGCAGAGGCTTCGCCTGCTCATCGTCGAAGACGATGAGGACGTGCGCACCCAGATGAAGTGGGCCCTCGCCGCGGAGTGCGACGTGACTCTGGCGGGGGATCGGGAAAGCGCCCTTGCCGAGCTGCGCGAGCGCAAGCCGCCGGTCATGATCCTCGACCTGGGCCTGCCGCCGCATCCGGCAAGCGTGGAGGAGGGCTTTGCCCTTCTGTCCGAGGCCCTTGCCGTCGATCCCTTCCTGAAGATTGTCATCGTTACGGGCCGGGCCGAGAAGGAGCACGCCCTGAAGGCGGTTTCAGGCGGGGCGTACGACATCCTTTACAAGCCGATCGATATCGGCGAGCTGCGGACAATCCTGAGGCGCGCCCACCATGTCGCCGCGCTCGAGCGGGAAAATGCGGCGCTGCAGCTCAAGGCGGACGGCGAGTCTTTCGAAGGCATGCTGGGGACAAGTTCCAGGATGCAGGATGTCTTTGCCACGGTGCGGAAAGTGGCAGGCACGGGCGTGCCCGTCCTGATCACAGGCGAGAGCGGCACGGGCAAGGAGCTTGTCGCTCAGGCGATCCACCGCCAGAGCCAATACCGCAACGGGCCGTTCGTCGTCATCAACTGCGGGGCCATCCCGGAGAACCTCCTGGAGAGCGAGCTCTTCGGTCACGAGAAGGGGGCCTACACGGGGGCCCACATGCAGCGCAAGGGACGCTTCGAGCTAGCCGACGGCGGCACGCTCTTTCTCGACGAGATAGGCGAGCTTTCCCTGCCCTTGCAGGTGAAGATGCTGCGCTTCCTGCAGGAACAGGTCATCGAACGGGTCGGCGGCCGCGACCAGATCCGGGTGGATGTCCGGATCGTGGCGGCCACGAACAAGGACCTCAGGCAGGCCATGCAGGACGGCAAGTTCCGGGAGGATCTTTTCTTCCGGCTGAGCGTCGTTTCCATCTACCTGCCTGCGCTCAAGGAGCGGGACGACGACGTTCTCGTGCTGGCCCATGCCTTCCTGCAGCGGGCCGTCAAGGAGAACCGGAAGAAAATAACCGGATTCACCCAGCCGGCCATCGCGGCCATTGCCGCCTATGAATGGCCGGGGAACGTCCGGGAGCTGGAAAACCGGGTCAAGCGGGCCGTCATCATGGCCGAGGGCCGCAAGGTGAAGCCTGTGGATCTCGAGCTGGAGGAGCCGGCGGGCCGGTTCGAGGGGATGACCCTCCGGGCGGCACGGGAGACCCTGGAGAGGGAGATGATCCTGAAGGTCCTCGCCCGGCAGAAGGACAACATCACCCGCGCCGCCGAGGAACTGGGCATCAGCAGGCCCACGCTTTACGAGTTGATGGAGAAGCTGGGGATTGTGAGGAAATAGGAAAAGGGTCTATTCGGTAGCCGCACCAGGGCGACTGTTTTGATCTTGATACGCCATTCATAATGCGGGCGTGATATCGGAAGACAACCCGGGAAGACAAAAGGGGCAGGGCCAAATCGGCTCTGCCCCTTGCGGTTGTCATCTCAAATGATTCATGTTACTTTCTGCGCCGCGTGGCAGCAAGGCCGACAAGGCCCAACCCGAGAAGAAGCATTGTCGTCGGTTCGGGGACGGCGGATACGCTCACGTTGTCTACAGCAAAAAGACTATTAGTCGAACCTATCCAAGGGCTCGATTCGTACAGTCTGAAAATCAAATCCCCTGTCGTAGCATCGATACCGAACCAATTTGCGACATTGACCACACCATAATAGGCGCCCGATGCATAATCACCAGGGGACGATGCTTCCAGAAGCTCGGATTCGGATGAGAAGAACCAAAAGCTTTGTTTCAGAGCGGCCAGCGCTGTATCAGCTTGGAAGGGCGCTGTGTCAGAACCCGCAAAGGTGTAGCTGAAGGAAACCGCAAGTTGGTCAACGCCGACCGGAATAGCAAATGATTGACTCAAAGAACTCGTTCCTGAAGAGGTATCAGATCCGAGTACGGCATAGTAACCGCTCATGGGATTTCCCAAAGTATTTTCTCGATCGACATCACCAGATGTCAGCCATCCAACCGACAAAGGCGAATCAAAATTTCCGTTGATAATGAAATTAGCGTGTGATGTTGCCGCAAGGCCAACTGACAAAAATAATACAGCTACCATAACAGAATACTTTTTCATCGATCCTCACCTCCATGCCGTCATATACAATTATACTTATTATCAACACCCGTGCGTTTCATTCGTTACACCATATAGCAAAAAGATGGCCAAGAATGTAACTCCTCGTAATAGATGATCATTTGTTAAAATGAAGTGTTAATCAGACAATAAAATCCGTAAGACAACCCGACGCCTGTCTTGTAACGATATGGCCAATTTACAACCAGGCATTTAAATTTATTCCGGTTTTGGCCTCTCGGGAGACTGTAATATTTCTTTACAGTGATTGAGGCTGGCGGCCTGTTTATAAGTATGGCACCAGTGTGCTTGGAAAAAATATTTTTTATCGGCTTATATGGAGTATTATGAGTTAAATAGCATAGTTACGACTACCTATCGTAATCTCGGACGAGTCGGCAGAAAAAAAAGATTGTGCATCATTTGCAACCAATCTGGCGCATGCAAGCAACAAAGCCCAACTTCGTCGGGGGTGACCTCCCTCCTGGTCTTTGTCAGGTCGTCCATTCTAGCGGTGTTCTTTCTCTTCAGGAAAAGAAAGCAGATTGACTCAATGCAAAAAGGAAATCGGGGAAGGAATCAACAGCGCCGTTTTCGGCGGCTTTTTTGTCGGTAAAATTTACAATGTTTTTTGTGCAACCAAAATGAGATAATAATTGGATTCTCAATTGGATTTATAGAAAATAATGTTGATAATTTCTTGCATCGGAAAAATCGTCGGAATAACTTACACATAAGATGTTTGTATTAGAGTGTCTTTTGCAGGCGATCCTTTTTGTCTCTTCTTAAAATATATAATGATTACATGATAATGCATGTATTTCGATGGCTGAAAATGGCCGGATGAACCTGCATGGTATGGAGATTGCGTATTGTCTTCAACGAGAGAGATAGCGAAGGAGGGGATCATGAAGATGAAGGACTATCACGTAATCGCCATCATTGCTGTTGCCTTCCTGGCGACGTTTCCGCTCGGCGCCCATGCCATTCCGATTACAGGCGAAAGCTCCGCGGGGAGCAGTTACAAAGGGGAAATCACATACAACGCAAATGGTTCATATGCGACCCTGCAGGTAACCCTGGAGGTTTCAGGCCCTGCAACTTATCTGGGCGGGTTTGCCTTTTCAAACGAATCCATCTTGAAAGCGGCCATGGCAAGCGCCGGAAACTTCAATCTTTCAGGCGCCAATGGTTTTTTCCAGGTGACTGCAGGAGGTGCGGCGCTGGCTGCTCTTCCACCGAACCAGGCGCAATTCGTCTTGACGTTGGGGGGTTATAGCCTCGGTTCCCTCACAGCGGAAAGTATCCTTGCCAATTTCGTCATCCTGTTCAGCAACAGTTCGGGGCAGGTGATCGATAAAGTCCCGGTTGCCGTACCCGAGCCATCGACCATGCTGCTGCTCGGCTTCGGTCTTCTTGCAGTCGGCGTGAGTTTGAGAAAAAGATCATAATCGTCAGTGTATCCCCGATCCAGCCATAAGACCGCGTCATCGAGGTGAGCCGGAGCCCCGGGCGCACCGCGGGCGTCTGCCTGGCAATCTCGAAACTTTCAAGAATATCCGGGATTCAGTCGCTTCTCTCCTACGAAACAGCTCAAATCGATCGGAGAAAATCCCCCTCGATCACCCTTTTGCAAAGGGGGAAGTCTCAGGTCCCCTCCTTGCCCATTTTTCCTATCGATAACCCCGGGCTTTTCCAGGGTCGGTTGTTCGCAATGTCCCTTGAACTGCAGTGCCCGGCTTCTAATTGCTGGAATCGCGAATTCGAAAGATAATCGTAAAAAAATTTTACAGTCTGGTTTCAAGTGCTGCACATTGTAACTTCTTATAAACATTGAGCAAACGATATATTGGTTGCATATGCAACCAAAGAAACGTCGAGATTGTTTACAACTTTCGTGAAGGCAGTCGTGGCCCGAACGATTTTTCTTCGGGACGCATAATAAAATAAGCTTATGATATCGTGATGTTAAACTGTTTTTTATTTCGAGGCCTCGATCTTTTCCATCGTGGCATGCTATCTGCTCTATAGATTGTCGGGAAAGCAAACCAAACCGCCAAGGAGTGTATGGATGATGAAAAAGACGATTGTAATCGCAGCGCTTCTCTTTGTCATGCTTGCAATCTCGCCCCTTCAGCATGCAAATGCCCTTCAGGCGGGTGACGTCATCAGCGCTACGTGGGCTCCGTGGAATTACGGCGCTTCGGGCGGTGAATTTGCAGTGTCTTACTATGGTTCTAACGCCACGCTGTTTACGACGTTCTGCGTGGAGCCGAATGAATATTTCACTCCCGGCGAGAAGCTTGTCGTTCAGTCCGTCGGGACGTCCATTATGTATAATGGGTCGGGATCAGCGATTGCGTTGAACCCTCTGGTGGCGTATCTCTATCACGAATTCGCTCACAACAGCTGGAATGAGGCAGGGATCTTTAATTATGACAATTACGCCGCGCGGAAAGCGGACGATGCGCTCCTTCAATCCGCAATCTGGCTTCTCCAGTATCCAACACAGGACGTGAACAATAAATTCATCGATTATGCTTTGAAATATTATGAACAGGACAAATGGAGCGGGACGGGCGATGTGGTCGTGTTGAACCTCTTCAGCCCGAACGGAGGCGTCAGGCAGGACCAGCTGGCCCTCGTGCCGGAGCCGACGACGCTGATGCTCTTGGGTGTCGGGTTGCTCGGTGTCGGTGTACTCAGGAGGAAAACGAAGTAAAATCATCTCAGGACAGGATTATAAGGCGGGGCTCCCGAGGCCCTGCCTTTTTTTAGGCCCGGAGAAGAGCCGGACAGGAGGTGTCCCCGAATCGAAGATATGAAAACTTGACAGGAAGGGCCGTTTGCGATAGGGAAACTCAAGTTCGGGCGGCTGCAGGTGAAATGGGGTTCGCAGGAAGGGGCTTCCGCCTGAACCGGGGATGAGAGGGATTTCCATCTTGAAGGAGGGGTCCCGGCCCTTGAGGAAGAACGGCATCGTATCGGCAAGGTCGGGTGCGGTCATCGTTCGTGGAATCCTCGCGACGACGGTTCTCGTCGCGCTTTCCGTTTGTATTCTGACACCCTCGGTTTGTCCCGCAGCCCAGATCACCCTTGCCTGGGACCCGAATCCCGACCCCTCCGTAGCGGGTTACCGCGTCTACTACGGAACGTCCAGCCAATATTACAGCGCTGCCATCGATTCGGGAAGCCGGCCGAGCTGCACCATTCCGGGGCTGCTGCCCGGAGTCACCTATTTTTTTGCAGCCACCGCGTATGCCGACACCGGCGGCGAGAGCGGCTTTTCGGATGAAATCGCCTACACGGTGCCGGCGTCCGGCCCGTCTCCTTCCGGCTCCGGAGGTGGAGGCGGTGGCGGATGCTTCATCGCCACGGCTGCATACGGCAGTTACCTGGCGCCCGAGGTGGCAGCCCTGCGGGCATTCAGAGACGAGGCGCTTCTGGCCAACGACGCCGGCCGGGGATTCGTCGAGTGGTACTACCGCGTCTCGCCGCCTGTAGCGGCGTTCATTGCCGGGCACGAGCCGCTGAAGATTGCGGCGAGGTGGGGGCTGACGCCGCTCGTATTGGCTGTCAAGTATCCGGCGGAAGCGGTGTTGCTGGTTGTTTCAATCCCGCTCGTGATGGCCGTAAGGAAAAGAGCGCTGCTGCCATAGCTCTGTATCGTTGCGCGAAAGAGCGCCTGTCCTTCAGCAAGGATCAGGACGTACAGAGTATCGAGGAAAGGACGCCGGGAAGGCCCCATGCCTTCGGGGTCCTTTTTTTGTTGAAGCCCGTGCCTCACCGGTCTGCCGGGGCGCGCTCGCAGCACGCCCGGGAAGAAGGAATAAATGATGGAAGCGGAAGGCGTGAAACGGTACGGTTCATGAATGGGAAAGGGAAGGCATTTCAAAAAGGGGGCTCGAAGGGAAGAATGCGGATACTGGTCACGGGCGCTGCAGGGTTCATCGGGTATCATCTGGCCAGGAGGCTGCTGGATGAGGGGCATGAGGTCGTCGGGTTGGACAACCTCAATCCCTACTACGACGTGCAGCTCAAGAAAGACCGTCTCTCTCTCCTGACGCCGCACCGGGGTTTCCGATTCCATCTTCTCGATCTGGCGGACCGGCCGGGAATGGAGGATCTGTTCGGGAACGAGCGGCCCGACATCGTCGTGCACCTCGCGGCGCAGGCCGGGGTGCGCTATTCCCTCGAAAACCCCCATGCCTACGTGGAAAGCAACCTCGCGGGCTTCATGAACATCCTCGAGGGCTGCCGGCACAACCCGGCCAGACACCTCGTCTATGCGTCCTCCAGCTCCGTTTACGGGGCGAACACGCTGATGCCCTTTTCCGTGCATCACAATGTCGACCACCCGATCAGCCTCTATGCCGCCACCAAGAAGGCCAACGAGCTGATGGCCCATACCTACGCGGCCCTGTACAGGCTGCCCTGCACGGGCCTGCGTTTCTTCACGGTATACGGGCCCTGGGGCCGTCCCGACATGGCCCTGTTCCTGTTCACCAGGGCCATTCTGGAGGGCAGGCCGATCGACGTCTACAACGAGGGCCGCATGAGGCGGGACTTCACCTACATCGACGACATCATCGAAGGGGTCGTGCGGGTGATGGGGAAAATTCCCTCGGGCAGCCCTGCATGGAGCGGGATGAAACCCGACCCGGCATCGAGCTTTGCCCCCTACCGGGTTTTCAACATCGGCAACAACCGGCCCGTGGAGCTGATGGTTTTCATCGCCGCGCTCGAGAGGCGCCTGGGGAAAAAAGCTGAAATGAGACTGCTCCCCATGCAGCCCGGCGATGTCCCCGAGACCTGCGCCGACGTGGATGACCTCATGGCCGAGGTCGGGTTCAGGCCGGGCACTTCCATAGAGGAAGGCATCGGCAGGTTTGTGGAATGGTATAGGGAATACTACGGGAAGTGAGAGAAGTGAGGGAAGTGAGGGAAGTGAAAGAAGTGAAAGAAGTGAGCGTGGAGCGGAATAGAGTTTTGAGTTATGAGTGTTGAGTTTTGAGTTGTGGAAGAAGATTGCCGCGTCGGACTCACGCCCTCCTCGCAACGACGGATCGGCGCTGTTTCCTCCATCGATAACCCCGATGGAAAGCAGGGTCCGGGGCTCCTAATGAACAGTTTTCAGGGTCATTGCGAGCGGAGCGAAGCAATCTCCATGTTTCAAGCGATTGCCACGCCTCGCGAGGCTCGGCTCGCAATGACATGTATTGGGTGGAAGTGAAAGAAGTGAAGGAGCTGTTAACGTGAGACAGGAAAGAATGAAATTCGAGAAGAGGATCCTCTGTATCGGGGCGGGGTTCGTGGGCGGGCCGACAGCCGCGATGATAGCCTGCAAGTGTCCCCGATACAAGGTGACTGTCGTGGACACGAACAAAGAGAAGGTCGCGCAATGGAACTCGGCGAACCTTCCGGTCTATGAACCCGGGCTGGACGAGATTGTCAAAAAGACGCGGGGCAGGAACCTGTTCTTCGATACGGACATACCGGCGGGCATCCGGGAAAACGATGTCATCTTCGTTTGCGTCAATTCGCCCACCAAGA
>Ga0255347_1007101_pt1 | contig 11813 bp, 13 predicted proteins | sample wastewater_treat_2_FD_192479 | JGI IMG/M metagenome (GOLD analysis project Ga0255347, IMG submission 192479) | Wastewater microbial communities from Lulu Island WWTP, Vancouver, Canada - plant24 | ecosystem: Engineered > WWTP > Wastewater > Unclassified | place: Canada: Vancouver, British...
TTTTCATAATTACCTGCATTTATTATACAAAAAAACACCACTTATATAAGTGGTGTTTTTAACTAAATAGCAACTCTAAGAATACAATTTTAAATTATATTCTTGGTGTTGCCGGTCAGAGAAGAGGGTTGATAAATCAACTTTACTCTTTCTGACCGGTAACGCATGTGGAATGGTTACTTAATTTTTAATTTGCGTGAATGCCCCTACATTCACGTCCTTGGTGTCTACGACATTGAAAACAACAACGGACCCTGCCGGGGCGTTAATATTTACAGGGTTTTTACTTTGAGGTAGGATTTCTCCTTCCTCAATATTCACACCCCTTGACACTAATTGAGCATCAAGAGTGGAATCCCCAGTGCCCCCCGCTGGAACATTTACGAACTCAAAACTGAGCTCACGCTGTTCCCCGTTAGGGAGAACGACGTATGCTCTAACGAGCTCGTCGTCTGGTACAAGGCGATCAATCCCCAGACACTCCACTTCACAGAAAATTGCGAAGGTGGCGGTGTCACCGGGCTGACGGACTTGGATAAAAAAGCTATGGTGGCCATCTCGACCGTCATAGTTCCAAACCCCGTCATAATCGGAGGGATTGAAATTAAAATCTGCCCCATCAGGATCCTTCGGATCCTCCGGAGTCGAGGTCGGGTTAGTCACCGGATCCTCAACCTTTGGGGTGTTCTCCGCTTTCGCGGAGTTTGTTGAGCTTTTGATGGAGCTAATGCCCCACCAAATTAAAACAATGGCCAAAACGGCCAAGAGTACTAACTGCCATCTCTTCATCTTAAGTCTCCCTTATTTCCTTTTTACATCCTCGTTCAACCAAGATGCGGCTTTTTTCCAAAAGCCTTGGCTGCCCTCTGGTTTTTTGTCCTCTACAACAACAGTTGTGTCGCTGTTGTTTTTGCTGTCTCCTTCCTTCTGGGTCTTCAACCCTTCAGGAAGCTCGTAGACGTCGGTCAGCTCCTTGGGCAGGTTGCCCTTCAAAGCCTTGACTGCCTCAACCAGCGCCGCATCTGTTATGCGGTCCAGTTGTTTTTGACCCAAAAAAACGGGCCAAACAAATGCTGGGTCAGTCATTTTCTCCAACAATCTTCCTAAGGTATGAATACCACCGGCGGATCGGAGATCCTGGACGTCATCCCTCGTAAAAGAGGACAGATCTCCCAGAACATATTCTGGGGTGGACAGGTCATTGAGGATCTGTCCAAAAGTTCTCGGTGTAATTTTCTTTTTAGCCATTATTTTTCTCCTTTCATGGCTATAAATCCCGACACCTCTATGGTGCGGGTCAAGATTTTAATTTTGGACCATTCCACATGCTCCTTTTCACCTGTAAAATTTACAAGCAAAAAAGAACATGCGGCCTTCTCCAAAAACCTTTAAGCCACAAAAGAAGATTTTCCACATGCGTTGTCAAAGTACCTAAAACTCTATAAAAATTTATATAGAGTTAGTTATTACCCTCATTAATTAAAATAAGAGCAAAAACTAAATTAGCAGGGGGTTAAAGATAAAGTACTCTTCTCTAACCTTTCGACTTGATGATTATACAAAATAATATATTGTTTGTCAAGGCTATGGGGTCTTTATAAATGATTATTTATGACCCTTCTTTTTTATAACCAAACAACTAATTAATTATACAAAATAATACTCCTCTTGTCAACACTATAGGATTCATGATGGTTATTAATTTTGATTTTATAATAGGGAAATAAAATTACACAAAATGGGCAACAAAGTACTCTACTACAAAACAGACAGAAATAATCCAGTAAAAGAATTCATAAATAGCTTGGGCACAAGAACTAATGCCAAAATCTTAAAAATTTTTTACTACATAGAAAACTATGGACTAGAGTCAGTATCTTCTTACATAAAGAAACTTAGTGGCTACCCACTCTGGGAAATAAGGATTTTGGGCAAAATCAATGTAAGAATAATCTTTGCACTACATGAAAAAGGAACAGTCTGGGTTCCACATGGTTTTATTAAAAAGACCAACAAAACACCTAAAAATGGGCTTACAGTAGCCCTAAATAGATACAACAAATGGAAATATTTAGTTGACAAATGATATCATAAAAGATATATTGATTTAATGAAAAAATACGGATACTCATTTGAAGAACATCTAAAAGAACAGCTAAAAGATCCAGAATTCAAAAAAGCTTGGGATGAAATAGAAATTGAATCATCAATAGCAGAAGGGATAATTGGAAAAAGGATTGAAAAGAATATTTCACAAAGAGATCTAGCTAAAAAGATAAATAGCACCCAAGCTGTAATATCTAGAATAGAAAGTATGAATGCAAACCCCTCTGTAAATACATTAAAAAGAATTGCCAAGGCTTTAGATGCTAAGTTAGAGATTAAGATTAGATAGATTTCATACACCAACAAAATTTAATTCTCCTTTAACATTCTTGATTAATAATTTAATAAGATGAATGTTAAGGTTGAATACAATGTTGAGAATTTTATATTCAAGCTACAGAAACCAACTAAATCTAAGGTTTCCAGATACATGGATCTTTTAAAAGATTATGGATTTAACCTTAGAATGCCCTACTCTAAGAAAGTAACCAATAATCTTTATGAGCTAAGAATACACGGGCAACAAGAAGTAAGAATATTTTATACAATAAAATTCAACACAGCTTATTTGCTACACGGGTTTATAAAAAAGACGAACAAGACACCAATGAGAGAAATAAAAACGGCTTTGACTAGATTAGAAGGTCTTGATTTATAACCTATATGTTATATAGTAACACTATGAAATTTAGAGATTTTGTTGATATTAAAAAAGAATTATTAAGCGATCCTGAAGTAAAAAAAGAATACGATAGGTTAGGTCCTAGATTCGACCTTATTAGATCAATGATAGAAAAAAGAATTGAGAAAAATATCAGCCAGGAAGAGCTTGCCAGTAGAATGGGCACAAAACAAAGCGCATTATCAAGATTTGAATCTGGAGAATACAACCCCTCTTTGGCTTTTATGCAGAAAATAGCGGAAGCACTTGACTCAAAATTGGAAATTAGGCTTAGATAGCCACCGCTATAATTTTCTACTCTGAATAGATAAACCCTACTTACGTAAATTACTCATCAAGAATATAAATAATCTTGATGGGGCGGGCCTTGGTAGGCGAGCAGACGTCGAGACTCTAGCTTTGCGGATTCGGTTCCCGTCCGCTCCACCAAGAAACTCTATTGACGAATATTACAACAAGTAATAGAATAACGTTGTCGACGTCTGCTAACCAAGGTAAAGCTAGACAAGAAGGCCTCCGTAAGGAGGCCTTCTTCGTATTTACTTTCTATATAAATAATTTACGATATTTTACGCTACTTCCCCAAATACTCTCTCAACGCCTCTTCTATCACTTCTCCCAAGTTTGAATCATGCTGAATGGCATATACTTGAGCAAATTTTTTTAAAGTTTTATCTATCATTACAGTTGTTTTTACCTTTTCTTTTGAGCTTTTCATATTAGTTTTCCACAAACTTAAAACTTATCCACAACAAATTTATACCCTATAAGTTAGTGGTTATTTTAATTAAAACATACTTACGTATGTATGTAAATACATAATAATCAACAATGACCGTTAGAATGGGAACGAGTTTATATTGTCTTGATAGTTTTTCTTTAACCACTTCTCAACGGGCGTCGCTTGTTAAAAGTTTTGGTTAGTATAAATTATATGTTAAGTAAGCTTTCATGCTTCGCCTGCTCGGGGGCATGATCTCGTTCCGTCTTTGACGGAATCACGCTTCTAAAAAACATTCTGCGTTTAGCGCTTTATATGTCGCTCTTTGTGGAATGTTTTTTTTGATATAGATAGTGCAAACGAAGTGCACTATCATCATAAATACAAGGAAGCGCAGGAGCGTAGTGACGAGCAAGCTTGTATTTTAATTTCAACATTTATCCGTCTATCCAAAAGTTTTTGAATTGTACTGGAATTAAAAATAGAAGGAAGCTCAGGAACGTAGTGACGAACAAATTCTCACTTTTTATCTTCTACAGCACTATCTCCTCCTGTGGAGTTTCCGTTCTTCGCAACCTCACTAAATATAATCTTCCCTGCTGAAGACTGGATAACCTTTATAACAACGGCTTCAACTTCTTCTCCAACTTTTTCTATACCATTTTCAATAACAACCATTGTCCCATCATTTAAATAACCAATTCCCTGCTTTTTTTCCTTCCCCGCTTGGGCAATTTTCACTTTAAACCTCTCCCCCGGCAATAAAACTGTTTTCAAAGCATTAACTAAATCATTCAAATTTAAAACCGATATCCCTGACACTTTCGCTACCTTATTTAAATTGAAATCTAAGGTCATAAGTCTTAATTTCTTTTCTTTTGCGTAATTAACAAGAATAGTATCAACTTCCTTTTCTTTTGTTTTAATTTCCGGAACGACTACACTGGTGCGTTTTTTCAACTCTTTAACAACATCTAAACCCATTCTTCCTCGTGTTCTTTTTACTTTATTTTTACTATCTGATAAATTCTGAAGCTCATTTAAAACGTTTTGGGTGACAACAAAGGTTCTATCTAAAAACCCAGCTTTAACAACATCCAAGACTCTGCCATCTATTAAGACAGATGTATCTAAAATTATGGCACTTTCAAGTTCCTGCTTTTCTCTTATACTTTTTTCATCTGCTTTTAATCTTTGTTTATCTCTTCTTGCCTGCTGTATTCTTTTTGATTGCTGATCCCAAAAATCATCTACTATTCTTGATATAACTGATGACATAACAGACTCTAGCCAATATCTTATTTTCATTAATATAATTGCAAAGGCAAAAAATCCAAACGCTGCTGAAACTAATCCAGCCAAAACCTCCAACAATGTATGGCATCCAAAAAATGGTAAATCTTTATAAAATAAAACCCTAGAAAGATTAAATCCTAGACCAAAAAAAACTAAGGCATAGACTACTCTAACAACAATATTAGTCTCCTTTAAAGAAGGCTTTTTATCTAATTGTTTAACATTTTCAAATGATTTATTCCCCACTACTTAAATATTAAGTTAAAAATAATAAAAATACCAACCGACGAGTCTATTTTACAAAGACAATGAGTTTTTTATTGCCTCAAGAATGTTTTTTGAGTTCTCTGAACTAATGACATTTGGGTAACCAAGTTTTTTGGCCTCACTTGACCTTTTTTCTTGATGAGGAACTTTTCTTATTTCTCCGTTTAGACCGCACTCTCCAAAAGCAACTAAATTGTCTTTAATGGGTTTATCTTTTAATGAGGATGTTATTGCCAAACAAACAGCTAAATCTGCTGCATTTTCTGATATTTTAAACCCACCAGCCACATTTACGTATACATCATGGTTACTTAAATTAAGCCCGGCTCTTCTTTCAAGAATAGCAATTAATACCTGCAATCTTGTGTTGCTAAAACCACTTGCTGTTCTTCTTGGATAGCCAAAAGATGTTTTAGTGGTGAGAGCTTGAACTTCAAAAAGAAGCGGTCTATAACCTTCCATAACAACAGTTACACAAGAACCTGATGAGTTCGGTAATCTTTGTTTTAAAAGCATTTCAGAGGGATTTTTCACTTCTTTAATACCACTCTCCTCCATTTCAAATATCCCAACTTCTGAAACGGCTCCAAATCTGTTTTTACTTGTTCTTAATGTTCTATACAAATGCTGGGAATCGCCTTCTAAATATAAAATAGTATCAACAATGTGTTCTAAAACTTTTGGTCCTGCCACAACACCTTCTTTTGTAACGTGCCCTACAAGAACAATTGGCACACCAGTCTTTTTTGCGACAGATGTTAGTATTTGAGAACAACCTCTTACTTGAACTAAGGATCCCTGATTACCTAATAATTCATCTGAAAATAAGGTTTGAATTGAGTCTATTATTACCAACCCAAGATCTTTAGAATTCTCTATACTTCCTACTATACTTTCAGCATTTGTCTCTGATAAAACCAAAAGGTTTTCAGCGCTATAACCCATTCTGGAAGTTCTTATTTTTACTTGGCTAGCACTTTCTTCACCACAGACATATAAAACGGTACTTGGTAAATTTTTGGCTATTTCAGTCAATATTGTACTTTTACCTATTCCTGGTTCCCCCGCCAAAAGAACCACTTGCCCTGGGACAAAACCACCTCCCAAAACTCTATCAAACTCCCCTATTCCTGTTGGAATTCTTTTTGGAGGTTGAGATGAGACTTCAGATAATTTAACCGGTTTGGAGTAGTTTTTTTGTGTGCTACCTGTAGATTTACCTTCTTTTGTACTTACAACATCCTCAACAAAAGAGTTCCATTCGTTACATTCGGGACACTGCCCTACCCATTGGTGAGATACATATCCACAACTTTTACAAGTATATACGGTCTTAAACTTTGGCATAATTTATATTACCAAAAGCTGTCTTAACTAAAGGTTAACTATTTCTTGCTCTTTTTTGACTTCTTTGGTTCCTCTTCGTCTTCTATTTCATCTTCTTCTTTTTCTTTTTCCTTTTTCTTTTTATCCTCTTTAACAACTTCTTTATCTTGTTCTCTTGTACTTAAAGCAAGTTTTTGATTGGAACCATCAACCTGTATAACAACAGCACTTACTTTATCCCCTTCTTCTAGTGGGGCTTCTGCCTCGGAGATGTGTATTAAACCATCTAATCCTTTTTCTAAAGTCACAAAAGCACCAAAGGGTACTATTTTGCTAACAACACCTTTTACCTTTGTACCAACGGGATATTTCTCTTCTACGTGTTCCCAAGGATTTGGAGTAAGTTTTTTGACACTAAGGGCTAGCTTGTTTGAATCATCATCAACCCCAAGAACCATAACTTCTATTTTTTGACCAACTTTAAAATAGTTGGATGGGTGACTTACTTTTTCCCAAGCTATTTCACTAATGTGAACTAAGCCTTCTACACCATCAAGGTCAACAAAAATTCCAAATGGCATTATTCCTGTAACTATTCCTTCTACAGAGCTTCCAATTTCTATTTCTGATAATCTTTTCTTTCTTGATTCCTCACTGTAAGTTGATAAAGCATCTTTTTCTGACAAAACAAATCTATTTTTTTCTTTATCTAATTCAATGACTTTTACTCTTAATGTTTTACCAGAAAGTATTTTTAAAGACTCCTTAAGCTCGGCTTCGCTACCTGCCGCAAATTTTGCAACATCGTTTGCAAAGTGAACTCTATCTAAGTGAGATAAAGGAATAAAACCTCTTAAACCTAAACTATCACATAATAAACCACCTTTGTTGTATTCAATTACAACGGCATCAATAATCAATCCTTCATCAAAGGCTTCTTCAGCATCTTGCCATTTTTTATCTTTTTCAGCTTTCTTTAATGAGAGAACAATGTAACCCTGAGCATTTTCTATCTGGGCTATTTTTGCTGTTATTTTTTCACCCGGCTGTATTAATTTATAGAATTTATCAGCCTCAGAAAGCTCTATACCTGTTATTATTCCTTCTGATTTTGCCCCTACGTCAACTAGTATCTCCTTATAAGTTGCACTCACCACTACTCCCTCTATCATGTCTCCTACTTTTAATTCTTTAATATGCAAGTCCTGATCTGTTAGATATTTGGACATTGCAGAATCTTTTTTTTGAATTTTTTTAGCTTTTGCCATTTTTAGGTTTTATCATCTTAAAAAAAGAGACGGAATTACCGTTATTTTTAAAACGATATAAACCCCCTTTCTGCCCTTTTAAGGACAAGGGGATTATATATAAATGATGGGAATAAAACAAGGGAATTCAAATAACAAAATCTTTGTGTTATCACAGCTATAGTATACAATTTTGGAACTGTATAATATAAGATATGAAAACAATTAACAATTTTGAAAGCTCGGAAAAATTACCCCAACCACAATATCGAGGGATAGTAATTTTGAAGGACGGTACAGATGAACGTAGAAACGTGTGTTACGGAACTAGTTATGCAGGTGATACATTTCCTTTAGGTGATCTAGTAAATAAAGGCCTCAACATAAAAGATGAGAAACTTCCAAAAGGAAGGGAGTATCCTGTTAAAACAGTCTTTATCAGAACTGGGTCAAACCAACAACAAAACATATATTGTATTACAAATGAAAATGGTTGGAAATGTTCAAATATGCGTACAGGTGAGACATGGGGGTTGACGGGCAAACATAAATCAGAAAATGAAATATCAGTCGGTAAAAGTATGTTTTTTTCTAATGGGGCTTATACAACACCGGTAACTGAATTTGTGGCAGTTAGTTCGGAAACATTAACGCACACACTACTCGTAGATGTTGCTAGAAAAAACGAAAAAGAATTAGATCCATTTGGTAATAATAATGAATTTTGGAAGACAACAACGATATACGACGATTTTAAAGATATGTTAGAGAACTTAAAAAGTTGAGGGGAAGAGAAATTATAGGTACATTTTTGATCTGTAAATTTATGAAACTATAAAATCAAGGGGGTGTTTTTAATAAAATGACCAAAACAAAAATGGTAAACATAGTCTGCAGTTCTTGTGGTACTGAATTTCCAGCTATGATTATGTATTCTACCAGTTCTTTTTTACCACAATCTTCTAAGGAAAGTATTGAAAACAACGGGACCTGTCCTAATTGTGGAACAAAAAACACTGTACCTACTAGCCCATCTGAATTAAAGAAATAAAATAACACTCCAACAAAGAGCTTCTAGGAGTTTATGAGATTTAACACAGGGGGATTACATATAAGTGAGTGATAGTGATAAGACAAGGGAATTGTTTATACTAATTCACTAATATCCTCTGAAAGGGTCAGCTTCTCTTAGTGCCTTTTCTTCTAATAATGCCCTTAATCTCAAGGTCATCCTACCGTTATTAACAAACCTCTCTTCATTAATAGCTCTATCTAAAAAATAGTTTGACATACTTTTGGCCAAAGCTGCCTCTCTTCTACGCACCCACTCATCTGCACTAATGCCTTCTAAATGATTTTTTCGGAATCACTTGATCCTGTCGATACTTCTTCATTTAATTCGTTATTAATCTCAACTTTCCTGCTAGGATCAACAAACAAACCTCTTCTTTCTAACTCTTTAGTAGACTTATATTGTAATGTTTTTATTTCCTCGTCTGACAAAGTTTCTAATTTTAGATTATCTGAAAATTCAGGTGATATTTCATTTGACTTATTTTCAGCATTAACGGTATTAGACGTACTTTCAACAGAATGCCCTGATATTTCAAGCAAAGAATCTAATTTCTTTTCATCTCTAATCTCAACTATCTTAGAAGAGTTTTTAAGAACACTTTCTAAAGCGTCCTTTAGATAACTCTTAAAATAATCAATGTTTTCTGGTTCAATTTTTTCCAAATTTACACCCTTCACAAAACCACCTCTATCATCTAGCTCCCATAAAGTTAGACTTTGATTAAGATACCTGTTATCACTTTCTTTAATAGGTAGGTACATTTGAAAACCACCAACTGGTCTATCTTTTTCATTAAACTGTAGAGGAGAACTTTTTATAGAAATTACACCATTTACAGGAATAACAGTAGCTTCAAATGTACCATCTGCACCATGCAATTCTGCTACAGGTTGAATGTATTTTACATCTCCGTACCCATATTCTTTAGGCTCTAAATCTAATTCTCCTGAATTAACTATTAAAGTTCTTACACTATCTGATACACGACCAAGAAATTTTCTTAAATCTTCTCCACTTTGTAGACTACTTATCTCGCCAACGGACTGTTCTAAAAACTCCCTTTGATGAGCGTAATTCTCACTTGAATCTTTTTTCAAAAGTTCTATACCGCCTGTAGTGAATGGGATACCTTCCTCGGTATAACTAATACCTGGCACCTCAGGTCTTTCACGTGCTATTGATTTAGCAGTTGGTAAAGGAGCCTCCTCAACATCAGAAGCTATACTGAATTTCTCAATCATATAAAAATGATAACAAAAAGAGGCACTAATTAATATCAGTGCCTCGTGGCTTTTACATTTTTATCCTCTTTTCTGTCCTTTCTCAAGAGCTACGTTTACCCTTTGGTAGTTTATTTGATTAATACCATCTGGCCACTCTGGAGTCCCAATACGTTCCTTACTTTTCGTAAAATAGCCGATGCTAACTAAAACATTGTGCTTCCTTTTGAGCAACCCCCAAATCCTATAAGCAAGTTTTTCTGCCAATCTTCTTGCTTGATCCTCTGGGCGAATACAGGTACTGACTTCCTTACCATCCTTTATTGATACATCAGTGCAAGTTGTCAGCTCACCAACATCAAATTCAAGCATGTAAAGGTCGCTATCCATATCCATGTTTGGGTGGAAAAAAGGTTGAATAACAATAATATCCCACCAATTCCAATACTTATTCTTCAAACCATTTAATTTTTGTTTGAATATTGTGTCTCCCAATAGGATGAATTTTATAGCCTTTTTCATCTTGGATATTAACGGTTGTGTAACATCCATAGAGACACCGTACATATGAAGTACGTACCAATCTTTACACTTACTCATGTTTTTTCTCCTTATCTATGTTTGATTTGTGTCACACTTTATCATAGCAGCCTAAAAATCTCAACCTATGTGACGTTTAAATATAAGTTTTGGAAATAGAATAACAACTAAAGAGAGATTAGAAGATGTTATGAATATAAAGTGAAAAAGAATATTGTGAGTACAAAGCGCTATGGGCGAAGTCCAGGGAGGCGGGTAACCATTTAAGCAGATATTGTGAGTAATGTCCCGGCGACGACCATTGGACCTGACTATAGTGCGTGAGCGCTATAGGCAAGGTCTAGGGAGTCGAGGTTCAATAAAAGTAAAATTAGGAAGAATAAACTTTAGAGAAACCACTAAGGTTGAATATTGTGATTAGAATCCCGGCGACGACCTATCTTCCCAGAAATTTCTTCAAGTATTTTCGGCGCTGGTGGTTTTAACTTCTCTGTTCGGAATGGAAAGAGGTGTGAACCCACCGCAATCATCACCGAGACACTAACCACAATTAAAATCTCTAAATTTTCAATTTCTCAAATCTTTTTTTTTGGAAAAGATTCTCCAAAAACTGAACAAAAAGTCATAGTTCAATTATCTTTTTAATAGATAAAAATTAAGTTCACAAACATTAGTACTGCTCGACTGAATACATTACTGTACTTACATCTACAGCCTATCGACCTAGTATTCTCCTAGGAGTTGTGCCCCGCGCAAGGCGGGATGAGTCCTAATTTTGAGGTGTGCTTCATACTTATATGCTTTCAGCATTTATCAACTCACAACATAGCTACCCAGCAATGCTTCTGGCGAAACAACTGGTACACCAGAGGTTATGTCATTCCGGTCCTCTCGTACTAGGAATGAGTCCTCTCAAGACTCCACACTCATTGTGGAAAGGGACCGAACTGTCTCACAACGTTCTGAACCCATCTAACGCGCCATTTTAATCGGCGAACAGCCGAACCCTTGGAACCTGCTCCAGCTCCAGGATATGACGAGACGACATCGAGGTGCCAAACCTTACCGCCGCTATGGACGCTCGGGTAAGATCAGCCTGTTATCCCCGGGGTAGCTTTTATCCGATAAGTTCCGGGCCTACCACTAAGCACTCGGAAGATCATTAAGTCCTACTTTCGTATCTGCTCGACTTGTGAGTCTTGCAGTCAAGCTCTCATTTATCTTTACACTTACGACGCCATTTCCATCGGCGTTAAGAGAACCTTTGAGCTCCTGCGTTACCTTTTAGCAGGAATCAGCCCCAGATAAACTGCCCGCCAGGCATTGTCCCCTC
>Ga0255347_1007103_pt1 | contig 11806 bp, 10 predicted proteins | sample wastewater_treat_2_FD_192479 | JGI IMG/M metagenome (GOLD analysis project Ga0255347, IMG submission 192479) | Wastewater microbial communities from Lulu Island WWTP, Vancouver, Canada - plant24 | ecosystem: Engineered > WWTP > Wastewater > Unclassified | place: Canada: Vancouver, British...
AGAGAGTAACGATTTATTTCAATCCACGCGCCCACGCGGGGCGCGACCCCACTGTCGAGGCAGACCCGGTCGAGGGGTTGCCAATTTCAATCCACGCGCCCACGCGGGGCGCGACTTACGATATCCGAGGCACTAAGGCCCGCTGGGATATTTCAATCCACGCGCCCACGCGGGGCGCGACTGGGGTGGATTACGATTACCGCAATCGACCCAGTATTTCAATCCACGCGCCCACGCGGGGCGCGACCTGGAAGTCAAGGCCGAAAGCCTGCCACTACTCATTTCAATCCACGCGCCCACGCGGGGCGCGACCTCATCTTCAAATAGGAGGTCACCATGGGAGACTTATTTCAATCCACGCGCCCACGCGGGGCGCGACCGGGGATTTGGTCTATTCGCGGGGCCAGGGTGAATTTCAATCCACGCGCCCACGCGGGGCGCGACACTGTTCCAATGCTGGCCAGGTTGGCATCTATGCTATTTCAATCCACGCGCCCACGCGGGGCGCGACAGGCAATAATGAGCCAAAAAACTAAACAAATTCTTATTTCAATCCACGCGCCCACGCGGGGCGCGACTCATCGTTGCCACGGGCAACACAGCCGGATCCGGTATTTCAATCCACGCGCCCACGCGGGGCGCGACTTGTGACCCTTGACGAAGGGGACACTTCACACATTATTTCAATCCACGCGCCCACGCGGGGCGCGACCTGGCTGGTTGTGCCAGTTGCGCCCTGCGCATTATTTCAATCCACGCGCCCACGCGGGGCGCGACAAATGGCACAGTCCATTATTTCCGGCCATTTTTTCATTTCAATCCACGCGCCCACGCGGGGCGCGACAGTTAATCCTACAACCATTGCCTACCCTAAGTCTAGGAGACGTTATACGCGAAACACAAATTAATCTTGGCAAAACCTTTCTCAGTGAAGACCATGAAAAGAGTTTGACTTATAAAATCCGTCCGTTACGTTCTGCGCGAACCGCCCGACATTTTTGCAACAGCTTGGAGTTCGCGCTACAAAATTAGCGGTCCTTCCGGATCGTACGCTGGCTTTGCACCAACGTGCTCCACATGCCGCCTCCAGTTGGCCCCCAGATAATAGAATCGAATACTGTCTTTAGATTCGTCCATCTCACGGAGCAGGCGATGCTTTAGCCTTGTCCATTGGGCCGGATCAACGATACATTCAAAGACGGAATACTGTACACGCTGTCCATAATCCTGACAGGCCTTGGCAATTCGGCGTAGACGACGCTGACCGCCCGCATCGCTGAAACTCACATCGTAACTGATTAGAACCAGCACATTACCTCCACATAAACGGCGGATATCCGTCCAAGTCCCCACGTAGCCACCTTGCCATAAGCATGGCCTGGACATGAAACAGAAGGCCCACAGGTACTTTTTCCTCTAGGAACGGGTGCATCATTTCATCCTGCTTGCGGTTCTGATACGTCACCAGAACGGTTTTGCGGGCATTGTCGCTAAGCTTTACCGCACCAGTCTCCTGAATTTCAAAATCCTTTTTCCTGACTTGACCCAAGTTAATCAGAGACAGAACGAGACGATCCCCCAGAAAAGCACGAAACTCTTCCATTAAATCTAGCGCCAGACTGTACCTACTAGGTCGATCCCTATGCAAAAAGCCAACAGCGGGATCAAGCCCAACGCCCTCCAAAGCTCCACGAATATCATGCTCAATCAGTGTGTATAGGAAGGAGAGTAGGGCATTGACCCGATCCAATGGCGGTCTGCGGTTGCGCCCAATGAAGCGAAACTCGGGTTCAGCAGCGAGAATCAAGTGATCAAACACGCCAAAATACCTGTTGGCCGCCTCCCCTTCTATCCCTCGGATCACGTCAAGCTCTGCGGGATGCTTTAGACGTTTTGCACAGTTCTGCAAATGCGAAACTTCTGCTACCACGGCAGACATACCGATTTTGTCAGGATGATCACGCACTGCACGTTGTAGGACCCGGCGACTATTGACGATTTTTGCACTAACAATGGCTCGGGCAACCTCCGCGCTCTGCCCATTGTCGTCGGCGCGACGATACTGTTCGCGCCGCAGTAGCACATTGCCAGCAACCGGACCATGGACACGTGCCAGAAAACGCCCATGTTCCGTCAAGAAGCTTAAATTTACACCACGTTCCGCAGCAAATCCCAGTAGAAACGGGCTGCAAGACACCTGTCCGAAACACACTACTCCACCCAGGGTATGGATAGGTACGCGCAGGCGGACTTCATTATTGACTTTCACTACGACACATTCGCCGTCTTTGGCCAAGTACGTGCCTTGGGTCGTGACATAGAGAGTGTTCAGAAGCTTTTTCATGTACCTTTCATCATGGCCGCCATATATGCAGCTACCGATTTTTTCCCGCCCACGTACGGCAGGCACAGATCAACCAAGGAACAAGATGCACACCTTTCCTTTGGTTCAGCGGAAGGAGTCTTTCCTAGGGCAATCAATTCGTGCAGCCGCAACGCCGCGGCTTCAGTCTGGACACGCAAGGATGCGTCAAACTCGACTTGTTCACGCCGCCTGTGCTTGCCATAAAAAATGGCACCGTTCGGAACATGAACTTTAAGCATTTCTTCGAGGCACAGTGCTTGAGCGCACAACTGCATCCGATCCCAATTTTCCTCCTTCTTTCTGCCCCGCTTATACTCCACAGGAAACACAATTCTTGGACATCTTGTGGCTCCAAACTCCACCACATCCGCCACGCCGAATAAACCAAGGCGCAAGGATCTGAGTCGAAGTGAACGCGCAATCCGCCGCCCTTCACGCGTCAAATCCTGCCCACTATCCACACTTTCGTGCAACACACGGCCTTCCGCAGTAAACAGGTTCTCTTCCCAAAGTTGTTCGATGTGAACCAAGGCACATCTGCGTTCACAAAAAATCAAATGCCGCAAAGCGGAAATCGGAAGCAGTTCATCCTCAGTGTACATGAGCCACACGCCTGATTTACACTTGTCCTCGTCTGATCAAATCACTTTCGCATCCATCATATGATGGCAAAGCCGTCCTCGTCTACCTCTTTCATTTCTAACACGGCTTCCATATAGCCCAGAAATGGCGAGTATCCTGCGTCCCACAGCCAAACACCTGGATATCGACAAGATTCCTGAATAGATAGCATCGTTAGAGTTTTTTTACGAACACGAACACTATTAAGTTGAATATCACGCCAGGAAACATCCTCAAAATTGCGAATACGCTGGATCAACTCTTTATCAACCACAGCTAATTGCGTATCGTCTTCAATCACCTTGAACTCTTTCTCCACAGTTTTGAAGGCATAAACACCTTCCTGCTTAATCAAACTATTCTCATTAAAATTAGTGCCACCCTCACGAATTTCTTTTTGCATAGCTTCAGTACTGAGATCAGGTGATATCTTCACGCCTTTTTTAAAAAAGTCTGTCAAAATGCGAGATGAAACGTTGAAAGCTGGGTGTTTCACAACATTGGTGCTAGTCTTGCTTAGCATTACCGTCCAAACGTCTGACTCCTCATATTCCGCATTACGATTCACACGGCCAGCAAGTTGAAGTAACGAAAGTAACGAAGCACACTCTCGCACACCAGTTTTGAACGACAAATCCACTCCGGCTTCAACACAAGAGGTCGCAATTAGGCACCAGTTCGTAGACTCCTTGTCCTTCAAGCGTAGCTTCACCAAATCTAACGTCTTTGTACGGTCATTCGGCGACAATGCCGTGGAAAGATGCAGAATGTTACCCTCACCAAAGACTCTCTTTGCGGCTTTTGCTACCGCCGCCACAGTATGTACCGTATTCAGCACAACAATCACAGGTCCTTCCAGTTGCTTCAACCATGCAACCAAATCATCAATACTCATTAAATCTGGCTTATAGCGGTAAGAAATACGTACACTCTCAAAATTCTGTAGTTTCTTTTGCTGCCCATCTGTCAAGATATTGGACAATTGCTCACGAGAATCATCGAATTCCTCCAGAGTCCAGAAATGACAAAGCGACCCTGATGCTAACACCCAACGGCAAGACCATGCAGACGCGGCATGCTTAATCCATTTCCAAGCCAAAGGAAGCAGTTTTGTGGGCAGCATGGCGTGCGCTTCGTCCAGGAAGATGGCGCTACCAGGAAGATTCTGCAAGCGCCTCAAAGTAGATGGTGTGGACGAAGCCAGTGTTTCAAAAAAAGTAACAGCCGTAGTGACTACGATAGGTGCGTCCCACAGTGCGGTGAGCTTACGGCTTGCCATATCCTCGAAATCAGCGCGGTGATGTATTTCCGCCACCACGTCATCAGGCCGTTCTCCTGGCAGGACCAAGGCTTTGCGGTAGACCTCTACTGATTGCGTAATAATGTTGGTGAATGGTAAAACAACGAAAATTCTGCGCAGGTTGTGACGCGCTGCCGTAACAAGCAAGTGCGCCATGACGGCAGTGGTTTTACCAGTTCCAACCGGCGCGTCACAATAGATTATGGCGTCCCCTTGAGTTCCCTGAGTACAATCCACGAAAAATGCGGCCCGTAAACGGTTGCGGTCGCTGTCCTCGCCTGATGATGCCAAACCTTCCACGTACTGTTTTAAAGCCTCCAGACGTTCGTTAGCCCTCAGCTTTGGGGCCTCTTGCCGCTTTTGTAGTCCATGGAATGCACCAGCAGCATCGCCGTGGTCTGCATGAGTCAAACAAGAAAAAAGGACGCGAACATCTTGAGGAGTTAGAGTCGCCACGTTTTTAGGAGGTTCTTTGAACCTAATCTTTGAGCGAACATTAGCATCATGGTGAGCTAAATAATCTTCAAGCTCTAGGTCTACCAGCTTTTTGACCCTCTCGTTGCGCCAGTCAGTGACAGCGTTGCAATCAGGGAGACCAACATGATGCGAATAGACGAGCAACAAGGCCTGATATACTTCGAGCGACATCAAATGACTTACGCCTGCGTCGGCATGAGCAAGAGGCAGTTGCGCCGCACGCTTGTTCCAAGGTAAAGCCAATGTTTTCTGGTTGTCTTTATTAAGTTTACCAAGATCGTGGTATTCTGCGGCCAGTTCAAATATACGACAAACCAATTCAGCATCCCAATCCGGGGCATAACGCAACACTTCACCAAGATAACGGCGCCCCTGCTCAAGAACATTCAACACATGTTCAAGATAGCTCTGAGCCGGCGTGTCTTCATCCGCTGCGCTACGTGCCAGGTAAAGATCTGCCATCACGCCATCAAATCCACACAATCAACCTTTTTAGCTAATGTATCCGGCAACTTATCTGGAACAGAATAGTCTTCCCAAGACAAAGAGGCTGTCATGGGGTCGTCACCTAGACGCTTGGGCGTCAGAGCATCAATAAGTAAATAATCCGGACAACTGCCTAACTCATCCTTATGCTCCATCCACCACGCATGACGGATACGTACGTCTGGACGAATAGCTGAACGCGTATGATCATAGGCGTAAGGAATCAAGCGTTTCAATACTTCCAGATCGCAGGCTTTACAACCAGACTTAGGGGCCAAAGAGGGATTAACAAAAAAGGGCATGACATAAACACCATGCTGCACCACCCGGTAGGCCAGGGGTGCCATGCCTTGGTTTTTACCTTCCTGCACACCTGCCTTGTTAGTATTGGTGTGCCGCTGAATCATGACTGGCGCAACCGACAGTCCCATGCCAAACTGAACAATGCCGGTTTTAATGTAGCCCTTGTCCCCGCCTTCTTCCAGAAAGGTATTACCAAAAAGCCGGGCATCCCAATATTTTTTTACAAATTCACTTTTCAGGAATTCTTCTTCCTTGTACTCTTTTATATCACCCATTTCTTGGGTAATTGCCTTCCGATCACGTCCGCGTGACTCTAAAATACCAAACATATACCCGTCCGGCACACCTTGAAGACCCTCGGTCACCTTTTGATAAACCGACCCTTCTAATAACTCCATCAGATCACGCAACTTACGCTTAAACGAAACCGGCGAGATTTCCCCTTGCCCATTATCACGAACACGAGGATCGCTTTCCTGATCCGGATTTCCATTAGGATTTGAATTGACAACCTCAATAATCAGTAATCCAGTCACCCGCTTAATGTCATTCATCTCTGTTCTCCTTCGGTTATAGATTCAGCATTCACCTGATCAGTATTTGCAGATTTGTCACTTTTTGGAAAGGAAGCCAAATACCCCAGAAAAAGCTGTGCACGCGCTTCCGGTGTCAAACGTCTTGGCCATTCCAGTTGGTGAAGTTGGTCCGCTACTTCTGACCATTGCCCCATCCAATAGTAGACCAATTTAGGTTTGTTTTCACCATGATAAGCTCGCGCCCATTTCACATAGGGTGCGGAACGCATGGCGAGCTGACTCAGCGAGGTTGCTGGGGATTCCATCATGCCAACCAACATAGAGCTACCGCACAATTGAGATGGAAACTCCCCCTTGCGAACTATCTCACAATACAAACGGTGTATTTCGTCCGCAACCCGCAAGCAGCGCCCTAATAAGAACGCACACTCTCTCATGAAAACCTCCTTTTTCTCTCCCAGGAAAAACAGCAATAGCCCCAATATTCCGGGGTAATAGTCCTTATTCGGAAGAGATGTTACCTCATTTTTTCCTGTTCCACTGCATAGCTTCAGGAAATATCCCCGAGAATTCCGAACAAAGTGAGCAAGCATGTGGGCAGCCAACGCTTCGTTTGACTTGTCCAGCATTAAACGCAAACCATCTGTCGGCGTAAACACGCTGACTTTACTCATGTTTGTATTAGCACGTTGACCATCAAGCTTCCAGATTTCATTTAAATAGCGATAGAGCATGATGGGAAAGACAGTCCGTACTTTCACTGGAATAGGATATGACTTGCCCGTTTCTTCGTTGATATCTTTGCTCCAATCCCGGACGTCCAATTCTGGGATATTCTGGCAGCCTGCATCCCACGCTTTAGAGGCCTGTTCTAACGAAACCACAGTTACGTTTCGATAATAAACAACTTTGGTCCGAGCTTTATCCATCTTGCGTAGCGAAAAGATCTTAAGCTCAGCTTTTGCATTCTTATTTCCCAATCCTTTCAATTGCTCAATTACGCTTTTAGCGAGCCGCTCAAAGCTGTCTTCTCGCTCAAAGCTACCTTTCTGTTGATTGGAACCACCTTGTGGCTGTGCACCAAAAAGTAGAGCAAGAGGAATTTCCTTCTGGGGCAGAGTGTGTGGATACGCAAACAACAGCTCTTTATCCCCTGCTATACCATAGGTTTTCCCCTCACGTTCCCGGTCAGATAACCACTCAAGAGCACGTTTTGTCCGTTTGCGAGATTCATCTCCAACACGAAACGTGTCAGCCTCACATTGACCGTAACGAGACTGCGCGGGGATCACTTTTACCTGTGAACGAAGGATGACTCCTCCCAAAAATGGCAATTTCACTTCTGGAAATTTTTCGCCCATTGATTCTGGCGTGGCATTGAGACCATACGCGTCTGTATCTCCGCCCTCAGTGCTCGAGTTCTCCTCTGATACTCCACCTATCATCAACGTATTCAACCGTTTGATGGTTTTATCATGTGCAACAGGAAATTCTACGTAATCCTTGACATCAAGAAAGACAGAAAAGGTATCCTCCTTACCTTCTTTTCCAAGGAAAATAAGAAGTGAAAGAGGCCACTTGCCTTCAAGGTCTTCAAGCACTTTAGCCTTTACTTTTTCAAAATAATCGTCACGAAACTGTTTGGCATCCATCTTACTTACTATTTCAAACAAGCGGCCTAGCGTTTCACTCGGATCTAGTCCATTGTCACTCGAACACATGTCTTTGAGAGATTTACTAACATTGCAGAAAATATAGCTGATCTTACTAATTGTAGTAGTGCCTTCACCCCAGAGATCTGTAGCATCGGAAAGTTCTTTATCCCAATCAATATCCTTTGACTTAATCTGTTTTTCCAACTCTTTAGATGCGTCCTTACCTGACCCATCAGGCAAGCTTTTAATATACAACGAACGAACATTAAACCCTGGAAAAGATTGACCGTTACATGGTTCGAATTTTCGAAGCTGGGCGGCATGCTCCGGTTCTAGTAGCTCAAGGTCATCGATACGCCCATCATTGGTCAACCAAATCCGGACACATGGTTTCTTAGATGTAACCTTGGGCAATGGCTTAAGCTTGGGGTGCCAGTCCATTGCTGAAATGCCAGCATTTTGCATTGCCTTGGCAGCATTGACCAATTCGTCGATCATGCGCCACCTCCCTTTCTTCCACCGCTGTACTGCAAGACACCATTTTCAATCCGCACATTCTGGTCATAAGTAAATCGCCGTTGTGATTTGTACCCATCCGGAAAAACTTCTCGCACCATTGATGGCAGCACGGTGTTGATATCAGTATAAACGCTTGTTTCTTCACGAAACGGACCTAGATAAGACGGTGTAAACTCCTTCCAGCCAAGAAACGGCATGGTAAAGCATTTGCCACTTTTAAGGCGTCTTTCAAAAATTGCGGCATACGCATGACCAGGTGAGGTAGTCTGCTTGTCCCAATTCCGCGCCTTTTCTGACAATTCATCTTTTTTTTGAGCTGGATAGACATAAGCATACAGTCTATAGCAGACATTGATTAGCACGGTCGCTAAAAACTGATAAGCTCCTTCCGTTCCGCTTTTCCGCAATGGTCCGTTGTAGTTGGTAGCATAGCTATGAAAGTTCAGCGGTCTGCAGATTTCGACCTTGTAGGGCACAACCTCCACCGCTGGGCCCCATAAAACTGATTCGAATATTCCCTTTACAGCTGAATAGGTCGGCGCTGGGTAGCTAACGGGACAATCGCCTGTATCGGGCCTTGTCCACATGGCGGTAGGACCAGCAATTTCCAGCCTGATTTCATACGGCTTCATAACCACCTTCCTTTACATCCAGTAAAGCTAATTCAACTTAGCTTCAAACGTTTTAGCATAACTACGAATCTGAGTCATCAACCCACTAACACCCCCTAAACAAACCCAACCCAAAATGACTGCCAAAGCCAAGAGTGATCGGGCCCGTTACTTGTTCCTCAAAGGTCAAGCGAACTGCATATCCCATATCCTGAGGTGGTGCAGAGTTTTTACGCCTGCGAACAAAATGCCGCAAGTCACGGCTCTCCTGTAATAACACTTCGATTTTCACTTCTTTTTCATCACACGGCAGATTTCGTGACTCCAATTCTGCCCGGATTTGACCTTCAACCGTGTTTTTACCCCGCTTCTTTACATACCTTGGGCAAACAAATGGAGTCACGGATTCCCAAACCTCATACTGCCCAATTATTGGCTTTAGCTCGGTTACGTCCCTATCAGCAATCGTACGATCCCCACCACCAACGAATCTTACTGACAGCTCGCCGACCCCACCCTTCATATTAGTATTTCGGATACTCCTAACAATTCGTTGAGCCTCTGCCCCCAGTTTTCCAGGAGCCCACACCAGTATGTGGTCGAGGTGTCCGTCTTCTTTCAACAGCGACAGCGGCAGCAAATGAGCATGCTTGTGGCCTTGTAACGGCTTACCAGCATCATCACAGCCAATCAATTCAAATGCCTTGTACGAAGCGAACTCATTTACCCATGAAACCAGCGCCTGATGTAAAAGATCCGCCTGTGGTAGAGTCTTGGTCACCAGAGGCAGCACCGAACGTGCGCGTGAACCGCTAGCAAGCGCCAACAACATAAATTCAACAGGTTCCACGTCGTGACGCTGCTGATCAATCGGTTTTGCCACTGTAATCGCCTCACTTGGCATCCAGTACAGCACCTTTCTGCTACCGGGAGGCTGACTCCACCCGTGCTTTTGCAGCCAACTAGTTTCGACTTGCAGACAGGCCATCAAGTCATCCGGAAAGGGGGCGATGGCCTGGGCCTCATCTGACTTTTGCTTTTTTGCCGCCTCCACCTTTTCAGTCCGCCAAGCCAAGTATTCATCAGCGTTCACGGGTGCCATCAAAGGCACTTGTTCCCATCCGGGACCTCGATAAGAGGACTGTTCACAGGGCTGAGCCCACTTCTCATCTGGGATTTCATCTTGTTTCAGAAGCTTGCACTCCGTCCAAGATTCAGCCCTCCCAAGACATCCAAGGTTTGAGACAAGCTCATTCAGCAGCTCCAATTCCGCGTCATCAAGAGCGACATTCCAGTGGATTAACAAAGCATTATCGTTTAAACCAGCATCAGGTAGCCGATACAAAGGAAGTGTACCGGCCAGTTTCAGAATCAACCCCAACGCGGTAGGCGGAATGGTACCCCCCGCCCATTCAGGTACTCTGGCACATCCAGTTGATATTAATGCCCGCATCAGCCGCCAAGGAGAAGGGGGCCATTCAATCACCCCCTCCAAGCTTTGATGCCCCCACGGTGTGGCATCATAATGCCGCGCAAAAAACCGAACAGAAATTGTTGGCATAGCCTTCTCCACCTACTCGGCGCCGAATCAACTGCCTCACCCAACAGCCTTAGCCGTCCTCACCATCAGAATCCTAGACATCCAAGCCACCCTTGGACCTTTCGATGAAGCCTAACACCCACCTGTGACATCCTCGACCACAAACAACTCCACGCCATACCCTAATACTCGACCCACCACATACTTAACCCACCACAAGCGCTAAGGCTTTCAACGCCTTTGGCCCAATAAAAACCAAACTGCCAACACAGTTGTAACACAAGGGAAAAAGGTATCCAATCGATTGCTTTCCCACATACTCCAATAAAGCAACAACCTGTCGTAATATATACAAGCTAGGCTTGCGAGCACCCGGTTGATGCGACAATCCCCGGGACACACTCGAACATCTTTGATAATCTGGAGTTACAGGCTACAATCATCGAACTCAGCCAGTGCGACATCGACCAAAACAGCCCACGCTCGAAAACAGTTCCCAAACCCCGTAATTTAGCTTACAATTCCAAGGTGGCGGTTTCCCTGGGTACAACCAGGGCCCTATTGAAACCAGTATGTCGCAGTTTCGTGAGTGGGGAGTTGAGCTGTTTCCCTGGGTACAACCAGGGCCCTATTGAAACCAGCCGGCGAAGGTGGCTAAGCTATTGCTGAATCTAGTTTCCCTGGGTACAACCAGGGCCCTATTGAAACCAGGATTACGGGCTCGGCCCGCACACCTGTGCGACCGGTTTCCCTGGGTACAACCAGGGCCCTATTGAAACCAGCGATGATGGCGTTGGACTTGGTTATATACCATTTTGTTTCCCTGGGTACAACCAGGGCCCTATTGAAACCAGACGATCGCCCTGTGTTTTCTGCTGCGATCATTGTAGTTTCCCTGGGTACAACCAGGGCCCTATTGAAACCAGAAAATCTAAACGATTGTTTGCTGCCCGGTTTTCCCGTTTCCCTGGGTACAACCAGGGCCCTATTGAAACCAAATCATAGTTTCACCATTAATGAGTGGCGGGAATGAGTTTCCCTGGGTACAACCAGGGCCCTATTGAAACCAATTTGAAGGATTCTGAAGTTTTCAACGATGCGATGGGTTTCCCTGGGTACAACCAGGGCCCTATTGAAACCAATATGACCTTATCCACCGGTTGCGGATCCACGATTCCCCTTCAAACAAGTTTTGATACTGCATTCATTACGAATATCTGTGAACGATGATGCAAAACTCCCTTTCAATCAAAGCAGAGAATGGTGGTGATTTGAGGGATTATTGAGTGATTGACAAGCATATTGTTCTTTGATAGTTACCTTCCATCGCTCTTGTGTGAGGTGTCTGACGTGGACAACGATGTGGAAAGGCACCTGCTGCGGCAACCTAGAC
>Ga0255347_1007107_pt1 | contig 11805 bp, 9 predicted proteins | sample wastewater_treat_2_FD_192479 | JGI IMG/M metagenome (GOLD analysis project Ga0255347, IMG submission 192479) | Wastewater microbial communities from Lulu Island WWTP, Vancouver, Canada - plant24 | ecosystem: Engineered > WWTP > Wastewater > Unclassified | place: Canada: Vancouver, British...
TCCTCTCGATGGTATCCGAGCATCTTCCCTTTGCGTGGAGCAGCGTGTAGAGGTCGGCATCGGGGAACAGCTCGCAGAAGCATTCAAGACACTTCTCTCCCCCCCTCATGCCGGTTAGCCAGTCATGAATCAACGCAACTTTCATAGTGTTCCTTTATATATATTATGGTGAGTTATGATCGATTTTCTCCAATGCCCTGCTTCGTTCTCGCATAGTCTGATGGGTTTGGAATTGGTCAAGCATTCAGTATGTTATCTTGTATCACATAATTCTTTAAAAATCTTCATGTGTTTTTCTGCAGATGCCTTCCAGGAGAAACTTGCCGCCCGTACAAGGCCCTTGTCGATTAGCTCGTTGCAGAGTGAGTCTTCACCAAGAACCCTGATGATTCCCCGGGCGATGTCCAGGGGGTCATGGGGGTCCACATATATCGCGGCATCGCCGCACACCTCGGGGAGAGAGGCTGTCCGGGAGACTACGACGGGTACGCCCGATGCCATGGCCTCAAGGGGAGGAAGGCCGAATCCCTCATAAAAGCTGGGAAACACGAACACCCGGGCATTCTTGTACAGCCCGTACAGCTCATCGTCCCCGACGAACCCGGTAAACACTATCTGCCGGTCGATTCCCAGATTGGTTACATATTCGTCCAGGTTATCAATGCCATGGATGAAGCGGTCTCTTTTCCCCACGATAACCAGCTTCACGTCGGGAAGGGATTTCTGAACCACGGCAAATGCATCGATGAGCCCGATGACGTTCTTGTGCGGTTTAACGTTTCCGACATAGAGAAGATAGGGGCCTGATGGACTCGCTCCATCATCACTTTTTCTTTTTGTATCCCGGAATCCGGCAGAATCCACCCCGTTGTGAATGACCTCTATCTTCTCCGGCCCGATGCCGGTGTACTTCACTATCTCGCTTTTTGAAAAGGCCGAGACCGTTATCACCTTCTCTGAAAGCCTGGCTGCGAGGGGGATGACCGTCCTGGCGTACAGCCTTTCGATATGGCTCAAGGTGTGTAGATAGGCAAGGTGATAGACATCATGGACGGTCACGACGCGGTGCCTGGCCCTGATCGGTAGGAGGGGGATATTATAGTGGGGAGACCAGAATACATCGCACCGGGGCACCTTCAGGGGGACCTCGGCCTGCTCGCGCACGGAGTATATGCCGGCGCCGCACTCAATGATCGCGACTCCTTCCAGGGATCCTTCCAGCTCGCTTGCCGCACAAGCCTCCTGCACCGCCTGTTTTTTCCCCAGGAGGGAGACCCGGTAACTCCCGCTTTCCAGGATGTGCGGCAGCAGTTTCCGGAGATATACGCCGATGCCGGAGTTCTGAATGGCCCGTGAGTCGATGACCAGGGATATCTTTTTCATCAGTCTGTCGCGATCAGCAAATCGAGCAGCTCTTCCGCTGCCTGTTCCCACGAAAAGCCCTCTGCCCGGGTGATGCCCCTGGCTCTCAGCTCGTCATACAGCCCATCGTCGTGCAGAAGCCTTTCCATGGCATGTGAAAGCTGCCTCACGTCGCCGGGGTCGACGAGCAGGGCCGCATCCCCGGCAATTTCGGGCAGGGACGAGACATTCGAGGTTATGACCGGGCAGCCGCAGGCCATGGCCTCAAGCACGGGCAGGCCGAAGCCTTCGTAAAGAGAGGGGAAACACAATCCCCGTGCGCCGTTCATCAGCAGCGGAAGATGCTCATCCTGGACGAAACCGGGAAACAGGACCCTGTCCTGTATGCGCAGCTCGTTGACCATCCGCTCCAAAGCCGAAGTGCGGGGACCGGTTTTCCCTGCCAGGACGAGCATGCATCTGTTTCCCGGTCTCTTCACGGTCTCTGAAAAGGCCTTGACGATGTTCTTTGCATTCTTTTTCGGATCAGATATGCCCAGAGACAGGAAGTACGGATCGTCTCCTATTCCATAACGGGAACGAATGTCCCGGATACCCCTGTCGTCCCGGTCCCTTGGATAAAACGCTTCGTTCTTGCCCTCATGGATCACCTTGATCTTGCTCTCGGGGATACGGATATGTCTGAGGATATCCTGTTTCGTCGCCAAGGACACGGATACGACAGCTGCGGCATTCTTCATGGTTGGAGGCAGCAGGAAGCTCCCGACAAGCCTGTGCTGGAACCGGGTGACACGGGGATAGACTATGGGTATGAGGTCATGGATGGTGATCACTGTTCTGCACGGCATGGGCAAAAACGGCCCCAGATAATCGGCGGAGTAGAACGCATCCAGCCGGTCTTTCCGGGCCAGGGATGGATAGGACAGCGACCGCAGGATGCCCCGGGAAGAGAGCCTCCTCTGCGAGCATCTCCAGTTATCCGGCAGATCGACGACATCGATGTCTTTCCCGGGATACAGGATAAACTCATGATCCCTGGCCTTTTCCCGGGCAGCCATGGACCTGACCATCTCCAGCATATATCTTCCGATACCGCCCAATCTGACGGACATAACCCTGGCATCGATCCCGATTCTCAAGCCTGTCTCCTGGTTTTCATATGGCGAATAATGATAAATGCGGCTATGCACGCCACCGCCGCCTCGGTGATGATCGTTGCCGCCGCAGCGCCTTTTGCCTGCCAAAGCGGGATAAAGAAGCAATTCAGTGCAATATTGATAATTGCAGCACTTATGGTGGCAACCAGGTATGCTCTCTGTTTTCCCAGGATAACCAGGGATTGCGTCATCAGATAACCGGGGTACACCATAATGACGGTACCTGCCAGCAAGCCGAGTATTCCGGCAGAGGGCTCGAATTCTCTGCCGAACAGGGTAATCACGATCGGGGTCGACAAAGCGGCGATACCGATCCAGACCAGCAGAGACATCAGGAACAGGGCGGCAACCGCCTTTTGAATGGTTCTGCGGAAGCCCTGGAAATCATCGGTCCACAGAAGTGAGAGGCGCGGATACAGGGTGTTGGTCATTATCATGGGAATCAATAAGGATGCCTCAACGATCCGATATGACGCATTGTAAAAACCCACCTGCTCGTTTGTGGAAAGAAGCCCCAGGAGAACGATATCGATCTTGTAATATATAAAGCCGAAAAAGCTCACCCCGACAAGGGGCAGTGCCTTGAGGGCAAGGGCTTTCACCTCTTCCGCATCTATCCTTGCACCCTTGAGCCCGGGAAAAGAAGGAAGCATCAGCCTTGTCAGCGAGACAGCCACGACAAGCCCGAACAAGGCCGAACAGCAGAAAGCGGCCCCGCTTGCATAGAGAACATGGACTTCAGAATCGAGCTCAAGGTATCCGAGGTACAGAACCGTCAGCACGCCGAGCAGGAAAACCCTCTGGCTCAGCATGGTCGCCGCTTCGCCATGCATCATGTTTTTTGCACGGAAGACGCAGAAATAGAAATCCGTGAAGGAGTTGAGCATGGCCCAGACCACGAGCGATACGGCCAGGATAAGAGGAAATTTGAGAACGGGTATCAGGAGCAGGAAGAGTATGCCTCCGGCTATGCAGCCCCCAATTTTCAGCCACAGCGCCGGCCGAAAGATCGAATCGTTGTCCACGGACAGCTCTCTCGTCACGATCAGAAGAAGACCGAGATCGAACAAGACCCCGCTGATGATCTGAACGGAAGAAAGGGTGTAGCCGAAGACACCATACAGCGCAGGGCCGAGTATCCTCGCGAGGAGCATGTAGACAAAAAACATCAAGCCCTTGCCCCCTATCTGGGCAAGGGCTTGATAGAACATATTCTTTTTTATGGCAATCACGGTGCTACATGCTCACAAACAAAAGACCTATTTCGCGATCACAGCTGGTTGATCCGGCTGGTCTATGCCATCCAGGAGAAACATCTCGTCAGGTTTCCTGGTCGTCAGTGCGACCAGCCATGGTGTGAATATCAGCCATATCGTGTTGTACGGGGCAAAGCAGTCGAACATATGAGAAACGAACAGGGTGATGATCAGATATACCTGCCAATCGCCTTTCGCATTCTTGAACCAGGCCGCCACGAGAGCCATGAACAGGGCGAAGCCCACTATGCCATGGTTCACGAGGATATCGCCGAAGATATTGTGCATGTGTATTGTCCTGCCGCCCTTATGGTCATTTCTCATGATAAACTGGCTGGCGCCGATTCCGAAAACCGGCTTTTCGAGAAACAGTGCCTGGCCATTCTCCCATATTACCAGACGCTCTTTCAGCCTGAGTGCCGAGGACACCTCCTTGGTCCCGAGGGATTGGCCATTGAGGGCCATGGGTGCAAGCGAGACAAGATCGGCAAATCTCTTCGCCAGGGGTTTATGAGCAGAGAAAGCGGCAACCAATATGGCCAGGGCGCATACAATGACGGTAAACGCTTTCCCGAGGGCTCCCCTCCTTCTGGCCAGCGAGACCGCCAGGAGAGATATTCCGGTCACCACGGTCAAGATCCCGTTCCTGCTCGAAGAGAGAAAAAGCCCCGCCATGCACAGCAGAAGGCAGATGCCGCATAAATACCGGTTTACGAGGCGGCCATGATGCAGGGTGATACCCAGGATCGTCACGATGAATATTGCATTGAAAACAGAGAAGGTGTTGGTGTTGGGGAAGATCGAGCTCACGTGCATATGCCGGTGAGGGACCAGGCTCTCTTCGGATTTGAACAGCAAAAGAAAATCTTTCATCCGGTCGCAATAGAAATATTCCAGTATGCCGATGGCATTGATACATATCATTATGACCAATAGTGCCGAGAGTGTGCCCCGTGAGATAATGGAATCCTGATAAATGAGAGCAAGCAGGAAGAACAGGATGCACACCTTTATGCAGAACTTCAGGGAGACAAGCCAGTAAGCATTATCGATGGAGCTGGTAATCAATGAAATAAAAATAAACGTCAGGCCAGTAACAACAATGATAATGTTCTCAGCAGCTATTTTTTTCAGATTGCCCCATGAAAAAAACAGATAGCCGAGAATTGTGCCCATGATGATGAGGTCTCCTATGCTGATGCGAACAGGAACATTCCCTTTGACGAGGGTAAGGTTTATTTCAGACAGGACAGCACCTATCAATAGAACGGGCAGAATATTCGACCGTATCCATAGACTATATGCGGAGTTGTACAGATATTCCACTGGAATTATTTCAGATTATGAACACCCTGTGGCATTCATGACCACACCGGGCTTTTCAATGAACCATGTCTTCGGCGCTCAGCTTTTTATGCGCCACTGCGGAAATATTCGTTCCCGGCGCTCCCAGTTTGTGAACACCGGTATCCCTATGGAAAGCCGGCACAAGCTTTTTCAACACCTCGACAACAGCCTCATTATCTCTGGAGTCTTTTAGCAGCAGATTGAATTGCTCGATGGCTTCGTAGAGTATTTTTTCATCGAATCCGTTTGCATTGTTACATACTTTGATCTTTTCATATGCAGTATCAAGTATGCCTTCCCCGTCTATGAGCAGCTCTTCATACAGCTTTTCTCCCGGCCGCAGTCCGATGAACTCTATCGTAATATCCCGATCAGGAACGAGTCCTGCAAGACGTATCAAGTTTTTGGCCAGATCGTGTATCTTCACCGGCTCGCCCATATCGAGCAAAAACAATTCCCCGCCCTTCCCGATGGAACCGGCCTGCAGCACAAGCATGACAGCTTCAGGTATGGTCATGAAATAGCGGGTGACCTCGGGATGGGTGACCGTCACCGGTCCACCGGACGCGATCTGTTTCTGGAACAGGGGAACGACACTGCCGTTGCTCCCCAGAACATTCCCGAAACGCACCACCACAAACCGCGTGCCGTTGCCGTTGAGAGACTGTACGACCATTTCCGCAATTCTCTTGGTCGCTCCCATGATAGAGGTGGGCCGTACCGCTTTGTCTGTGGATATCAGGACGAACTTACTGACATGGTGCTTGCCGGCCACGCTCGCCAGCTTGAATGTGCCGATGATATTGTTGTTTACCGCATCGAGAGGAGACAATTCCATCATGGGGACATGTTTGTAAGCGGCCGCATGGTATACGAACTGCGGCTTGTACTTATAAAAAATACGGTCCAGCCCGCGCCTGCTCCGGATATCGCCGATGCAGGGTATTACCTCTGTTTCTCCCTTTCTAGACCGAAGCTCGATGTCTATCTGATAGAGAGGCGTTTCAGCGTTATCCAGAAGGACCAGCCTCTTGGGATTGAATGCATGGATCTGCCTGGCAAGCTCTGACCCGATCGACCCCCCAGCACCGGTTATCAGGACAGTCCGGTTTTCTATCTCGGCCCTGACAAGCTGCATGTCGAGAAAAATCTGCTCTCGCTCAAGAAGATCCTCGACCTTGATATCCCTGAGGTTGTCGGCAACATCATTTACGATCATCTCGGAAAGCGATGGAATGACCTTGAAACGAACCCCCAGGCCATCGCAGGATTCGATGATATCCGCAATATCCTTCGGTTTGAGACCAGGGTCTGCAATGAGAATGTTCTCGATGCCGAAATATCGAACCAGTTGAGGAATATCTTCCAGAGCACCAAGGATTGGGACACCATGGATCTTCATGCCCTTATTCTTCTGACTCGGATCCACGAAACCCACGACCCGGTAATTGAGCTTCCGCTGATCACGAACCTCCCGCAACAGGCTCACTGCAAGATACCCTGTACCGATGATAAGGACTTTCGTGGACTCTTTCCGATGCTTTCTCCAGAAAATTATGTCGTTAAAAAAGTATTCATCGCGCTGATAATACAGCCGGATCATCAGCCGTATCCCGCCGATGAATACGATGGTCAGCACCGCATCTGCAAGCAACACCCCCCGGGAAATTCCCGAAAAATGATAAAGGGTTGCAAGGTAGACCACAAATAACGATGATCCAGAGACCGACGCCTTGATGACATTGACGAGATCTTTTATCCCTGCATATCTCCACATGCCGTTGTACAGGTCGAAAAAGACAAAGCAGGTTATCTTTATTCCCAAGAGGGGGAGAATGGTGGACATGATCATCTTCCGGACAGCAGGGGCCAGAGCACCATCGAACCTCAGCCAGTATGCCAGGTAATAGCATGATGAAAGCAGGAGCAGATCCAGCAGAAGAATGATCCAGAAATTTCTTTTGAGAAGAAGCCGCATTATTTAACCTACCTCTGATTTACACAATCAAATGCGCACTGAAATTTCTTTATGAGTTAAATAATTAGTATAAGCGAATCATTATATACTTCAAGCCAGAAATGACGATATCAGGAAATATTTCTCAACACCCCGGCCATCTCATTCACCACGAGATGCATATCGGACTCTTCAAGCGTAGGATGTACCTGGAACATCAAGGAGGTCTCACCCAATTCTTTTGAAACCTTCAGCCGTTTCCGGCCGCCCTCGCCCATTCTCCATTCACAGCCATGAAAAGCTTTTTCCAGGTATATCTCAGGGCAAATTCCCGTGCCGCAAGGGATCCCTCTTTCTGAAAGTGAGGCCAGAATCCTGTCTCTCGACCATCCCTTATTCAATTTTTTAGGTTCAGCGAAAACATAATATTTATAGTAGGAATGATATACATGCTCAGGGGGACAGGTGACCCTCAGGGCATCGAACTGTTTGAAACCTTCTGTAAGAATGGAAGCCAATCGTCTTCTTTTTGAAACCCATGCATCAAGCTTCTTTAGCTGTATGCGACCGATCGCAGCCTGCATCTCCGTCATCCGGAAGTTAGTGCCAAATGACTTGACCAGCCACCGGAAACCTTCAGGGTGCTCATTATGAAAGACGGCATCATAATCCTTACCATGATCCTTGAAGCTCCAGGCGCGCTTCCACAACTCCTCATTATCGGTGACCAGCATGCCCCCTTCACCGCCGGTTGTCATGATCTTGTCCTGGCAGAACGAAAAGGCGGCAACATCACCGAAGCTGCCCGCCGGCTTTCCGCCGACCCTTGCGCCATGGGCCTGAGCGCAGTCTTCGATGAGATAAAGACCATGCCTGCCGCACAAGGATTTGAGCGCTTCCATTTCGCACGGCCAGCCAGCCAGATGAACGGCGATAACCGCCTTTGTTCTGGACGAAATCGCACTATCAACCGCTTCAACGGTTATATTCTGAGAATCTCGATCGACATCCACAAACACCGGTGTCGCACCACGCAAAACAATGCAGCTGGCGGAGGCAACAAAGGACCGCGGTGTGACAATAACCTCATCGCCAGGCCCGATTCCAAGAACAGACAGCGCAATGTCCAGCGCCACACTGCCGTTCGCAACCGCGATCGCATATCTGACACCGAGATACTCAGCGAACTCCTTTTCGAATGAGACCACTTCAGCGCCGGTCCACTGGTTTACCTTGCCGGATTTGAGGACATTTAGAACGGCGCCTAGCTCGTCCGGTTCGAACGATGGCCATGAAGGAAAGTTGTTTTTCCCATGAATTGAAAACGGTCTGATGGATTTCATCTTATATTTTTCCACAGGAAACAGCTTCTCAGGCAATCAGGCCCATCGCGCTAGATGGGTTTTGCCGGGACACCGACCACCTTTGAGTTGCTCGGTATGGATTTTGTTACGCACGCTCCTGCACCAATGGTAACATCATCTCCAATAATAACGGGGCTTTCTTCTGTTCCATTTACTATTACCGCACCGGTACCTATGTAAACCCTTTTCCCGACATGAACATACCCCGAAATATGCACTCCCGGCGCTATTGTTGTGTAATCTCCCAGTCTTACATCATGACCTATGGTACAATTCAGGTTTACCTGGACATAATCGCCTACGGTGACATTTGTGGTAAAAATACTTCCTGAGCATACGACCGTGCCTTTTCCAAATGTAACATACTTTGAATATTCTGTATTAGGATGGATAACCGTCAAGAAATCCAGACCAGCATTTTGGGACTTCTTTATCACCTCCACGCTAGCTCGAACACTCCCAGTGCCACGTACGAGATGAATGGATGGATACTTTTGCCTTGCCTCATCGAATCCCATTACTCGTATGCCGTTCAATATTTTGCCATGCAAAGATGGGTTGTCATCGATAAAACAAAGTATTTCGTAATGACGCCCTCTCTGATTGCAAGAATCGAGCAACCAAGCAACTTCTTTGCCAAAACCTCCTGCTCCATATATCCCTACCCGTATCAATCCTAATCCCTTCCTATGGTTGACTCGCCCTTGAACTCACTCATCGTTGTCATACCAGGATGATTGATCCCTTCTCTTTTGAGAACTTTCCATAAAGTAATTATGATGATCTTGATGTCCAGCCAGATACCCCAATTATCGACATACCATACATCCAGTTTGAACTTCTCTTCCCACGTCAGCGCATTCCTGCCGTGAATCTGCGCCCACCCAGTGATCCCCGGCTTTACCTCGTGACGCCTTGCCTGCTCCGGCGTGTACCTGTCAAGATATTGCATCAGCAGGGGCCGCGGTCCGACCAGGCTCATGTCGCCCTTCAGCACATTGATAATCTCCGGCAGCTCGTCAATGCTTGATTTACGCAGGAAAACACCAAAGCGTGTCAGCCTTTGAGCATCGGGAAGCAATTCGCCATGCTCATCCCGAGCATCCGACATAGTTCGGAATTTCAACATCACAAAAGGTTTTTCGTTTAGTCCCGGACGCATTTGCCTGAACAAAACGGGACTTCCCAGCTTCAGGCGCACCAAGAACCCCAAAACTATAAGAAGAGGAGAAAGAATAATAAGCGCCGGAACCGTCAAGACCAGGTCAAGCAGGCGTTTGCCGAAGGAAAGATAAAAGCTTTTTTTCATTATTTTTTAAAACTCAAAAAACGGATATTTTTTCCGAAGCATCTTTGACGGCACTAAACAGCCGCGTTTCCATGTTTCAGGCAGGTGTGAAAACATTCTGTCACCCATCGCCTATTTTGTCATTTTTCCCGTAAATAATCTGTGTGACGGAACCGCCCATATGCGGGGCTCGTCTATGCGCTTGAGTTCATTGCCTGCGTAAATCACCAACCCGCCGCGCCACCGCTCACCAAGTGCAGAGGCGACTTCCCTGAGCCCTCTGGTGTCTTTGGCAGCCAGGACCGACCGGGATTTAATTTCCATACCGACAACGCCCGCCGGTGATTCAAAAAGAATGTCCACTTCCAGGCCGGAGCGTGTCCGATAGAAATATAAATCGCCATCGCGGGCCATCGTTTTCATCCACTTGACAAGTTCACCGACAACCATGGATTCGTAGAGCTCGCCTGTCACAACTTCCTTTACACCGGTCAAATGCCGGATCAGACCGACATCAAGCCAGTAGGTCTTGGGCGTCTTGATCACCGCGCTGGTCAGATTGACATGATAAGGCGGCAAGAGCCAGGTTTGATAAGAAAGCCGAAGGTATTCCAGATAGCGCCGCGCCGTATCAATGCTGACTGCAGCATCCCTGGCCAATTCCGCATAGTTTAATAAACAGCCGGAGCGAAGCGCGGCCAGGCGCTGAAACTTTCTAAACGGTAACAGATCATCCAACCGGACAAGATCGGCGACATCCCGTTCGAGATAGGTATATTCATAATCTTTGAGCCACTGAAACCGCTCCGATGCATCCAACGGCAGCAAAGCAGGCATCCCACCCCACTGCAGGAGGTAGTCCTGCGCGTTTCTGCGCCACGCATCTTCCTCGGCCAACAAAACAGAAGGTTGATTTCCGAAAATATCGTCGAAGGCCATCGGAGAAAAAATATCATCAACCAGAGGCATTGTCTCGGGGGCTGTGGCCTTATTATTAAAGATCTCGCACATCATGAGCGGCCAAAGCTCAAAGATTGAAACGCGGCCGGCCAATGTTTCCCGTATCTTTTTTAAAAGAAGAATCTGGCTGGACCCCAGTAAAACAGAAAAAGTAAGCGCCCCCTCATCAAACGCGTATTTTATTTTATCAAAGATGACAGGTTCTTTTTGAGCTTCATCGAGCACGGCGCGCCCGATGTCCTTTGCCCACAGGGATGAGGAGACTTGACGAATCGCCTCGCGATTTTCCGGAGCATCCAGATTAATATAACGCAAATCCGGATATTTACTTTTGGCAAGGGTTGTCTTTCCGGTCTGGCGCGCGCCGGTCAAAAGCAGCAAGCGTCTCTTGCCGGATTCGGGAATCCTGTCGTTTATCATTCTATATAGCTGTATATTATCGCTCATTGTCGTATTATTTACAGCATAATGATATGATTGTCAAGATAATCCATCAGATTAAGGTTTGCCGATTCCCTTGAACTCCTCCATCGTCGCCTGGCCCGGCTGACTGATCCCTTCACGTTGCAGGATTTTCCAGATGGTCATCGCAATGATCTTGATATCCAGCCACAAGGACCAATTGTCCACATACCAGACGTCCAGTTTAAACTTCTCTTCCCACGTCAGTGCATTCCGCCCATGAATCTGCGCCCACCCAGTAATCCCCGGTTTCACTTCATGCCGCCTTGCCTGCTCCGGCGTGTACCTGTCAAGATACTGCATCAGCAGGGGCCGTGGTCCGACCAGGCTCATGTCGCCCTTGAAAACATTAACGAACTCGGGCAATTCATCAATGCTCGTCCTGCGCAGGAAATTGCCCAGACGAGTCATCCTCTTATCATCTGAAAGCAACCGTCCATCAGAACCCCGTGTATTAGTCATCGTACGAAATTTCAACATGTAAAACGGTCTTGCGTGCAAGCCCGGACGTAGTTGACTGAAAAAGACCGGACTCCCTAATCGCATACGAACCAATAAAGTAACGACAATAATGACTGGTGACACCAGAATTAATACCGGAATCGACAAGAGTAGATCGAATACGCGCTTACAGGCAACACAATGCTGTGTT
>Ga0255347_1007110_pt1 | contig 11799 bp, 12 predicted proteins | sample wastewater_treat_2_FD_192479 | JGI IMG/M metagenome (GOLD analysis project Ga0255347, IMG submission 192479) | Wastewater microbial communities from Lulu Island WWTP, Vancouver, Canada - plant24 | ecosystem: Engineered > WWTP > Wastewater > Unclassified | place: Canada: Vancouver, British...
CCCGCGAGGAAGGCTCTGGTACCCGTGGCGCTTTTGTTGAACTGACCGGCGTTGAAGCTAAAAACGAAACTGGCGACAAAGTTGACAACACCTACATCGAAGCTGTCATCCAAAATAGCACTAATGGTGTGATGATGACCGTTGCCAACGAAGCCAACGCGATTGGTTACATCTCTCTCGGTTCGCTCAATGACACCGTCAAAGCAGTGCAGATTGACGGCGTTGAAGCTACTGCCGAAAACGTGAAAAACGGTAGCTACAAGATTGCCCGTCCTTTCAATATTGCTTACAAAGCTGGTCTTGATGAAGCTTCACAAGATTTGCTTGACTTCATCCTGAGTGAAGAAGGTCAAAAAATCGTTGAAGAACGCGGTTACATCTCCAGCGAAGCTGGTGCTCCTTTCGCGGGTGGCAAGGCTGAAGGTACCGTTGTTGTGGCTGGTTCAACTTCTGTTACCCCCGTTATGGAAAAACTGGTTGAAGCCTACAATGCTATCAATCCAAACGTCAAGGTCGAAATTCAGGCCACTGGTTCATCCGCTGGTATGCAAAGCACCATGGAAGGTGTTAGCCAACTCGGTATGGCTTCACGTGAGTTGAAAGACGAAGAAAAAGCTGAACTTGAATACAAAGTGATTGCTATCGACGGTATCGCAGTGATCGTTCACAAAACCAACCCTGTCAAGTCCATCACTATGGAACAGGTCAGACAAATTTTCGTTGGCGAACTAACGGACTGGAACCTTGTCAAATAGTAAAGCCAAAATTATGAGCCGACCGGAAACACGCGAAAAATTAATGAAAGTCATTTTCCTGTTGGCAGCGCTAAGTTCAATCTTAGCGCTATTTCTTATTATGTACTTTATCTTCGGTGCCGGTATTCCTTTTATTAAGGAATACGGCCTGAAGGAATTTTTGTTTGGGCAAGTGTGGAGTCCGGTGAATAAGCCTCAACAATATGGCATTTGGCCTATGATTGTTGGGTCTGTTATCATCACGATTGGAGCTGCTCTGGTAGGTACACCGATTGGCATACTATGCGCGGTGTACCTATCGTTTTATGCCAAAGGAAAGCTTAAATACTTTTTCCAATCAGCGGTAAGTTTGATGGCAAGCGTGCCTTCTATCATCTATGGCTTCTTCGCGTTGCAGCTGATGGTACCCATCAGCAGGGCACTGTTTGGCGGAACGGGTATGAATATCATTACCGCGTCGGTGCTGCTGGGAATCATGATTCTGCCGACAATTGTCAGCATTTCCGAGTCCAGTCTCAACGCCGTGCCCAATCGCTATTATCAGGGAAGTGTAGCTTTAGGAGCTACCAAAGAAATCAGCATTTTCAAGACGATGATACCCGCTGCGAAATCGGGTATATTGAGTTCGGTCATTTTGGGCATTGGGCGCGCGATTGGCGAGACGATGGCGGTTTATATGGTTGCCGGTAACCAGCCACGTTTGCCAAAAAGTCTGACCAGTGGCGTGCGCACGCTTACTACCAACATCGTACTTGAGATGGCATATGCGGGTGTTGAACACCGTCAGGCACTCATTGCCACCGCGATGGTGCTGTTTATCTTCATCCTGGTAATCAATTTCCTCTTTTTCCTGGTAAAACGAAGGGACCGCCATGAGTAAAGTTTTGCGATTTTTGGTTAAATTTGCTGCAATACTCACGGTAGCTATCTTTCTGATTGTTGTGGGATATATCGCTATCCGTGGCATTCCTGGGCTTACATGGGAAATGTTTTCCTGGAAATACACCAGCGAAAACCTCTCGCTGATGCCAGCCATGATTACAACAATCATGTTGATTATCCTGGTTTTGATAATCGCAATTCCATTTGGCGTGTTAACCGGTATTTATCTCACCGAGTATGCCAGGCAGCAAAGTAAAGTGGTTATTGCCATTCGACTGGCAACGGAGACCCTGGCGGGAATTCCCAGTATTGTATACGGTTTGTTCGGTATGCTTTTCTTTGTGTTCCGCTTGCAGTGGTCCTATTCTTTGATTGCTGGCGCGTTTACAGCAGCCATTATGGTTTTGCCCTTGATTATCCGTACAACGGAAGAAGCTCTGCTTGCCGTTGACCCCTTGCTTAAGCAAGCCAGTCTGGGACTGGGCGCTACCAAACTGCAAACAATCGTTAAGGTCTGTTTGCCAGTGGCCATGCCGGGTATTTTGGCGGGCGTCATCCTTTCCATTGGACGTATCGTTGGCGAAACCGCAGCCTTCATCTTTACTTTAGGTACCATGGCGCAATTACCCACTCGCCTGACAGAATCCGGTAGAACACTTGCCTTGCATATGTATGTGCTTTCTTCTGAAGCATTCCACGTTCGCGAAGCCTTTGCGACAGCGTTGGTTTTGCTCGTAATTGTTCTCATCATCAACAGGCTTTCAACAAGACTTAGTAAACTGGTAAATAAAACAAAATGACAGATATAAAAATTAAGATTGAAAACATGGATCTCTTTTATGGCGACTTCCAGGCCATAAAAAACGCTAACCTTGATATCCCTGCCAACGAGATTATGGCATTCATTGGTCCGAGCGGTTGTGGTAAATCCACATTGATAAAATCGCTCAACCGAATGAACGACCTAATCGAAAACTGCAAGATTACAGGAAAAATTCTCATTGACGGCGAAGATATTTATGCGCCTGGTGTGGATGTGAATGCCTTGCGTAAAAGAGTTGGTATGGTCTTCCAAACACCTAACCCCTTTCCGATTAGTATCTATGATAATATTGCATATGGTCCGCGCGTACATGGTTTGCACAATCGAGCCAGACTGGACGAAATTGTTGAAGACAGTTTACGCAAAGCTGCTGTTTGGGATGAGCTGAAAGACGAACTCAGGAAAAACGCGCTACAAATTTCCGGTGGTCAGCAACAGCGTCTTTGTATCGCGCGCGCATTGGCAGTAGAACCTGAAATCCTGCTGATGGACGAACCGACTTCAGCGCTTGACCCAATCTCAACAGGTAAAATTGAAGATTTGGTAATTGAGCTCAAAGAAAAGTATACTATTGTTATAGTAACCCATAATATGCAACAAGCTGCGAGAATTTCGGATAAAACAGCGTTTTTCTTGACTGGTGAAATTATCGAAACCGGTGAAACTGGACAGATATTCTCATATCCGAAAGATGAACGCACAGAAAATTACATTACAGGTCGTTTTGGATAGGTGGCAAATGATGAGAGCAAAATATTTTAAAGAACTCGAAGAGCTGAAAACAGAAGTCATTCTGTACGGCTCGTATATTGAAGGAATGTGTCGTACTTTGCAAAAAGCTTTTGTTGAAGGCGACTATGAAGAAGCCAAATTGATGGTGGACGAAGAGTCGACCATTCGCTCAAAAGAGCGTCGCATTGAGAATGATTGTTTGCGAATTATGAGCACCCAGCAACCTGTTGCCAAGGATTTACGCTTTATTTCTTCGGTGCTAAAAATCGCGAATAACTTACAACGCATTGGCGGACATGTTATTGAAATTGTGGAGCTTTTAGATTTCGTTGGTCCTATTAATAACTTGTTTGCTGTTAATCAACTTATCGATATGAATAGCAGGGTTATGGTGATGCTTAAGAAGGCTTTGGATTCCTTCGTTGAAAATGACCTTGAACTGGCAGAGGAAGTGATTGCCAGCGATAACGAAGTTGACGCACTTTTTGATAAAACCATGGACGAAATTGCAGACCGCATCAGAACCGATACTGACAGCTACAAATATCTTATTGACGCGATGCAAATTACCAAATATCTTGAGCGTATTGGCGATAATACAGAGCGCATTGCGCGCTGGGTTATCTTTGCTATCAAAGGCGACCCAGAACAGCAAGAGCAACATTAGGAGTAGCTCATGATTTACTGTATTGAAGATGACCAATCCATCCGGGAATTGCTTGCCTATGCCCTTCAAAAAGAAGGCTACGAAACAAGACTTTTTGAGGATGGATCCACATTGCTCGAGGTCATCAGCGAAAAAACGCCCGAACTCATCATTTTGGATATTATGTTGCCCGGCGAGAGTGGTTTGGCACTTTTGAAAAAGCTCAAAGCCGATCCTGATACCAAGGAAATTCCGGTTATTTTGCTAACCGCCTTGGGCGGGGAATATGATAAAGTCATCGGGCTTGATTTAGGCGCGGATGACTATATCTCGAAACCATTTAGCGTGATGGAACTTTTAGCACGTATTCGTGCGGTGAAACGTCGCAGCAACAGCACAATTATCCAGCATCTTGAGTACAACGGCATTGAAATTAACTATCTCAATCGTACAGCGCGCGTTGATGGGGAAGAATTAGACCTGACCTTTAAAGAGTTTGAACTCTTGTTCCAGTTGTTTTCTCATCCTGGCATGGCCTATTCGCGCGAAAAACTGCTGGAAAGCGTTTGGGGCTATGACTTTGAAGGTGGCACACGCACTGTGGATGTGCATGTTGCTTCACTGCGCAAGAAACTGGGCTCAAAGGGCTCATTGATTAAAACGGTACGGAATATAGGCTATAAGGCAGGCGCTGAGGCATGAAGCGCCGCATGAATCTGATTAACACGCTGGTTATCGTGCTTGCGGTACTTGCCGTGTCAGTTGCGGTTACCTTTATTTACAATCGTATGTGGCTTGGCAACCAGCTAACCTGGATGCGCGAGACCATACGTTTTTACAGTAGCGTAGTTGATGCAGATACTGAAAACCAAATTGAGATCCTTAAAAAGTTAAACAGCAAATATAGAAGTGTACGGGTAACCTTAATCGACCCAAACGGCGATGTTATTTATGACAGCGATATCAATGTCAACGAATTCCGCCTTGAGAACCATGCTGAACGAAAAGAATTCAGGGAGGCTTTGCTGGGTAAACTCGGCGAAGACATCCGACGCTCTGAAAGTGTTGGCGAAGATAGCTTTTACTTTGCCATGCGTGTTGAAGGGGGCAATGTGGTGCGTCTTTCGCAACAGTGGAAGAACATGGCTGGTTTATTGGGAAAAGCATTGCCCACAACAGCCATTGTTGCTATGCTGGCGATTATCATAAGTGCTTTTTTCACCCATCATACGTCAAAGCGGATATTGGAACCCATTGATTATTACGCTGAAAACCTTGAGCAAATTATGCTTGCCGAAACAGAGGACATCCCGGTTTATGATGAACTTTTGCCTTTTGTGCGCGAACTCCGCGTACAAAAGAAAACTATTGACGCGCACCTGGAAGAACTCAAATATCAAAGCGAAACCATCAACCGCTTAATCCGCGACGCGCGCGAAGGCATGGTGTTGATGGATTCTGATCTCACTATCCTTAGCATTAATACCAGTGCGGTGCGTTTGTTGGAAGGTGATGTGGGTTCAGAATATCGTGGCAAAGACTTTTTGTACTTATGTCGTTTGCCGGAAATTTACCATAAACTCGAACAAAGCTCAGACAGTGAGCATGAAACCTTCACGGTAGAAATGAGCAGTACGCTTTTGCGTATTTATATCAACCGTGTCCTAAGACAAGATGAATTATATGGGGTCATGATGATCATAGCTGATGACTCAGAGAATTTGCGACTCGAAAAACAACGCAAAGAATTTACTGCCAACGTTAGCCATGAATTGCGCAGTCCGCTGACGGCAATTAATGGTTACGCTGAACTTTTGAAAAACGGCATGGTGGATGCCGACGATGTGAAACGCATTGGGGGCACGATTTCTGATGAGGGGCGGCGTTTGTCGGCTATCATCGATGACATCATTAAACTTTCACAGTTTGACGAAAGCAAGGTGCAACACGTTAGCACTGAAATTGACCTGGATGCCTATTTACAACAGATATTGGCAGTGTATAAAGAACCCATAAGCCAACGCGCACTCAAATTGAGCATCACCCTGGAAGGTGAAAAGACTTTGTTCTTCCCCGAAGCGATGCTGCATGATGTGTTGGATAATTTGATTTCTAACGCCATAAAGTACAATCGTGATGGAGGCAGTATTGACGTTTGGGTTAGCAATCAAGCCAATGAACTCCGTCTGCGTGTAGCTGATACTGGCATTGGTATTCCGGAAGAGCACATTGGACGCGTTTTTGAGCGTTTCTATATGGTAGACAAAGCCAGGTCAAGAGCGATTTCTGGTTCAGGATTAGGTCTGGCGATTGTAAAACATGTGGTTGAATTTATTGGAGGTAAGGTCTTTTTGGAAAGCGAAGTGAATCAGGGTACGACGATTGAAGTTTTCTTGCCAAAAACAGACCTGAATTCAGATGAGGGATAATGACCATTATTTTATTCTCCCGATTTCAAGCCCACAAAATGTGGGCTTGAAATTTTCACACCATTATTAATGGAAGATAAAAGGAATTTTAAAAAATCGTTTAGCTGATTAGCGTTTTAATAACGAAGGAGAGAAAATGTCAAAAAGGAACAAAATTATTGCTTTGCTGCTGATGGCAATCCTGTTGGCTGCCTGTGCAGGTGGGGCAAAGAAAAGAGAAACTGAAAAAGAAGCTATCTTTGAAGTACTTTCATCAAAGTTTATTGAAATGTTGTCTAAAAATGATTCAACCAAAGATAATGATGACGAACCAGACAACACACATGAAGAGCCGACTGTTAGAGATGGGGATGATTACGCGATTAATGAAGATGTCAATGTCCAGGAAAGCGTTATTTATGATGATGGTGGCATAAAAGTAACCGTTTTGTCGTTGGATTTCCGCGGTTGGATGGGTCCAGAACTCAGATTTCTGATCGAAAATAATTCAGAAAAAGCAATTATGTTACAAGCAAGCGACCTTGTGATCAACGGTTACATGATAAACCCGATTATGTCTGCCGAAGTGGAAGCGGGGGGAAAGGTTAATGACGAACTGACTGTTTTGAACAGCGATCTTGAAAGCGCCGGAATTGAAACAATCCAATATTTTTCGTTCAACCTGCGTGTCATTGACAGCGCAGACTGGGCAAAAACATTTATCACGGATACGATTCGTATAGAGACCGACGCGAACCCTGCTTTCATCCAAAAAGTTGATGACAGTGGCACCGTTTTGGTTGAACAAAATGGGGTGCGCATCATTATGAAAGAACTGCTTACTGAACAAGAGTTTTGGGGTGCAGAGCTTCTGTTGTTCATCGAGAACGATTCAGGGCAGGACATTTCTGTTACTGTAAAGGACGTAACAGCAAATGGATTGGCGGTTAATCCCCTTTTCTATGCGGATGTTTTGTCAGGCACGAAAGCCTTTGCTGGTCTCGGCTTTTTGGAGAATGATTTAAAAGAAAAGGGCATTAGCGATATTAGAGAAATTGAACTCTACTTCAATGTTATTGACAAGAACAACTTTAGAGCTGTTTTTAAAACTGATAAAATCACAATTACATTTGACTAGATGGAAATAATAACTTACAAAGTTTACATGGTCTGCTAAGCACGTAAACTTTCCCAGTAAGAAACTAATCATCGGTGCGGGGCATCCTCGCCACGCACTTTTTTGTCTTTCCTTGCTAGTATCTCGCTGTGTAGTTTTACCTTAAGGTTTGCGTGGTGCTGGCGGGAATACTTCGGCAAACTGTTTCTTAGCATAATTATTACAGTAAAACTGCTGCCTATGTATTAGCTGCTTGTCCAGATTTATACATACCGCTAAAACTTTTTATGTACCAAATTGGAAACCTGATGTATAATCTGGTAAACATTTATTTTCATTTGTAACGTATGGGGCTGTGGAATGAGAAGAACAAAATTCAGTTATATGTCGCTTTTATTGTTGCTGGCTTTGTTTGCCTGCTCACCCCAAACTGCTCCCCCGGTGGGTGACCCGGTTGCTGAAACACTTGCTGCTATGGATTTAGAAGCCACCCATAACGCGTTTGAGTTGCAAAAGACAGCGCAGGCAGAAGCTGAACTTGCAGCTGCGGAAACAACTGGGAAAGTAAGTCCGTTTGGCTTATTCACGCTGAGCTGCCCGGTTACAGTTGCAGAAAACCTGGTTTATGACACAGAGCAAATCAAAATTACTGTAAAGTCTCTTGGCTGTGAATCCTTTTCGGACCCGCAACTTCTTTTCTGGGTTGAAAACAACACCCAAACCGCACTCAGTCTGCGGGCATTGGATTTGCAAATCAACGGCTTTATGATGGCAGGTGTTTTTGATGACAGCGTTCCAGCGCAATCCCAAAGTATGGTTGCTTTAAGGCTCGCTTATGACGCGCTTGAAGCTGCGGGCGTGGAAACCATCCAATACTTTGAGTTCAATTTAGGCATTGACGAAAGCCAAAACTGGAGCCAATCTATTACCACCGAACGGATACGGGTTAATACCAATGCTGACCCTGCCAGCACGCTTGCGATTGACAGAGAATATACCTTGTTGACGGAACGCGAAGGAATACGCATTTATCTTTATCGCCATGAAAACCCCACCCAAGATACTGACGTGCGCTTTTATATCATCGTCGAGAACAACACCGATATAGATATTGCACTGACCGCGCTTGATTTGAAAATAAACGATTATGAATATGAATTCTCGAACGAAACACACGTGCTGGCTGGCTTGAAGTCCGTTGAAGAATTAAGCCTGCCGGAAAATCAACTAGCCATAAATGATATTGAGCGGGTTGACAGGCTGGTTTTTCGTCTTCAAGTGATGCGTAAAGACACCGGAGCGCTTATTTTCAATACAGATCTCATTGAACTGGTTTTCGAACAACCCTAATATTTTTTGCCAAAAGGAGAGTCTTATGAATGTTTGTCCAAACTGCGCATTTATCATCTGGAATAAAACTGAAAATTGCCCTAAGTGTGGCTTGTCCTTTTCTGCCGCGCCAGCGATTGATTTGGAGAATGAACAGGTTTATCGCGCTGTGGTGGCATCATCCGCGATTAAAAACACGATGGAGATGGAAAAAGTCCGTCGGTGGGTGATTGCGATAGGAATCAGCTCGCTGGTGAGTGGTTTGGCAGTATTGATTATTGTTTTGTTAGCAGTGATTAGCTTATGGTAGTTTCTCAAATATTTACAGCTCGCTGAAGTTGAACGTATACTATGCAAAAAAATGAAGGCTTGGAAACTTGTGCCGGCAAGGAGGCCTTGGCGAACGAGACAGTAAGTTTGAGTTTGCATTGCGTGCGAGCCAAGTGCTGACAGGCGGGCTTAGTATTCGTATATTGTCATCAACAATTCGGGCTGATTTTAGCTAAGTATTTTGCGGAAAAGACTCGCTTAATTTCAAGCTCTACCTTATAATAAGCAAGCTTGGCGAAAAACCAGGTAAAAAGTCAAAACAAAGTCAGAAATCACCCTTGCGTTGTATGACGAGGTGTGATATAAATGATAAGTTGCCCCTTTCGGGGCATGTTTTGACATTGGCAGTTTAAGAATGTTGCCGCGTGGGCAGAATCGCTACACAGAGCTTCATTAACTGAATTGCACGGAGATGATGCAGCCTAGCCCAGGCTGACAGTCTCGCTAAATTACAAACAGGAGAATAGTATGTTAAAAGGGCTTATTGGAAGAAAGATCGGCATGACCCAGATCTTCGACGAAAGCGGACGCGCAATTCCGGTGACGCTTATCGAAGCTGGGCCTTGTTTTGTTTCTCAGATAAAGACTCCTGAAACTGACGGATATTCCGCGGTTCAGTTAGCCTTTGGCGCTGTGAAACCAAAACGATTGTCAAAAGCAGAGCTTGGCCATCTTAAGGTCAACAATCTGCCACCTGTGCGCGTTCTGCGCGAAATTCGCACGAAGAAAATTGGCGACGTCAAACCCGGTGACACAATCACCGCGGACGTCTTCGAAACGGGCGATTATGTTGATGTCATTGGCACCTCAAAAGGCAAAGGTTTTGCCGGTGTCATGAAACGCCACGGTTTTGGCGGTGGTCTAAAGACCCACGGTCAATCCGACCGCTGGCGCGCGCCAGGTGCGTCTGGACAGGGTTCAACCCCGGGACGTGTCTTTAAGGGCAAAAAGTTCCCCGGACAAATGGGAAATGTGCGCGTGACATCTTCGCATATTCGTGTTGCATTGGTTGATTCTGAGCGCAACCTTATCGCTGTTCAAGGCTCCGTTCCCGGCGCCAAGGGCGATACAGTGATCATTCGCGCGGCGGCCAAGCAATAGGACGTCTGATTGGAGAGATAAATCATGAAACTCGATGTCTATAACTTAAAAGCAGAAAAAGTAAGCGACGTTGAACTTCCCGAAGAAAACTTCGCGGCAAAAGTCAATGTCGATTTGATGCATCAGGCATATCAACGCCAAATGGCGAACGCACGCCTTGGCACGCACAACACTAAACGACGTGCCGAAGTGCGTGGTGGAGCAGGTAAGCCATTTAAGCAAAAAGGTACTGGTCGCGCCCGACGTGGTAGCATGAAGTCTGCCCAGCATGTGGGTGGTGGTCGCATTTTCACCCCCAAACCGCGTGATTACAGCCAGCTGATGCCTCGCAAGATGCGCCGAGCCGCTTTGCGCTCCGCGCTGACGGTTGTTGCTGATGGCGAAAAAATTATCATGCTTGATAATCTCAATATGCCTGAAGCAAAAACCGCTGAATTAGCAAAATCGCTGAAAGCTCTCGCAGGCGACAGTCGTGTCTTGGTACTCGTCCCTGGAAGCAATGAAGAAAATGAAAACTTCATCAAATCCGGGCGAAACCTGGCAAATACCAAGCTACTGCAGGCGCGCTATTTGAACATTCGCGATTTGCTGATTTCAGATAAAGTAATCATCCCGCTTGAAGCATTAGATGTTATCAAGAGCTATTTGGGATAGGAAGGTGAAGCAGAATGACTATTTCAGCATTTGATATCATCCGCCAACCAATCGTCACTGAAAAAAGCAACTATTTGGCTGGTCAGCTTCAGCAATATGTGTTTGAAGTCGCTTCGTTTGCCACCCGCGAGCAAGTAAAGACCGCCATCGAAACCGCTTTTGATGTGAAGGTTGAGCGCGTCAATATTATCAACGCTCCGGCTAAGTCAACCCGGAACTCACGTTCCCGCCGGTTGACCATTCGCAAGCGTGGCTACAAAAAAGCCATTGTTACGCTGCGCGCCGGAGACCGCATCCCATTCTTTGAGGGAGTAGAATAATGGCAGTTAAAGTATACAAACCCACTAGCCCTGGTCAACGACACAAGACCAGTTATACGTTTGAAGAAATCACAAAGACCACGCCCGAGCGCAGCTTGATCTACACCAAGAAAAACCGCGCTGGCCGAAACGCCCAGGGTCGCATTACCGTGCGCCATCGTGGTGGCGGTGCCAAGCGACAAATTCGTATTGTGGACTTCAAACGCAACAAACATGACATCCCCGCCAAAGTAGCGGCGATTGAATACGATCCCAACCGCACTGCCCGCCTGGCTTTGCTCCATTATGCTGATGGTGAAAAACGCTATATCTTGGCACCCATCGGCGTGAAAGTTGGCGACACCTTGTTTTCTGGCACTCAGGTTGAAATCCGACCCGGCAACAACTTGCCCCTGGCAAACATTCCGGTTGGTACAACCATCCACGCCATTGAAATGCAGCCCGGCAAGGGCGCGCAAATTGCCCGTTCAGCGGGTGTTTCAGCGCAACTTTTGGCTAAAGAAGGTCGCTACGCACATGTGCGTATGCCATCTGGTGAAGTTCGCTTGGTTCTGCAAGACTGCAGCGCCACTATTGGTCAGGTTGGTAATGTCGAACACAGTAACATCAAATTGGGCAAAGCGGGACGTTCGCGTCATATGGGACGCCGTCCAGCTGTCCGCGGGTCGGCAATGTCTCCGCGGGACCATCCCCATGGTGGTG
>Ga0255347_1007112_pt1 | contig 11797 bp, 9 predicted proteins | sample wastewater_treat_2_FD_192479 | JGI IMG/M metagenome (GOLD analysis project Ga0255347, IMG submission 192479) | Wastewater microbial communities from Lulu Island WWTP, Vancouver, Canada - plant24 | ecosystem: Engineered > WWTP > Wastewater > Unclassified | place: Canada: Vancouver, British...
CCTGTCTATCCTTTCTTCGGTTCAGGAACCGTTTTAGTTTTGACATTTCATATCACCCCACTTCTACAATCTTTACATTTAAACTGTTCTTCAACAACGTATATTTTTCTCTCAAAGACATTGGGATATTTTTATTGTGTATATAAGTAATATCCTTGAATCTATGATAAGAAGCTTCCTTGATACTCAGTATGTTTCCCGCAGTAACAGTAACATCAGATTTCTCAAACAGATGTTGTTGGTCATATGTCACTGTCATTCCATATACAAACTTGGAATTATGCATAACAAACTTTGGTGAAATTCGATTGTTGTTTATCAACGTAACCAGACTGTTTCGTGTTATTGCCGTTGGATTAATTACATTATCAGCACCATTGATATGTCTATCATCTGTAACAAGAAACTTTTGATTCTTACGCATTGTATTCGAAATCTGTTTGTTCTTGATTTCAGATACTATCTCTGGGTCATTGCATATATGCTGAGAATTATCTATTCTACCATATGACCTTTTAGACAGACGAACTTTATCAACTCCTCCACGTATACGATTATCAATACCCAAGTTTGTAGCTCCAACGATATGTCGAGTATATCCTATAAGTGGAGATTGTTTAGTCAATGAATCAACGATAGTACCGTATCCTGCAAATCGTTCACCATCGATTTCATATGGATCAAACATTATAACGATTTTGCAATTTGTATTGGCTTTGATATCGTTCAACACATCATCCGGTATCAGATTAGCATGCCGAATTATGATTAATCTTATTCCAGTAACACGTCTCAAATCAAGTTCAGCCTTGGTTGTGTATGTAATCGGATTCCACGATTTCTTGAATACATCTATCTCTTTATCCGGGATTGCTTTGATATCATACAAGTCTTCATAATATACATACATTGCTGGCCCGCCCATCAAACATATGTAATCCTGACATCCTTCTATGATAAGAATTCTATCTGTCACAGAATATGTCTTGGCTAATGCAGAAATGTACTTCAATAACTCACAGCCGATAATCTCCCCAGCATAGAAAACTTGTCTATCAGAATGAAGGAAGTCATCGAATCCATCACACATCTGGTCGATTGTTAATATTGGATAAAGTTTATCCATTAAAATTCACCACGTTTCGAAGAAAGTTTGTTTGGACTGAAGGGGCGGGTTGCCCCGCCCCTCTAATCCATGTTAATTTGTAAAGATGATTGATTACCTGAATACACGGTCGAGGTCGATATTGGTTACGCCGCCATAGCGTCTCTTATCGCCTACCAGTGCGCAGAACCAAGCGAAGTCTTCTGCGTGACGCATCTTTCTGTAGTCGCCCTCGGGGAATGCGACCTGCTGAATTTCATATGATGCATCGCTGCCGTCTTCTAACTGCCACTTGTTGGTGTTCGGGTTCTTCAGCATTTCACCGATTACCTTTTCTGCACGAACATAGATGCCGAACAGATTCTGAGTTTCATCCCATACGAAATCGGAACCGCCTCTGATGATCTCATCGAGACGAGGCTCAGTAATTCCTCTGGACATATAAAGCTCACGAAGACCAGGGTCTTTCTTTACCTTGATAATGTCCTTAGGATATCTGAACTTCTCGATCTCCTTTACGAATGACTCTCTGAACTTGTTGCCTGCACCGTTGTCCAGAAGAATCTTCTCTGCCGGAGTAAGGTCAGCCGCATCTTTCTTGGTAAGGATGTCGTCGGGGTTGAAGCCGAGTCTCATTCTTACATAAGAACGATTCGGGTTAGGTGCGAGCCACACACGGAAGTCAACAGTTACTCTGAAGCCGAAGACTTCGTTCTCGAGATAATTGATGAGGTCTGAGGGATAAATGTCGTAATACTCAACATTTCTCTTCTCGATATTTGCATTGTTTGCCATTGAAATTTCCTCCTAATAGTTAATTTTGTAACAATGAGTATATACTCAGAACATTTATAATCGCTTTTGATTTTGGAAGAAGTTCATTATACAGTTTGCCATATAAATTGTATGACATGTAATTTATCATTCCATCAGGAATTTCATCTTCTTCTGTCATCTCATGAAGCTTCTGGTCAAGTTCCGTTTTGTTGAACTTATCAAAGAATGCTTCAATGTATGAAATGGAGAGGCTGTCAAACCTCTCCACTTTGTTAGCTAAGTTCGAGCATATATTGTAGCATATTGTCTGATACTTTGGCGGGACAGCCAATGTATTGCTATCCGTCTCGAGATTAGATAAATCTATCTCGCTTGTAAAATTCTCACAGAACTGAGCAAACGATTTCATTATCTATATCCTCCACCAATTCGGTGATCGAACGGATCATCGTTCTTATTATATGATGGATTCGAGAATGCTGATGATGAACCAGATGTCGGATACTTACCATAACTCTCGGATGTGAAGCCTGCTGATGCTCCGCTGAAAGACTGGTAGTCATTGCCCCATCCATTGGAATATCCCGGATTTGAATATCCAGGATTGGTATATCCGGGAGATGAGTAATAATTAGGATTACCACTGAAATATCCCTGATTGTTATAACCTGGATTCTGCTGTTGAGGTGTTGGGTTGAAGTAACCCTGATTCTGGTATCCGTTGTTCGGCTGCTGGTTATATCCATAACCATAACCCTGATTGTTAGGATACTGCTGTGCAAATCCCATATTTCTACGAGACTGCGGGTCATTCATCGGATTGAAGTATCCTGAGTTGTTAATACTCTGGGGATCCGAGAATGCGTTTGAAAGAGCTCTGCCAACATTGACTACTCCTTCGGTCACATCGAATAAACGATCTAATGAAATATTTGAGTCGTTCATTTGAGTTTCCTCCTTTTTAAAATATTTTTTATAATTAAATGCCAAGATGATTCAAATATTTATTTGTGTACACCAACCATCTTAAGCACATAATTAACTAAGATAGTTGCTTTAAGCTAAAGAATAATTTGCGTTTATAACAGTATGCGTATTCCCATAATAATTGGGACTCGGACAATCACCTGCAATACATTTTTCATATATTCTCTTTAAGAAATTATAGAAAGATTCACCATTATATCTCTTATATTCATTGAGATATTGATTATATGAAATCATCGCAAGTTGAGATGGCAGGAATATCTTACATCTATTATCTTTTACTTCTTGGAATCTCATATTCAATTCTCTAATGAAGCAATCGATTGTGTTTGATGGAACTCTTCCTTGGTGGATATCCCATTCAATATCCTGGATAGCCTTATCATATTCTACCGAATCATTCTCTATAGTTTTCTTCAGGATGATTGTATCCATTAAACTGATATCGAAATTATACTTATAACCTGTGAACTGATTACGATATTCAAATTTCGACATATAACCCAATCTGGTTTTTACTGACACAAAATTATCGGGAAGATCAATCTTGGTATAATTCGCAAGTTGATCCTGTTTAAACTCACACATATCAAACAGCCTACTGTTCGGATTATTTGGATTAATCCATTTCGGATCAATAGTCACTGTTCCATATGGTGCAGCCTTTACAGGAATGATGTTCTTGTTACCAAAGTCAACCGAATATACATATGGATCCGGTTCTGTTGATAACGGGATTGGACCATATCCTGGATTCTGTATTGGTCTTGGTCCTGGTAAACAAGCACCATAGTTCGGTACTGCAGGTGTAGGTCCAGGACCAAATCCATTACGTGAACGACCATCGTTTATGATTACAGGTTGGGGACCTGCATGATTGATGGCTCGTTGTACCGCCGCCGAATACATTCGTTCGCGGTTTATTCTTTCTACTTCTCGTTCTTCATGTGATCTATGACCAATGGAGCCAAGGAAGTTAAATATGCCTTTGAAAATTCCGACAATGAATTTGCCAACGGCTTTTAAACCGCGGCCAATCATTTCAAAGAATGCTAACATTGTAAATACCTTCTTTCATAAAATTGTTTATAACGATATCCCCGACGTATCATTATTTCAAATGAAATATATAAATATATAAAATAAAATTATTTTATTCCCGGGCCGAAGCCCGGGATTATAACTTTCTTTTGTTTTTATTTCTATTTATTTTTCTGAATTCTTCGAGATGAAGTCTTCAACTATTTCCGATGTATCATCATATCGTCTTTCGAAATATGTGCTATGAGTATCCGGGGTTGTTTTGAATGCTTCTATTATCAATATAGGAAGATGCTTATGAATCTTAACTGATTCTATTATGGTATCACCTTGATTGATTGCCGCGTTTAATGTAACCAATTCATTTGGAGTATTGAGAATCAAATTGTTTGGAACATATAAACGATAGAAGTCATATGATGTTAAAGATTTATCTTTGTAATCGATTATCTTAGAACACAATACTTTGGAATATTTGGTGTATTCGAGTATTGGTTCAAATGCTTCCTTCTTATCAGTTGATTCATACATATTCAATGGACGGAACATTTCCATGAATGCAACTTCCAATGATTGTGCGTGTAATGATTCAGATGATATATCCTTATTGGTATCTTCTCCTAGGGAACCAACCGGATTTATGAGATTCTTGAACATCTCGAATATATCATCGACTGATGCGGTTTTCAACCAATCTTCCTTTAAAAGTGTTGGAGAGCATCGAGTGATCAGCATAATCACTTCACTCAAATTGATTTGGAATCTCATTCCAACATCTTCATCATTGAGACCAAACGATGTATCAAACCTTCTCAAGTATTTGCATAAGAAAGTCTTGATACCAACAGCATCCATCAAAGATATATCGGATACTTGAATCCGAAACGTTATCTGCTCTTCGATGAATTGTGATCTATACCCAGTTTCCAATATTTTTGAATACATTGGTACATATGGATTATCTGATGCTGGGCCATATAAAACTTTTAATTTCATAACAAACCTCCTGCTCATTAAAAAGATATTTTAATGTATTAAAGTATAATAGTATAAAAATTACGCATCGATAATTTTTATATACTCAAATAAAGTATATAAATATATAAAATAATTTATGAAAGAGAGGTAGATAATATATGGCTATATTGATTCCCGGATATAATAATGATACATCAACCGAGTCCGTGTATCAAGCATCTCCATTATTACATAATTATTCGCCACGTTTATTGGGTGCTCCGCCACAGTTAACCTCATTGAACGATATGCGACTGTTAAGTGCAAATGATACAATGGAAGGACCAGTTGGTGATTACTATTTGAACAAGATTCTTCGTGATGCTCAAATTGCAAACTTTGTCGTTGGTCGTGCAATCTTTACAGGAGGAATGAGTTCTTTAGCAAATGCAATTCGTGTATGCGGTCAATATGCATATGCTTTATCTAAATATGATATATACGCATCAAATGGTAATGAGTCATCTTCCCAGATATCCAATCGAAATGCATATTCAGAAGCATTAACACAAATGAATCTCGAAGCATATAAGAATGCATTGAATACCGGAGATGAAGGCGATGATGCTTTTAATGTAAAAGAACAGTATTCAACCGATGGTTCAGGTTCAGGTTTGGCTAATATCGATGATGGTATCGGAATATACAAACTTCCTGAATCACAAACAAACTTAATCAAATCAATTACCAATATACTTGATGCTGGTGGAAATGGTGGCGCTGCAGGAGGAACATTGTATTCGATGTTACTCACATCATTATCTGTTCAGCAACCATTCTACACATTCGAATCAGATTGGAAGACATATATAAACAATGTAAAGATGATGATAAACACTGCAGTCATCATGCTTGGTTTACAGAAAGCTTGCGTTCGTATTGGAGATAATTATTATCCAATTGGATTGAATGTAAAAGAATCTCCAGAATCAGATTGTTGGGCAAATTATCGATACATTACTCCGAGTACTGGATTGGGTGATGTAACAGCAACTGATTCCCAAACCGGAGATACAACGCAATATGTTTCATTTATGGTAAATGCTCCCGCATCTATAGCTGAATCATATACGAACACAGTTGGTCCTTCCCAGATATATGCGAATATCATCAATCAAGGTTCATCCATCGGAAACGAGATTGCATTCTTGACAAATACATCAAAAAATAAAATTGATGATGCTGTTATATCATTGGCTGGTAAAGCAACCAACATTGCTGAAAAGATTGTTGGTTCTCTTACAGCTGGAACTGGTAGATTCTCTGCAGCTATCTTGGGTAGTATGTCTCGTTCGTTTACTGGAGACCATACAATCTATCCAGAGATATTCCAGTCCAGTACAACAGCACCACCAGTATCATTCACAATAAATCTGAATGCTTCTGGTGGTGATCCATATTCATATCTCGTGGATATTCTTGTTCCGATGTTTTATATGTTTGGAATGGCATTACCTCGTTTATCCAAGAACAATGCTTCAGCATATTCATATCCGCCAATCATACAGTGTAACATTCCTGGATTGTGGGGAACACGTTTGGGAATGGTTACTGGATTATCAATCACAAAGAATCCTTCTGGTACTCAAGCATCCGTTAATGGATGGCCAACATCAGTATCAATGAATGTTACAATAACTGACCTTCAGCATGTACTGATGACTTCTCCAATGGATGAAGTGTCTACATTCTTAAACAACAACACAATGTTTGATTACATTGCTCAATGTTGTGGTGTTGATAAGTATCGTGTAAATGGTTCAATTCGTCAAGTATCCAAACTTACACTTGCTGCATCATTTGCCAATAATTTTCTTGAGAATATCGGTGATGCTGCATTAACGGATTTACACGGACTTGGAAACAAACTATCCGGCGTTTACAGATTATAAAAAATATTATGTACGGGGGCGAAAGCCCCCGTATCATTATAATGAATTCGTCATGAACATTTGATGCAATTGCAATGATACATCATTTGGATCAAATGTTGATAACATTTCCGATATCGATATCGCATCTTCAAGTGGAATGTTTATCGGTTGAGATGATGTGATATCACTGGTTATGATGACTCCTGGTTGTGTTTGTTCAGCGTTTGGTCCATCCCATATACCCGGAATTATCGCCATCCCCATACTCGATTCCAGCTTGGATTGTTTAAACTGTTCTAATTCAATCTCGGATATATTGAATTCCGGTGAACCTATACCTGGATACAGCTTATACAAATCCTCGGATATCGATTTCAATGTGTTCACCAATAACTTTCTGAACGCATAGAAACGATTCTGCGGGATGAATATTGACTTATCCATCCCAGGATTATTCTTGTCAGTAATCTTTAATGACAAAGAATATCTCGGTGTATATGCTATATAAGAATTCGGTTTTACGTAAACACTTCTAAACTTATCACCGGGGTCATTTGTCATATCATATGCGAATGTCACATCTAATCTTTTATCTATATTTCCCCGATATAATCTTTCATATATCCTCATCTAAAACTCCTCACTTATTATTTATTTTTATTCTTTTTCTTATTCTCCTTCTCTTCAAGTTCTGCCTGTGTAACAACCTTAATTCCTCTGTTTGGTGTATAAGTCATATCGATTGTTGAATGCGTTGTTAAGTTATCAAGAATCTGATTGTATTCCTCAAGGTTGTTTGCATTAAATGTCAATGCTTTCGAACCAGGGAATTCAGCATCTATAAACTTATACAGTTCGAACTTAATCGAAGGATACTTATTTACATCTATCTTCTGCATATCTGATAAGTCAGCATGTGGAGATATCATACCTGTCTGACCTACATCTTTCGATGTTGCAAACAGATCGATGTATCCGATGAAACTTGGTGCAAGCTGTCTGTGTGCATTTGATATTCTACGTTTATCAGTATTACCCAGAGAATTAGGTCCAGCTGTAGTATACTTGAGATTCTCACAGAAATCGAAATCGTTTGCAAAGTCGATTGATTGTACAATCTCAACCTTGTGAAGATTATTCAGAATGAGTCTTGACTTCATCTTTGTCTTTGGCTCCAAGTCTGATAACTTCAGCAATGAACCAAACTTGAATAATCCTTTTAACTTTGCAGATATCTCAGCAGTTACAATTGTTGCAATTGCTTCATTCAAACGGAAACGTTTATTCTCAGCACAGAAGATATCAACCTTATCAAAGTTTGATTGAAGTATATACTTCAAGAATGTTGTCATTGTACGTTTGTCTACTTCCGGAATTGGAAGATTTATTGCAGATGAAGTATCAAGCATACGAGCAACATGCATCTGATGACAAGCTCCACGTTGTTCAATGAATTCCGGATAATATGATAATCTCCAAATCCACCAGTTCGGATTCATCATATTCTCATATGTTTCCGGTTCATATGTACGAATCATCTTACAAGCCATCACGAGTATGTTTCTGACATATGAGAACTCAGGCTTATCGATTGCTTTTCTATAAGCCTTGACATATATCTCATACTCTTCAACTGGTTTGAAGTATTCATAATCTTCAACGTCATCTGCTATTCTGGGAGCAAACTGTAACAGTGGGAATACTTCGAGATATGACAGAACACATGGGATATGCATGAAGCATGGTAATGCATTCTCCATGGTTTTGAATATCTGAATATCACATACATCTCCATCAACGATGTAGCCCGATGTAACAGATACTTCCTTTACAGGCTTCTTCTTTATTACAATGGGAAGAAGTGACTTGAATACTCTGCCGCCATCCTTTGTAGGATATAAGAGTTTATCTACAAGCTGGAACTGAGTATACTTGATATCATCCAGCAAGTATCTACCATGTTCATCTTCTATTGGTATATACATCTTTGCCGGTACAACCTGAGTATCCAGATTGCCATATTTATCACGTGCGCCAATATAGATATCGAAATACAATATTCCCAAACGTGATGGTTTTGTTGACTTGGTCTTTATCTTTGTTCCGGTCTCTCTACGTCTATCCTGTATCTCATCTAATGGCGGATGAGGATCCCATTTAAAATTAATGATGTGAATGAATGGAGTTGTACCTTCATCAGTCTTATATAAAGATAAGATATTAAGTATCTCTATATCCTGGAGAGCCTTCTTGACATACACCCACAATGGTATGTCCTTGCCAAGCTCAACTTTGATGTCGGCAAATTCATTTGATAAGTTTTTGATGATGAAATCCTTCACAACAATCTCCTCCTTTTAATATAAAAATAATATAGAAAGGTATTCATACCCTTTTCATTTAAAAGATATAAATACAAAATCAAAAGAATTGGTTCTATCTAGAAGCCGGAATGACGCTGAGATAACCTCGATTATATTGAAAGGAGTTGTTATTTTTGAAACGAAAATACCCTTTGATGTCTCCGGATTCATTGAGACAAATGTTGCATTTAAACAAGAAATTCTTCAGTTTATTTGCCAATCAAGATGTCGGATATGTCGATAAGAATGGTTATCAATATTATGGAAATATTCACAATTATGGTGGGGAGGTTTATCTTGAATCGAGGAAACTGTTAATGCAGAAACCTCCAATCGACATGTTACATGTTTCAGATACATTTTCATATTATTTTGATATCCGATATGCTGAAGATGTTAATACGATAAATGAACAAAACATGTTGATTTGTTCATTGAAGAAGAATGTATTTCTTGAGAATCACACATACAAGATTAAGTTTCCAAACTGTAAGAATGAATTGATTTGTCGCTCCGTTAGCCGGAGCGATCCTAACATCGTTGCTGAAGAAGCCGTTGTTACAGAATCAAATCCTGTTCTTATTTTAGATGGAAACGAAGTTGAACTTGTTTTCTCAGATATCGGAAATACAAAATTCTATTTCATGAGAAATGAACTCACTGAACCTTTCATCAACGATGATATTGACGAAGAACCATGGGAAAGTATAACTGATGATGTCATAACAATTGAGTTGACTGATAAGGATTGTGATCTTCCATTTATATGGGTTTATAATGATAAACTCCGTACGAAGGACGATGCTTCATTCGGCATATATGACCCAGTATACAATCGCCCGGTTATGTTATATGGAACCGATGGTCATGACCAGAATTATCTGTTGCCTTTGGTATATGGACAATGGCCGTTGCAAATGAACGTTCAAACAGAATGGTTCGTTCGTGTATATCCTGCAGATACATATGAATTCACAATTCCAACCAATGAACATGACATCGAAAAGAATCTGTTTGTTGTATGTGATGAGTTGTGGTTGTATACATCATCAACGGATCATACTGAATATGATCAAAGAGTCATATATAACTTGCACACATCTGACTATGTTTCTCACTACGTATTGAGTGATGTTAATGGATACATGGGCGATGACGGAAAGTTCTATGCAACTGCTCTTCATACTCAACCAATCACACCGGATAACATTCATCGTTACTATGATAAAGGAAATGATGTTTATTATGTATACGATCCGAAACTGAAAACTTTCCATGAGCTTGATGAGACTGTTGAACAGGCAACTGGTACACAGAATCATTATACTGGATGGAAGTTTGATACGGATGGTGATGGAAAAGTATACGCATACATCAAACTTGATCAATTCTATTTGAATTATCATGGAATCAATACGTACAGTTTGGGATTGTTCAAAACAACAGTTCGTCCAGAATACAAATACGAGACAGAAGAATTATCAATCAATGCAGTATCTGGTATACATGTTCATTCTGATTCAATGTATTCGGATAATGGTATAATCGAACATAATGGTTTGATTCATAATCTGTATGAGTTCGATGGTTTACCAGCATACTTCCAAAAGTTTGATAATGATAAGAATCATTGTTTCAATCGTATTGAGTTATATGCAATTCGTGATAAGATAAATGGTAAGAATCTTCATGCTACAGATAAACCCACAGCGGCATTGATACTTGATTCCGGTTATCCTATAAACTTGGAAGACATGGATCCTTCATATGATTCATTAGAATCAGGAATCCGTTACAATTATAACCAGAAACGTTATGATCCTTATTACGTTACAACCGATGATGTCAAGAATGTTTTGACAGATATCGGATATGTTGATAAGTATCATCTTGCAGATGTCAACATTCCTCGAGCAAACAAGAAGTATCGCTTGGTATATCATGGAAACAGATTCTTCTCATGTGAAGTCATTCAAGATTTCGAATCGAAGAATTATGGTAGAATCTATCATATTTCAAATGATCCTGCAAGATATGAGAACAATGGTTCTCGTGGATTACCGGGTTCTACACTCGCAAGAATATGTGATATCCCAACAGACTTTGCTCAGTTGACTCACGTTACAAATTATGCTCCAACATATGTTGTGGATATCCTGTATACACGAACTCAGAATGATTTCTCTAATACAGATAATGAAGATATCTGGAATAAGCATGTTGTATCGTATGTTCATGATGATACAATGATATTCGATAAGTACAATACTCTCAATATGATTGATCTCAATCAGGATAAGTATTATACTTGGAAGAATCTTAATCCATATATCGAATTAAGTGAAACTGTATATCCGATAACTGTTGCCGAAGGTGGTTCTGGATATGAAGTTGGTGATGAATTCACATTCATGCTCGGTGGTCAAACAATCATTGGTGAAGTTACTGCAGAGACTGGGAATGTTGTAACAGCTGTCTCTATTCCGGAAACATACTTGGTCAATATCTCATTCTTGAAACCCGTTCAAGTATTCGATACTGTTGCCAGAAGTGGTGTTGGAAGTGGATTGAAAATCAATATCACGATAACCGATTATGCAGATTATACCAAGACTCGAGATGAATTGAATGAC
>Ga0255347_1007120_pt1 | contig 11785 bp, 10 predicted proteins | sample wastewater_treat_2_FD_192479 | JGI IMG/M metagenome (GOLD analysis project Ga0255347, IMG submission 192479) | Wastewater microbial communities from Lulu Island WWTP, Vancouver, Canada - plant24 | ecosystem: Engineered > WWTP > Wastewater > Unclassified | place: Canada: Vancouver, British...
GCAGGATATGGACAACCAGGAACGCTTTAGGACCCAGCAGGCCAACCTTGCGTTCGCCGACGGGCGCGCCATGCGGCCGCAAATTCCGGGCACGGTTGCGCGCGGCGATCTGCATTCGGACCCGCACCTGTACCAAGGCAAGACCGAGGGCGAGTGGGCGCTGACTTTCCCGCCCCAGCTTGAGATCACAAAAGCATTCGTCCAGCGCGGTCAACAGCGCTTCGCAATATTCTGCGCCCCGTGCCACGGACTGGGCGGGGCCGGCGACGGCATGGTCCACCAGCGGGCGTTGCAGCGCGACACGCCGGGTTGGGTGCAGCCGACTTCGCTGCATGACCAGCTTGTCCGCAGCCGCCCGGCCGGACACCTGTTCAATACGATTACGAACGGCATCCGCAGTATGCCGCCCTATGGCGACCAGATTCCGCCGGCGGACCGGTGGGCGATTGTGGCATACGTGCGGGCGTTAGAGCTCAGCCAGGACGCTCGGCTGGAGGATGTGCCGCCCGAGCGACGCGACGAGTTGCGGTAGGAACGTGAACGCCAGGTCAATTAACATTGAAGTTGAATCTCGGCCGCTGACGGACGCGGCGCCGCGCCTGGCCAGAATCGCGGGCGTGCTGGGGCTTGTGGGCGTTGTCGGCGCGGCCCTGTTCGGCTTCCTGGCGGGTTGGGACGTCTTCTTCCGCTCGTATTTGCTCAACTACGCCTATGTGCTGAGTCTGGCGTTGGGTGGACTCTTCTTTGTCTTGCTACAGCACGTGGTGCGCGCCGGTTGGAGCGTTTCGATCCGCCGCGTCGCGGAACTCGTGGCGGCAGCGCTGCCACCGCTGACACTGCTCTTTCTGCCACTGCTCATACCAGTGGTCGCCGGTATGCCCGGCGTATACGAATGGACGGACCAGGAGTTGGTGCAGGCCGACCCGCTTCTAAAATCGAAATCGGCCTATCTGAATGTGCCGTTCTTCATTATTCGCTGTGCCGCCTATTTTGGCATTTGGTCTCTGCTGGCGTGGTTCTGCCTGTGGCAATCTACTGAACAGGACGAAACCGGAGCGGCAAAACACACGCAGCGTCTGGAACGGCTCAGCGCGCCCGGCCTGCTGCTGCTGGCGGTGACGATCACGTTTTTCGCGATTGACGCCCTGATGTCGCTGAATCCGCATTGGTACAGCACCATTTGGGGCGTCTACTACTTCTCCGGCAGCGTGGTGGGCTTTTTGGCGCTGTTCGTCCTGCTATTGGCGGGTCTCCAGCGGGCCGGCCGCCTCACGCACGCGGTGACCTCAGAGCACTATCACGACCTCGGCAAGCTGGCCTTTGGATTCGTGGTGTTCTGGGCGTACATCGCCTTTTCGCAATACCTGCTGATCTGGTATGCCAATATCCCCGAGGAAATTGTCTGGTATCGCCCGCGCCAAGGCGACACCTGGTGGATCGCCATAAGCCTGCTATTGCTCTTCGGGCACTTCGTGGCCCCCCTGCTCGCGCTGATGTCCCGCGGCGCCAAACGCCGGTCCGGCTTTCTGGTTGCGGCCGCAGTCTGGCTCCTGGCCATGCACTGGCTGGATCTGTACTACGTCGTCGCGCCGCGGCCGTGGCAGAGCGGGCACGCTTCGTCCGGCGGGCCTCTGCACGCGACCGATCTGCTGTTGTTGCTGGGCCTGGGCGGCCTGTTTGTGGCAATCGTAGTGTGGCCGATGGGCCGCCGAGCACTGTTGGCCAAGCGTGACCCGCGTTTGCCCGAAGCTTTGGCGCACGAGAACGTTTGACATGGAAACACCCGGCCCAATGAATTCATCCGCCGAGCCCGGGAGCACGTCCCGCGAGCCTCCGGACGTTACGCGCTCGATCGGCGGGACGTCCGCGCCACTAACGGACGGAGAGGTCGCCGGGTCCCGATACACAGCCGAAATGGCTGATATCGAAGCCGGACCGGGCGAGCGCGACGGCGATCCGAATGCCCACATGGTGTTCACCGTCGGCCTGATCGGGGCGATTCTGATGCTGGCGCTGCTGATTTTCGGGGTCGTGCTCTTTCAGAATGTGCAGGCCCTCGAGACCGAAGAGAAGGTTTTTGCCGGCCGGCCCGTCGAGTTGACGCAGCAGCAGACGTTGCAGCTTGCCGCGATTAGCGAGTACCGTTACATCAGCGAGGCCGACGGAGTGGTCGCTATTCCAATCGATCGGGCCATTGATCTGTTTGTGGCGCGCGTACGAGAAGACCCGCGACAGGCCTCTCCCGTCGCGCCCGCCTCCCCCGACGGGCAGGCGCAGAGCGAGTCTATGGAGGCGACTCCGGACACTCAACCGGCGGGTGTACCATGAGCGGAATGAGTCATGGGTGGTTCCGGGCGCAGTGGATCTTCTCTCTCGGCGTAGCGCTGCTGCTAACGTCGTGCGGCGTGGCTTCCGCACAGGACGCGATTCCCGAATCGCAGCCCGGCGTTACATCGTCGTCGTCCGGCGGGCCGCCGGAAGCTACGGCCGGAGCGGATGCTGCGGGGACGGAGCGCGTCGAGCCGTTGCCGGAGGCGTTGGAGGGCGTCGGCATTACCGAGCACCTGAATGCCAAGCTGCCGCTGGACGCGAAATTCATGACCCACGACCGTCGCGAGGTCAGGCTGGGCGACTTCTTCGATGGAAAGCGGCCGGTTATTCTCGTCTTGAATTACTATCGCTGCCCCATGTTGTGCGGCCTGGTGCTCAACGGCCTGCTGGAATCACTCAAGGAACTGGAGTGGACCGCCGGGGAGCAGTTCGAAATCGTTACCGTCAGCTTCAACCCGTTCGAAGGTCCCGAACTCGCCAACCTTAAGCGCGCCAACTACCTGGCGGATTACGGCCGGCCTGCGGCCGCCAATGGCTGGCATTTCCTGGTGGGTCGCAAGGACCCCATTCAGCGCTTGCTGGATACCACGGGGTTTGGCGTCAAACGCGACGAAGCCAGCGACCAGTACGTTCACGCAGCGGCCATAATGCTCTGCACGCCGGACGGGCGCATCTCGCGTTACCTTTACGGCATAGTATTTGAACCGCGGACGTTGCGGCTTTCGCTGGTGGAGGCGTCGGAAGGCAAGATCGGCACTACGATGGACCAGTTGCTGCTGTTCTGCTACCACTTTGAAGGCGGCGAGTACACACTGGCCGCGATGAACGTAGCGCGCGCCGGGGCCTTGTTGACCCTGTTGATCCTGGGCAGTGTGCTGGTGTGGCTGTGGCGGCGAGAAGTTGACCGGCGGCGAGCCGCGCCGCCGAGGCAGGAGCCCGGGGCATGATTAACGGCGTGCTGGCACAAGAAACCGCTTGGCCGAGCGTCTCGCCCGAGGGCGGAACTTTCTGGCTGCCGCCGGAAGCATCCAGCGCCGCCAGCTACACGGACGACGTCTTCTATTTCATCTACTGGGTCTCGCTGTTTTTCTTTGTTCTGATCAATGCGTTGATGGTCTACTTCGTTATCCGCTATCGCAGGCGGACGGCAGACCAGCGCGCGGTCAGCGGGGCCACACACAACATGCGCCTGGAGATCGTCTGGTCCGCCATTCCGCTGGCCCTGGTAGTGGCAATGTTCTACATGGGCTTTCGAGGCTACATGGACCTCGTGAACCCGCCGTCCGAAACGCTCGAAATACACGTGCTGGCCCAGAAGTGGAGCTGGAACTTTACCTATCCAAACGGCCATGATGACAGCGAGCTGCACGTCCCGGTTGACCACAACATACGCCTGACGCTGACGTCCAACGATGTAATACACAGCTTATCTATACCGGCGTTTCGCGTTAGATGCGACGCCGTTCCCGGACGCTACACTCACTTGTGGTTCCGCCCGACCAGAATCGGCGAGTACCTGGCGCTGTGCTCGGAATATTGCGGCACAACCCACTCCGACATGATCGCGCGCGTTTACGTGCAGGACCCGGCCGAGTATGCCAAGTGGCTGGCGGACGTCTCAGACCCCTTCCGCGAGCACTCGTTCGCCGACGTCGGCCGCATGCTGGTGGCCCGCAGGTGCAGCAGTTGCCATTCGATCGACGGGCGGGCGAACGTCGGGCCGACCTTCAAGAGCCTGTTTGGGCGCGAGGTCAAGCTGGCGGACGGCACGACCGTCACTGCCGACGAAAACTACATTCGCGAATCGTTGATATATCCCGGTCGCCAGATTGTGGCCGGCTACAGCCCGGTCATGCCGACTTTCCGCGGCCAGCTCAAGGACCGCGAGATCACGGCCATAATTGAGTACTTCAAGGAGCTGGCCGAATGAGCGCGACAAGGTGGCGTTGATGAGTGTGATCGACCCGACTGTCCCGACTGCCCTGCCGTCCTCGGCCGAGGACGCGGCATCTGACAATTACCTGACCCGTCCGAGCGGGCTGCGTTCGTGGCTTTTCACCGTCGACCACAAGCGCATCGGCGTGATGTACCTGGTTTCGATTCTGACCGCGTTTCTGCTGGGCGGAATCTTCGCCATTCTGCTGCGCACCGAACTTCTGGGCCCGCAGAAGACCGTCATCGAGGCGGATACGTACAACCAGTTCTTCACGCTGCACGGCGCGATCATGATTTTCCTGGTCATCATCCCCAGCATTCCGGCCACGCTCGGGAATTTCGTGCTGCCGATTATGTTGGGGGCCAAGGATCTCGCCTTCCCGCGGCTGAACCTGCTCAGCTATTACCTGTACTTGGGCGGCGCGCTGCTGGCGCTGCTGGCGATTGTGCTGGGCGGCGTCGACACGGGTTGGACGTTCTATCCCCCCTACTCGATTGAAGCGGCGCCGTATAACGGAGTCATCGTCGTACTGGCGGGCGTTTTTCTGCTGGGCTTCAGCTCGATTCTTACCGGGCTGAATTTCGTCGTTACCATTCACAAGCTGCGCCCGCCGGGAATGGGCTGGTTCCGCATGCCGTTGTTTTTGTGGTCGTTGTACGCGACGTCCATTATTCAGATTCTGGCCACGCCGGTGCTGGGCGTGACGGTGCTGCTGCTGATCGTGGAACGCACGCTGAAATTCGGCATTTTTCATCCTGGATTGGGCGGCGACCCGATATTGTATCAGCATTTCTTCTGGTTCTACTCGCACCCGGCGGTATACATCATGATTCTGCCGGCCATGGGCATCGTCAGCGAGTTGGTCAGCGTTTTCAGCCGCAAGCACATATTCGGCTACCCATTCATTGCGTTCAGCAGCGTCGCCATTGCGATGTTCGGCTTCTTCGTCTGGGGACATCACATGTTCGTCAGCGGTCAGTCGCCCCTGGTGACGGTGCTGTTTAGCCTGCTGACCTATAGCGTCTCCATTCCGTCGGCCGTCAAGGTCTTCAACTGGCTGGCGACCATGCACGGCGGTTCGATTTCGCTCAAGACGCCCATGCTCTATGCACTGGGGTTCGTCTTTCTGTTCGGCATCGGCGGCCTGACGGGCCTGTTCTTGGGAGCCCTGGCGACCGACGTCCACCTGCACGACACGTATTTTGTGGTCTCGCATTTTCACTACGTCATGCTGGGCAGCGCCCTGATCGCCATGCTGGGCGGCATGCATTACTGGTGGCCCAAGATAACCGGCCGGATGTACAGCGAGCGCTGGGGGGTAACGGCGTTTGTGCTGGTCATAATCGGCTTCAATTTGACCTTTTTCCCGCAGTTCATAATGGGCACCCACGGCATGCCGCGCCGCTACTACAACTATCCGCCCGAGTTTACATTTCTTAATCAGTTGTCCACCATCGGTTCATACGTAATGGCGGTCAGCTTTGTACTGATGGCGGCCTATCTGCTGCACTCCCTGGTGCGCGGGCGCCGCGCCCCGGCCAACCCCTGGGGCGGGGCGACGCTCGAATGGCAATGCACTTCGCCGCCGCCCACATACAACTTCGAGACTCCGCCGCCGGTGCGCGACCCCTATGACTTCCGCAACATTGAGTACGATCCGGCCAGCGGTGGGTATCGCCGTATCGTGCCGGTGCCGGCCACGGTTTCAAAGGGATAACGGGCCATGTCCACCGCAGCCAAGACGCATGCCTCGCTGACTGACACGCCCCAGGCGCATGTGGCGCACCACTTTCACACGGCGTCTCAGCAGTTCGAAGCCGCGGTTCAGGGCATGTGGATCTTCCTGGCGACTGAAATTCTGCTGTTCAGCGGCTTGTTCTGCGCGTACGCCGTTTTTCGTACCAACCATCCTGAGGTCTTCGAGTACGCGCACCAGTTCCTGAGCAAGCCGTTGGGGGCGATCAATACAGTCATCCTGCTCTGCAGCAGCTTCACTATGGCCGCCGCGGTATGGGCCTCGCAACACGGCCGCCGCAGAACCGCGGTCGCGCTGCTCTGCCTGACGTTGCTCGGCGGCTTCGGCTTCTTGGGGATTAAGTTCGTCGAGTACGAGCACAAGTGGAAAGAAGGGCTGCTCTGGGGAATTCATTACCAGCCGCACGCTGAAAACGCATCTGCCGCGGCCGAAGCGCCGGCGGTCGCGTTCGGTGAGCCGGCCGTCCCAGCCGCAGTTTCCGCCTCGGAAAATATTGACGCCGCGCCGGCGGAGACGGGCGAGTCCGACCCGGCCTTCCGACCGGCATCGCTGGGCCCGCCCGGCTTGCGCCGGACGGCCGCTTCCGCTGCGCCCCGGACCGAGCAACAGGTCCACAATGTCCAAACGTTCTTTGGCGTCTATTTCCTCATGACCGGGCTGCATGGGCTGCACGTAATCGCGGGAATGGCGTTGATCGCATGGGTGGCGTGGCGCGCCTTGAAGGGCGCGTTCAGCCCGGCGTATTTCACCCCCGTGGCAATGGTTGGCCTATATTGGCATTTGGTGGACGTAATCTGGATTTATCTGTTTCCATTACTATACCTGATCCACTAAACGAGGAACGCATGACCGCGCCCGCAAGTCCGGCAATTGAAACGGCCCCCGCCAGAGTCGGCCACTTCGTTCCGCTTTGGGTGCTGGTTCTGACGCTGGTCGCGCTGCTGGCGCTCACCGCCGTCACGGTGGGCGTGACCATGGTGCCCTGGCTGGATCTCGGCCACGTGGGCAACCTGTGGATCGCCCTGCTGATCGCGACCATCAAGGCGATATTGGTCGGCCTTTTCTTCATGCACTTGCGCTACGAGAAGCCGTTCATTGCATTCATCCTGTTCGTAACGCTCTGCTTTGTCGGCTTGTTCATCGGACTGGTGCTGTTGGACTCCACCGCCTACCAGCCCAGTATCCAGCAATACCGCGAGGTCGACCCGGTGCGCTACGCGCCCGATCTGCTCAACCGCTAGGACGTGCAGAATGACCGCCAAGCATTCATCGCGAACCGGCACTGGTGATCTGCTCGCCGTCGGCTTCGGCACGACCGTGCTGATGTGGGCAATTGCGTACACCTCGCGCCTGCTGGAGCTGCACCTGCAAACGCCGGCCCTAGTGTTCGCAATCCTCTGCCTGGCCGCCGTACTGCTGCTGGCATGCCACGTCGGCGCTGGCGTCCTGGTCGGCCGCTACACGTCACGCGGCATCGCCGGCGGAGTCAAGGCCGGACTGCTCACCGGCGCAATCAACCTGCTCGCTGTGGCCAGCGCCTTCGGCGGCGACCAGCCGAACCACTTGCGGCCGTCGGCGCCGTTGTGGATCGGCGGCACGCTGGCGGCGGCCGTCGTCCTGACCGGGCTGGGAGCGGCCTGGGGCAGTTTCCGCCGGCGCCCGCTGCGCGAACCGCCCGACTGGCACGGCGGCCTGGCCGCGGTGGCCGCCTGCGCGACGTTCATGCTCCTGATGATCGGCGGACTGGTGACCGGTCTGGACGAGGGGCTGGCGGTCGTGGATTGGCCGAACACCGAAACGTACAACATGTTCCTGTACCCGCTGTCGCGCATGACCGGCGGCGTCTTCCTGGAACACGCCCATCGCCTGTTCGGCTCGCTGGTTGGGCTGACGACGCTCGTTCTCACGATTCACGTCTTCCGCACCGAGCCCCGCCGCGCCGTGCGAGCGCTGGCGCTGGTTGCGCTAGTATGCGTCGCAATCCAGGGCACACTCGGCGGCCTGCGGGTCACCGGACGCTTCACCTTCAGTGCCGATCCGGCCGACACGCAGCCCAGCGTGGTCCTCGCGATCGTGCACGGCGTCTTTGGGCAGATGGTATTCGGCTTGCTTGTGGCCCTGGCGCTAGTGCGCTCGCGACGCTGGCAGCGCAGCACTCCCAGTTACGTGGCCGCCGGTGCGGGAGTGGACCGGCTGCTTGGCGTAGCACTGCTGATCGCGCTGCTCGCGCAACTCGGGTTCGGAGCGCTGGTGCGACATCTGACGTGGGCCCTTGCCAAGCTGCGCTACGAATTGGCCGCCGAACCGGCCGACATGGTCAGCGCCGGGCACTGGGCTCTTACGATCCACGTCACTTTGGCGGTGCTGGTAGCGCTGATTGCGGTCGCAGCCGGCGTGCGCGCCTGGGGGCTGTACGAGCGGGCCGCGGCCTTGCGTCGTAGCGGCCTCTGGCTGCTGGCGGCGGTGGGTTGCCAACTCACACTGGGCGTCCTGGCCCTGGTAGTTGCCGGAAACGACGCCCCCGACAATCCGCCCGGACTGATTGACGCCCTCATAACTACCGCCCACCAAGCCCTCGGCGCAGCGCTATTGGCCCTGGCGGTATTGCTGCTGCTCTGGACCTGGCGCCTACTGGCCACGCAGCCGACCGCGGAAGCCGCCGGCACATGCGCGATAGCGCCGGCGACAGCGCCGACGTGTGCACCATTGCTTGAAAGGGCAGCTACAAGCAGTGCCGGGCCGCGATAGGGTGATAAGGTGATAGAGTGATAGGGTGATAAAGGATGGCCTGCGCAGCCACTATCGCCGCGCAGTCGCGCTAGCGCCGGATGCCATGCCCAAGCCGCGCAGCGGCGCGGGCATGCCCTCGCTAACGGCTCCGCAACGCACTTGACGACGGCTCGCTCATGGATGCCACTGCCTGAAAGCGCAGCTCAAGCAGTGCGCATTTCTTGATCCCTTGATCCCTTGCCCTCGCTAGCGCTTCGGGCTCGGATCGCTGCCTTCCCGCCCTCGCCTCGCCTCAATCACACGTGTGTCCGCCACCGGCCACCAGGCACTCCACGAACGGGTCGATGTCGAACACATTCACGTGACCATCGCAATTAGTATCCGCCCGCAAGTAATCGCAGTCGGGAAAAGCGGCTTCGTAGCCCTCTTCGTCCACCAACGCCAGCACGAACGGATCTATGTCAAAAACGTTCGTCGCCCCGTCGCAATTGACGTCGCCGCACACGCCCAGCACGTCCACTATCGCCGGACCGCTCAAGGTCCCCAGCGCATCGTGCGTGCCGGACATCACCTTGCTACGCGCCGTCGGGTGGCCCGGCAGCGTGACACTTCGAACCAGGCTCACGGCCGTGCCCTCGATGTCACTTTCGGCCAGCGCGGTGAAGGTGATGTACGTCAACAGCGAGCCCTCCGGGGCCGGGTGCGCCGGCCGCGTCTCGCCCAGCGACACCATGCCGACCCACAGGGCATCGCCGTCGGCCGGCGGGTTGGCCTCGTTCAGGCCGAACGAGTTGCCGAACAGGAAGGCCGACGTGCTCAGGCCGATGCTGCCGGTCACGTCAGTGCCCGTCAGTTGCAGCACCGTCGGGTCCCAGAAGATGATGGCCTGGGCCGAGTTGAAGTGCTGGTCCTCGTCGCTGTCGGAGACGGCGTACAGGCCGATCGCGACCTGGTCGCCTGCGCGCACCGTCTGAAAGAGCGGGCGCCACTCGAGATTGATATTCGCCGCCAGCGGCACGGCACCCAAAAACAGGATTGCGGCCGCGGCGACAATCGCCGGCCTCAGCCTCCGCCAGTTATGAGTTCGCAGTTCTGCCTTGCGACTTCTGCTCTCCGGGGTGCGCATCTTCGATACCTCCTTATAGTCCATCGCTGCTTCTTCCAATTCTCGCTTCTCAGCCCCCGTTTACATTCTGTATCTGGCACTTGGCGCCTCTGGCTTCGCGCTTTTGCCAAGCGGCATTTGGTGTCAGGCCCTTGGCATCCGGCGTTTGCCATCCGGCCTTTGCAGCCGGCGTTCGGCAGCCGGCATCGTGCCTCTTACCGTCTGCCTGTGGGAAATTTTTCATTCACTTTGCCGGCCGGGGCGGCGTGCGGCCGGAGCTGCACGCCGCCTGCGGCTGATAAGCGGCCGGCTGTAGAGGTTGCCGGCCGCCGCATCACTGGCTCCCCACCGCCGCCGGTTAGTTACCCCGGCGGCGGTCGGGGGCACAGTGAGTTACGGCTGCCCGCCTAGCGCTGCAGCTTGGCGGGGATCAAGTCGAGCAGCCCAGGGGCCACCTCGGCCGGCTCGGATTCGAGCTTTTCGCTCGCCGCCGGCAGTTGCTTCTGGGGCTTGGGCGTGGCGCCGGACATGAACGCCATGATATCGGCCTCATCCACGACGCGGTCGCCATTCAGGTCGGCCGGGACCAGGTCAGACAGGCCGAGCAGATGCAGTTCGGCCACCGTAATAGCAGCCCGCGGCCCACGCAGGTTACCGGCCCCGATCGTCCGCAGCACGTCGCAAGGCGCGGCGTCGCCTATCTTCCAGAAGTTGGCGGTGATAAACGAGAAGTCGCTCTCGTCGACGGCGCCGTCGCCATTCATGTCGGCATGCGGGAATGGCGTTTCGCAATCGGTATCCGCTCCGGCACCGGTTTCCCACGGCCAACCCCACTGGTTGACGTACACGGCGAAGTCCAGGATGTCAATCCAGCCGCCATCCCCGTCGTACTGGTCGATCAGGTCGCCCTGAATGAGCTTATGATCGCCGGTGAAGTCGGCACGGTAGGAGCCGTCCTGTACGCCGAGCTCTACACGGCTGGTGAGCGTGTGCAGTTCGTCCTCGGCGGTGATGAAGTTGTAAGCGCCGCAGTCGACCTCAAAGTCCACATCGGCAACGCCAACGCCGCCCTGCACCGAGAAATTAACCTCGACGCGCTCCTCGGCCGGCTCGGTGGCGCCTTGGCAATCGTAGAACTTGAACGTAATGCAGCGCGTTAGCGCGTCACCCGAAGGATTAAGATCGCCTTCGAGTTCGATATCTACTTCGACGATGTTACGCTGCTCGATGGTGATGGTCTGAACGTATTCGTCCTTATTACCGCAGGCGAAGTAGTCTTCGCGATAGCCGATGGCGTCTGGGTCTTCCAGTTGCGCCCGGAAGGCAATGCGGGATTTCACCACGTCATGCAGCCGATCCACTTCGACCGTGGTCAATCGCTCGCCCGAACGCACCTTGGCCGTGAAGTATCGGGCGGCTTCCGTGGCATCCAGGTACATTCCCCGCGCCCCGTACTCATCTCGCTTGCTCAGGGTCAACCGCAGCAGCCCGCACCATGCCGGGCTGTACCGTTGCCGCAGTTCCCCCAGCAGCGGGGCCGGGTCCAGTCCTTCCAGCGTCGCCAGGTCCGCCAGGGCTTGCCGCAAGCGCCCGCCGACGTCCTCAAGGGCAGTTCGATCCGCCGTCGAAAGCCCTTCGCGGCCCGCTTCCACGTCCGCCAGGCACGCCAGCAGCCGGCGCAGGTCCCGCGCTTCATCGAAGGTCAAGCGCTGCCGGCGTCGGGCCTTCCGCTCGTAGTCGCCCACGCGGGCGCGTAGCTCGGCCAGGTAGTCCGCCGCCGTCGGCCAATAGGCTTCCCCGTCCCGGCCGGTATTCAGCCAGGATCGGGGCAGGCGCAAAGATGTAGCGTCCGGGGGCGCGGGGGGCGTGTCCATGCTTCACCGTCCAATCCGGGCCGATCCGCGAACCGGGCAAGCGGACGGTGAAG
>Ga0255347_1007132_pt1 | contig 11774 bp, 10 predicted proteins | sample wastewater_treat_2_FD_192479 | JGI IMG/M metagenome (GOLD analysis project Ga0255347, IMG submission 192479) | Wastewater microbial communities from Lulu Island WWTP, Vancouver, Canada - plant24 | ecosystem: Engineered > WWTP > Wastewater > Unclassified | place: Canada: Vancouver, British...
AAAAACGATTGTTACGTGGAAATTCGACTATAACTTTTGTATTATCAAAAAAATGCTGGATTCATCTATTTCTTCAATCCAATAATTCATCCCACATTGTTGCCCAAGTTCTGATAATTCATCTTTTGAAAAAGATCGAGAGTAGAATCCATCTTTACAAGTTATTACTCCATCCCTGCAGTTCTCGATGTCGAGTTCTCCTATTAATCCCTTTTTTGCCTGTTCATAAAACCACAGTAGACGATATTCCCAGAAATCAGGATGATATGAACTAAAAAATGCTAACCCTCCATTTTTTAAACCATCGATAGTTTTTTTCAGCAAATCACGTGTATCCCCTTTTATCGCTGAAAGACCATTCTGAATGCATATTGTCATATCAAATTCGTTTTTATACTGCATTGTATATGCGTCCATCACAACTAGTTCTGCATTCTTATAATCCTTTAAAAGCTTTTTACCATACTCAATATTGTTAGGCGATATATCTATACCAACTATCTTTTTGCATGATCTGGCCAATTCCAGGATGACCCTTCCATATCCTGCACCAAGTTCTAATATGGTTTCATCTCCGCGAATGTGTTTCCTGACAAATTCGATTTCTGCCTGTAAGTATTGATTGATCCTCGGTATTTCTGTTGAATATACCTCCGCCAACAGTAACGAGCTTAACTTTTTGTCGTAGTAGTTATTGGTATTCATAGTCACCGCCTCTGGCAAAACTCGCACAGCAAATTACATGTTGTGCGCGTAGCACCCAAATAACGATACGCTTGAGCAGCGTGGTTTCTCCACCTCCGCTGGACTGAACAAAATCCATTTTTACGTTTACTACGACCGATCTTCCAATCATTTGGTTCCTCTATTGCAGTAGCTTGCATCGCTCTCGCCACCAGTAAAACTGTTAGCGCCGCCATCCCTTCCTTCAAGCTCAAGTATTCGCTGTATAGCTTTCCATGAAAGAGGTAAGCCACATAAGAGGACCACGACTTTCAGGGGTTGGCTGATGAATGTACTTATTCATTCACCCACAGTAAGTATATTTAAGTGCCACGGGCTTGCCTTGGGTATCTTCTCTGGCACTGCGTTAAGCACGTTAATATAGATAGCGAAAACATAAAAATCTTTCGCCTCCGTCCCTTACCCGTTTTTGATGGCCGTAAATAAACAAGATTGCCGGATACGGGCCACCACAGGCTGGTCTAGACCAGAAGAGCTCCACCTTCTTTTTGCTGCATATGCAATGGATAGGAATTCCCGGTTGACAACCCACCCTCACAGGTCTGTCAGGTGTGTTTGTGTTATTGAAGAACATATTGAATCCGCGTCTAACGTCTGTGCTTAAGCGCGCGGGTTACCGCATCGCCTTTAGGTCATTGTTGGACAGTTCGTACTTGACACGTGTCCCATGCTTGCCAAATCGATGAAACCGTTATATGCAGACTGGTCTGTCACCATCATAAAGTTTGAGTAGCAGATTCGATAGTAATGGCCAAAGTGGCTCGCAGCCAACTGAACCTTTCCTTCATGAAGTCATAATCAGGTCCTGACGTAATAAAGGATGCCTTCCCTTTGATGAGGAAGCCGGTACCGGGCCCACGCAAGCCCTGAACCTTGCTGCTTCCAAGTGTAATCAGCACATTGGGGTTGAAAGCAACGTTAGCCTCTGTTTTATGCATGTACCCGGCAGGAATGAACAAGCGTTCGTCTGATGATATTCGAATATAACTGTTCCAGGTGTTGACCATATGAGGCCCATCTTTTCCCAGGGTGGCAATGGCAACAACTCCATCCTGTTTCAGGATTTCCAGCAGTTTTTCCGGGATCATTGTGACTACCTCCTGTTGTTTGATTTGTTGTTCTGTCCAACGAAAAAATCAGTCGGAGCGTAAGCGATCGGCCCCAATGACTGGTTACCTATCTTAGCTTTCATGATAATCAAACAGTTGTGCACAGCGTTACACAGCAATTATCCATACAGCCTCATTTTTGACTTTATAGAAAAATCGATACTGTCGAACAATAACCTCTAATACCTCGTCCATTTCAGCCGATACCAGCCCCCATTTCTTTTTCACCACGAGCGAGCAAGCGTAAAATACCAAACTCATACTGGAAGTTTTCACACGCGTTTATGCTGACCATTACTGCAACCGTCGGCCACATTGGGTTTTGAATACAGGTTCTTTTGATGCCACAGAGCTTTTCGCAATATCACTGGCGTTTTGTCTCAAATTGAAAATCGGTATGATTTTTGGTGTCTTCGGCATTGGTTGTACCAATTATAATATTTTTAATAGTATAACCATTGTATCACTTCGTCAAGAAGTCTATCTTATTCTTTCTATAGGTAACGTGGGCGTCAGCCAGAGGCGTGACTCAATTTCCAGCTGGATGTCTGTACGCACTTTTTGCTGGGTTTAATTTAAGGTGCAATTCCGATAATAACGAGGGGAACAGCTGGAACACCTCGACCTTGCCTGACGACATTATATAACTCTCCCTCGTAATATGCGACACCGGAACTCATTTCAGACTGAAGAGATTTCATGGGCAGTATTTCAATTCCCACATCAATCTGGTCACCGACGTAAAACGCTAGATGCTTTACGAACAAGTCATAAGCTACGAAAGAATACTTGCCGAATTGGACTTCAACGGCAACGCGATCTTTGACAAAGTCGGTTTGATTGTAGCTGAAAATAGGTGTCTCTCCGGCATTTTCGATTTCTTTCTTCTGTTCTTGCGCCGGCATTGTGATGGTTTTGCGGATTAGTCTTTCGTTCTTCGTGACCCAATAGCTGACCCGGCTCTCTTCCCATAAACGGGAACGGAGTAGTTGTGAAAACGCAGAATTCATGGCAACAGGGCTATAGAGAAGCTTGCCTTTCATAGTTTTTTCTTTAGACACCTTGGTCTTGCACGTTTCTGCTTTGACCGCTGCCACGACATCTTGTATTTCTTTCCACAGATTTGGTTGATGGACTAAAAGGAATTCCCAACCGTTCAGATGTGAGTAAGTTTCGACAATCTTCATTTAGTTGTATAGCCTGTCTTTTTTTCGAGTAGCCTCATCTGTTTCGGGTCAGGTTTGGTCCAGGGGGCGATTCGTAAGCTGTTTCCGGCCCCCTCGGGATCGTATACGGGTTTATGCATCGGGCGAGTTCTCAGGGTGCCAACAAGCTCTCCGTGAATGCGCTGCCTTGCCAAGTGTACGTACTTTTCAACAGTTTCAGCTCCTGCTCCTCGGCGATTATGACGAATGGCAGCAACGATGGTTGTGCCAGTTCCCAAGAAGGGATCGAATACCCAATCTCCTTCGTTCGTCATAGAAAGTACAAATCGCTCAATGAGTTCAACAGGAAACTGGCATGGGTGATCTGTTTTTTCCACGTGATTGCTTTTGACGTTCGGAATGACCCATAAGTCACCGGGGTTCTTGCCGAGGGGATTACATGAATACTTGCCAGCATTTGGTCCTTTGAAGTATTTCTTGCCAGGGTATTTTTGAGGTACTCTAACCGGATCGAGGTTGAAGGTATATTTGTCACTCTTTGTGAACCATATGATCGTTTCGTAGCGGCCCGAGAACCTACGACTGCAATGCAATCCATGTTCGAAGTGCCAGATGATCCGGTTTCGCATCCTCAAGCCTGCTTTGGTAAAGATAGGGTAAAGCACAGTGTCCAGAGGTATAATGGCTCCGCCATCAACGTAGTTTCCCACTTGCCAGCAAATGCTACCTTGTGGAGAAAGACACCTCACACACTCGCGAATGACTGCTGCCTGCTGTTCAAGATATTTTTCCAGCTTCAGTTTCTTTTCGTACTCTTTTCCGATATTGTAAGGAGGCGAAGTTATTACAAGTGTTAATAATTCATCGGGGATCGTCTTCAGCAGATTTAAGCAGTCACCAGGATACAACACTATATTTTCTGACGGTGAGAAATTATCTGTTATTTTTCGGAGATTAAGCATGTTTCTATGATAGCAACAGGGGATTCTATAGTCAATCTTTTCGTATTCCTTTTTATCAGCGAACAACAGAATCATCAGCGGCTGGAGGGCGTCTGCTGGATTTTATTATTAGCCGTTATTTCTTCTCAGTGACCAGGATGACTGTGATGTCCCGCACATCATTTTCGATGTAAGGCCGCTGAACTTTCACCCAGAGTTTTGAACTCGCCAGGTCTTTGGCGTCGTCAAAGATGAAAAAAGCCTCATATAAATCGTATTTTTCGTATTTTTTGGGCTTGCCAGAGGTCCCTGAAGCACGAGGCATTATATATTCCTTTGACATGCCTTTGTAGAACGAAGATACTTTGGGGAAAGAATCCGTGGTTGTATAGATCGTGGATTGGCCGTTGGATATTTTGGCGCCCTGGTGGGCAGCCTCATTTGCCTCTTTGGTGGTCTTCTCGTCGATCTTCGCGCCAGGATAAACCTTAAATTCTGAAGCAAAGACAAGGGCAGCATAAATAAAAACGATTGATAGAATAATGTTAAACACCTTTTTTATCTTCATCGTCCTTATTAAACTTGGATTCAATTACACGGCTTTTTTTCTTGCTCAGACTTTGCTTTTTTCCAAGCTTCCTCACCATGAATCAATTTCCTTTGATTATTCAATACATTACATGTCCATTCAGGGTGTTTTTTACAATCCTTACTCGTTGGATTAGCAGGATATTTGTATAAAATCTTAAAGGTATCTTTATCACACGGAGGATCTTTTCTCCAGTCCACCATACGTTTTATACCGGCACGCCAATCCCACTCGATGACCTTGAGAGGAATCCATGCACAGTTCTTATCGTCAGGGTTTTCAGAAGGGATAAACATCAGAAATGTCTGGAACTGGTATCGAATATGATGTTCTTTAGTTGCTAACCCCAGTTCATTCATAGGCGTGTCATGCATTTCAATTTTGTTAGGAGCGGGGTCCTTATAGGGAGAACCCACCGGTTCCATTTTCCCGTACGGGTAATAAGTATCCAGACATGATTCTTTATTAGCCATTTGAAAATAGTCAATATCGTGATATTCTAATGATTCCTCTTTGACTGTCTGGACATGCTGAAGGAGATGGGGATGACCACTGAATTTCGCTGGCAATTTAATTTCATGAGAAATCATTATCCCAGGTTCACCCGCTGGAGGACTGGCCTTAATGAGTTTTCCATAATAAAGCCAGCATCCTATTTTCCCTTTTATTTTCTCAACCGGCCCCACAGTGATTTCTTTTGAAGGTCGTAATTCTTTCATTATTACTTCTGGTGAGAAGACCTGAAAGCTCGTTTTTCCCACTACCTTGCCGCCGTCTGCAGTGTAAGTTAGAGTTACTTTTTTCCCCTCAGGTTTTCCCTCAACAAAGAAAAACTCAATTTCTGATTTATCGTAATCTTTGAACTTTAAAACCTTACCTGTATCGTCATTAGCAATATAGCCAGAGATGGCTGTATCAGGAATGCCTTCCCAGCGGCCCCTGCCTGCATCAACATATGGAAGCACAACCGCTTTTATTTTAACCTTCTTTCCTACCAGCACATCTCTTTCTCCGTTCGTAATGTCAATATCTTTCTTTTCAGTGATGTGATAGATTTTGATAAAGGGTTTTATTTTTCCAAACTGCCACGTAACATTACAGTGGACATTATATTTCCTTCCCGGAGAGGGCTCGACAAACTGATAGGTCCCTCCGCACTCTTTAACAAGAGCCTGCTGATAATCGGAAGCTCTCGCATTCCAACTCAAGGAACCATGCATACCGTTTTCATCCAGTTTCTTTAGTGCTATATATAACGAAAATGCCTTGCCACCCGGTGACGGTACTTCGCATCCTTTTTTGTAATTCTTACTCGTGGTATGGAATGGGACTCCAAACAAAAACGTATAATTGTCGTCAGGAGGCCCCTCTCGTAAGGTAAATATTTTTTCTTGAATTTTATTAATATCCCCACAAAGTTGGAGGGCAGTACCCTTCCCAGCCATACCTAATAATGCCACTAATGAAAAGCCAGGCTCTCCAACTTGAACATCCTTACCTTTAACTTCTTTTGATCCAAAAGCCTCTTCTTCCGCACAGAGGCCCTCGCTAGTGTAATGTTTATTATTGAACTTATAGGTTACATTCATCTTGCCCTGTGGGAAATAATTGATTTCATCACTGACTCGAGGAGATAGCCTGCGACTGCGCCTCTTCTTTTCTTTTACAAATTTAATTACTTCTCCAGACGCTTGAATAAAACAAGAACCCTGCTCCTTGGTGTTGCCACCGGCATCTGGGAGTGTTTCCCACTTAATGTTCATCATGATATTGACGTCCAGTTTTTCCTCCAGCTGATAACCTGCATAGGTTGTCACTGACGACATAACCAATATGCCCAGGATCAAGGGGGGCAATGCCCAGATAAAAAGTATTTTTTTCATAATGATCACACCCTAATATTATTTAATTTGTAAGGAGATAGAAAGGATCATCATGACATTATTATTTCACCAACTCCACCCTACCGTCAACTTTATATTTTGAAACCAGTTTTTTTACCACCGTATCCACCCTTTGTTGGGAAAGCTTCATGTTGTAACTGATGTCTTCAACGTTATCTGTATGCCCACAATAAATACTTTCACGTTAGGCCTTTCTGCCTTTTATATATATGAATTTGAACCCGTCCACAATTTTCTCTCTCATTTAATATCTGGAGGGACGTCAAGGTTTAAATTCCAGTCTATGGTTTTCACATGTTTGCCGGTGGTTGACACTCTAGTTTTTGTTTCATTATTGTATGTTTCACGATCGAGAGGGATCTCCTTTCTGCCTCCGCCACTGGCTGTAGTTGGTGTAGACTGTTTTGCTTTCCAATCAGGGTTCATAGGGAGCTCCCTCGAATTTGCCGAAACCGCCTGCGGCGTGATATACTCTTCTTTTATGCCACTTCTCGATTCTTTAATTTCCCTATATCCGCTATTTTCTTTTCGTGTACCTTCTTTCTTGTAGTTCCAATCGATACGGCAGTTTGCATAAATAGGTATATCAAGATAAACCCATTTGATTTGCTTTGTCTTTGGATCTAAGTGAACATTTATGGCTCCTAAAAGAGGTTCTGCTTTTTTAAACATATGGATCCATTCCTTGTCCAAACCACTAAACGACCACGTTTCACTGTATATGGATGTGTATTGCTCACACAATCTACCGAGATTATCATGACAAATATGATCTTCATGAGTCTTTTTTTCTCCAGTGACAGTCGTAACCCTGCAATTCTTAATTCGGTAAGCTGCAAAAGGGCAATGTGTTCCCGCATCATAATGAGTGCCATATTTCAAAAACTCAACTACCTCCTCCGGGGTTTCCTTGGGCAGCATCTTTTTGATATCCCCGAACGGTACAGGCATGGAGACGGGACTGATGGGAGGGATCAAAGTTAAATCAAGGTCAAAAACCACTTTCCTGTCCCAGGAAGATGTTTGTTTTGTGGCTGCGCTTACGTAAAGATGCGAAGTTGTATTTTCATGGCGTTGGCCAAAGTCTGCCAAACTAATACGCAAGTGTGCCCCCGCACATTCCTCTTTCAAAGCTGGCTCGATCTCCAAGAAAAAAGCTTTCATCTCTGAAGTTTCTTCTGCCCAGCTTGCAACCAGATACAGGGTTTCAAAGTTTTGACTCTCATTGGCAAGGCAGAAGACCCGTTCTTCATAACCGGTCCAATCTTCCTTATCAGTCCTGCCATTCCTGTACTTGATGACTGCCTGAATAGCGATCGCTTCATTCTTGAGAAACTCTTTAAGGTTAAACTTGATGGCCGGAGCTGTTATTCCTGTGGCTTTGTTCTCCACCTTTAGATAAACAATACTCATTCCAGTCAGGAAAAAAGGTTTGTCAACTTCGATTGTACCATCGGCATTGATCTTGGAATTATCGTTAAATTGGTGGTATTCATTGACATTGAGAGGGTTTTCTCCGCCGTAGCCCCCTATTGAGTCAGGAAATTTGCCCTTGTACTGCTCCACATCCAGAGTGAAAAGTGCATATTCCTTAAAAACCTCCCGCAGATCACCCGAAAGGGCCGCCCGCACTGATTCAAATGTTTTAGACTTTTTGGCCGCACAATTCTCCCAGATCTGTCGCATAATGGCATCGCCGCCAGAACGTAGGCGTGTCAAGTAATAGAAAAAAAGATACATACCATATGCTTTAATACTGGCCTTCTCGATGATCTGGTTGTGCATCGCATATGAAGCGTCAAAAGTATACCCTGCCAGCCATTTCTGCTCTGTATTCCAATCATGACCAATGAAGTCTTCGGCCCATACCGCGGAACCTTCCATTAGCCATTTCTGTTCGAATCTACTGAAGGCAAATTGGAAGGAGTGGAACATTTCGTGCGCGAGAGTGGCCGCCAAGTCTGGATCGGGACTCACCTGGCGGGCGGAGATAACAATGTCGGTTGTAGCGGTCCCAGCTCCTGTGTTTAAAGCTGGGTCCCAGGTCAATGGTTCGCAATAACCCTTGGGTTCGGATTTGTAGCCAGCCTCGTCCTCCATTTCACTCAAACCTGAGAAAATATAAATTCTTAATGTTTTATCGCCGAAATCAGCAGTCTTGCGATTCAGGAGCTTTTCAAACCTTTCATACATCTTGTGCTCTTCGACCAGCCTGCGTGCTTTTTGCACCATTTTACCGAGACCTGGTTCTCCAAAAATCTCAATTGTGTAACCGGTGTCAGTTTGATACACTTCTTTAAAAGGTTCTTTTGCCCCTGATGCATGGGCCATGGCAATCGACCATGGTAATGCCCTGGATGATGATTGGCCTAACCCGTATAAACGTTTATAAAAAAAACTTTTTGGATTATCGGGCCTTACCATATAAGGTTCTAATGTCTTGACAGTCTCTGGCTTCAGCTTATCGCGGAGATTGGCGGCCTGAAGTATATCCCAGGTGCCTGAGCGAGGAGCCTTGGCGTAGCGGTATTTCTTAGGCACAGATTTTGGGTTGAAAATGCGCATGATGTGGTATTGAGCAGCCTCGTCAGGAGTGATAACGCCCAGGGCTAAATCAGACGCCAAGAGATTGCAAGGGTCAGGAGATAGCGTTTTGAACTGTGATTCAAGAGAGCCATCTTTAATTGACAGTTTGATATGGTATTGTTGCTGTGGGATAAATGGATTTTTATGATCGAGCCGTACCCTTTTTTGAGATTTATCCCAAATTACTTCCCAGCCGCCGGGATCAGGTTCAATTTTAAATATGAAATCAGAAGGTTGCACCGGTTGACGGAATGAAACAAAAATAGGCTGGCTGAGATGACGAATAATTTCGCCATCGCCAGGGGTGATGGAGAAGAGATGCTGCTGGGGTTTTTTCTCGGGTTTTGGAGATGATTTCTTACATGAAACGAAAGAAACCGTCGTGAATACAAGGATCGCCAGACCCGCCAGAACCACTCCCATCAGCCATGGTAGATTTCTTTTTTTCATTGACGTCTTTAAGTTATGAGCTACCCCACAAAACTCCTTTTAGACTGTGGAGACAAAATATGACATTGTAGAGTTTTGGATTCCTCTTAATCTCATTGTTTCACCAACTCCACCCTGCGGTTTTTGGCCTTTCCCTCTTCTGTGTCATTGGAAGCAACAGGGGCTAAAGGACCCACACCGCCTGCCTTAAGACGATCTGGCGCAATCTTGTACTTTGAAATCAATTCTTTGACCACAGCCTCGGCTCTTTGATGGGAGAGCTTCATATTATAATCGAGTCCTCCTGCATTGTCCGTATGGCCAACCACATAGATTTTCAGTCTGGGATCTTTCTGAAGCAGTATTGTTATCTCTTTCAAGGCTGGTTCAGATTCAGGTTTGACATCAGCCTTGTTGAAATCGAAATGAATCCCATAGAGAGCAACATGGCCGGTTGTGTTGATCCCTTCAGCCATGAACCTGGCATCGGCAACTACTTGCTGAGCCATGGCCTGCTTTTCCACAATGGTTAGATAGAGGTAGTTAGCTCCAAAGTTAAACTGAAGCTTAGCCCAGATCTCCTTATCATCTTTAATGAGTTTCATGGATGTTTCTGAGGGGTCCTTGGGATTTTTCTCATATGCAATACCCCCTATCTTTGTGATAGCATTTGTATAATTTCGGGAAACTTGTAGCCTGGAATATTTCCCTTCAAATGGTTTAAGCGCACTGTATTCTGTATGAAATTTCCTTCCTTCGATTGTCACCTTCTGCTGTGTTGCAGGGTCTATGAAATCCTCAGCGTCAAACTCCCTATCTCGGCAGACGGCAATCCGATATCCTTGCATTCTCGACAAGAGGGGATGATCCTTGCACCCCTTCCTATCCTCCTGAGCAAACACCAGAGAACTGAGGCTAAGTATGAAGACTGCGATGATCCAACAGATAGATGCTTTATATCTTTTCATGATCTGTGCCTCCTTAAATTATTGACTAACCCAGAATTGGGCCGGATCGTAAGTGATCGGCTCCAGCGACTGGTTATACCCGGTTCTATGAATTTCTATTGTTTTCGCCATGGGTTTCTATTGACCTCCTCTAATCTGAAATAATTGTTTGGATCATCACGCTGGAATGTATAGTATGACCGATAAGCAATATCTAGCGCATAAATTGCCAACTCTTTTGCGTCGCGTGGCGACTTACGGAAGGTTGTTTTGTAGTATTCTGTTAAAGACCGCTCTGCCTCCGTGTATTGCTGTTGAATAGCCTGATAGTGTTTCTGATAGGAATGCCCCTTTTGTGTCCACTTTTTTAAACTGGCGTCAACTTCATCGCGGGTGTTATACTTCTCTTTAAGAGCCCAGGGACGCAAAGCAGCATTGGCCCATGTCCATTCTACATCCATTCTCAGTCTTGCAGTCGGTTGAAGCGTACCTTCATCTTTGTCCTGACCGATGGTCTGGTCTAAAAGCACAGCAAGCCTTTGAACTGGTTGGGGCAGCAGGTATTTGGCGCTATGAACCTGAGGACGAAAGCGCACTGTGCAAAGCGATTTGGCTCCTGTCGTGTCAACACCATATACCCGCCAGTCAGCAAAGAACTGGTAGGGTTCGCCTACCTCGATGAACCAGAGCTCACCTGATACTTTGGAGCGGAATACGAGTGGCGGCCTCCACGTATCGGAAATGACTGGTTCAAATCCCGAATTCCCTCGGGTTTTGTTGATTTCTGCAAGAAACATTTTCGGTTCTATTTTGTTCTCAGTTATATAGAGGGAGTACATATCACCTCTCCACCCGACCGGGTTCTCACGAACGACCAAACGATATCTGCCTCCTGGTTTCTTTTGCCAATAAATACTCCGGGACGCCTTTTCTTCAGAAATTGGTATCTTATCAAATTCTGTATGATCGATTTTGATTGCGTCTCCCCCGGAGATGTCAAGGCCATCTGGCCCCAGGACAAGGACACTTTTCAAGTCAGAGGGAATAACTGGAGGAGCATAAAGTACTGACGCATCTGATTGAAATAATGCATCCGCTATCCGGAGGGCTTCGTTGCACTGAATGGACGTCTTTCCGCCAATCAGTTTGGGCCATGAATCAGCAAGAACCTGAGGCAAACTGCCAGCCCATGCAATGTGAACCAAAAAGAAGATAACTTTTCTCTTCATGACCCTCTCCATTTTGTTAGAGTTTTTGTTGTAGTATAACAAAAGCTCAACAGGAGCGAATCTTTTCCTTGATCTGTTGCAGTGATGGGTTATGCTGCCCTCTCCAAAACCATATCATCTTTTTGTCTTG
>Ga0255347_1007140_pt1 | contig 11766 bp, 14 predicted proteins | sample wastewater_treat_2_FD_192479 | JGI IMG/M metagenome (GOLD analysis project Ga0255347, IMG submission 192479) | Wastewater microbial communities from Lulu Island WWTP, Vancouver, Canada - plant24 | ecosystem: Engineered > WWTP > Wastewater > Unclassified | place: Canada: Vancouver, British...
CGCTTCAAAAAAATGGACTATGCCGATACGTGATTGGGGATCTGCCTTAAATCAGTTTGCAGTATATTTTGGGGATAGAGTCCCATTATGAACAAATGCCATTTACACAAAAAAACTGATACCCCCGAGCACTGCGTTGTTATGTGATGATTTTTTTGCTAATTCGATTATTTATCTTTAATTTCATTTTCCATTATTGGCCATATAGTAGTTTGATACCCGACATCAATATGTGGTAGACGTTCACGATCAAAAGGTACTACTCCATTAAATTCTACTTCTGGTAAAAGTATGATCTTTATTAAACTTTCATTGAGTGTAGATCCAATTTTTTTGCGAATTTTGTACACTAATAATCCTATATCACTGATCATGTTCAACCATGATGTCATATCTTCTAAGCTGAAACCAAAACATGGAGGATCGAAATGTTGAGTATGATTCCTGATGTTTTTCAAAAAAATAAATGATTTCATTTCTTGTTCAACATTATCCAACGGATTTCCAGTAATATATTTTACCCAATCTAATTTATCCTTAATACGTCTATTGAATCTTTCACCTATGATTGATTTGTCGAAATTCCAATATATTTCAGGATCATACTCCGCTTTTATGTATAACTGATTGAGAAGGATATCTACCAATGATACACAACATGAAATAAGTTCGAGAAAGTCAAATAGCCATTCTGCATCTTGGAAGTTGTTTGAGTTCAGGATAAGCCTATTATGAAGCACAACAATTCTTTGTGATAATTTTGTTTGAAATGAATTAAAAATCCATCCTTCTCTATCGAGTTTAGGATTTATTGGAAAATTATTTCCAAATGGTAATGGTAAGCTTAGTATTAAAGATTTATTATCACTTGAAATGAAATGTTGAGGTTTTGATACATCGACATTTCCATCTAACTATTTACATTTGAATTCATACAAATTATATTCTTTATAAATAAAACTATTGTTTTCAAATAAATATTTTTCAATTATATCATATGATATAATTTTAGAAGTCCATGATTTATTATCTTGAGTAATGTCCAGGGAAAATTCTTTTATTTTCTTTAATTTTGTGATACCAAAATCTTTTTTTAAATAAATATTAAGTATATCCTTAGTTAGTTCTCTAATAATTCTTCTACCGGGTTTGTTTTTTTTATAAGTTAAAAATTTATGATCTTTTATGTCCATAGAACCTCAAAACTAAGTTTCAAAAAAATTTTGCAGAACGTCTTGCTTACCCGACGTTGCGCGGCCTTTTGCGCAATGTGGCGAAGCCCAAGTGAGGTACTCCGAACGCCGCGGGTAAGCTTTGTTATGCGATGCGGCCACAGCTACAACAAGTTTTTTTGCTTTGAGCTAGGACGGCGAAAAGCATACGGTATGTTATAAGCAACTTTAATATTATTCTTTTATTTATTAGTTATTTTAATTGATCTGAATGTTTTGTTAAAACATCAAGAATCATTGTATAATAATCTTTAAAACTAAATTTTAATTTATCCTTTTCTTCTAGGACTATATCTAGTTTAATACCATCAATATCTGCTACTCGTGGTTTAATAAGATTATCGTAATCTTTATATTCTATATCTTTCTCTCCATTCCATCGACCATGGATTCTGATAAGTCCGATCGTTGAAGAATTATATGCTAACACTATTGTTTTTTTAATGCCATTTTTAGTTTCTAACTGTAAATTACAACTGAAGTAATCACCAATAGATTTTCTTGATGATGTATTAAAATTTAAATTATTTAAATTAGGTTTAATCTCAAACATGTCCCAATTGTAATTTGATAATAGATCCTTAAAGACATCTTTAAGATATTCTTCAAAATAACGTATAGCCATATATGCTTTACCGGATTCGAAAATACCATCTTCAACAAATTTTATTATTTCATCATTTATTTTGGCCATTTTCTAAACTCCTTTTTAAAATATGATTTTGATTATATAAACTGATTATAAATCGATCTAGTTTAACATTTTTAATATTAGTTGAATCGTATAACTTCATTTCAATACACCCAGTAAATGCAAATGCAAATGATTGCCACAGGATATCTTCAGATTCTTGATAAAGGCATTTTCTTAATGCAATTGCAACATCAGTCCACGTTGTGGGCGTTATTTCAATACTTGCATTTTTATTTAATTCAATAATTGAATTCCAACTTTCAATCTGATTATCTAATAAAAGAATAAAGTCATCCCATTCTATAACTTCATTCATTCTATTTCTAACACAGACACTTGTACCGTGTGTTTTAGCTAAATTCTGATCGCCAACTTTAACTTCGATATGAGTACCACAATTATTGTTATCCCATTTTATAACTATATCAGCTCTAGCTCCTTCAGCTACATATTCACGTTCAACTTTATCTGCAATTCTGTAAAAGCCAAACAGATTATTAATAAAATTACCGTTTGATTTTTTAATTAAAAATGCAAGCCAATCTGACCAGTCCTCTTCCCTTGATAACCGAAGAGGTCTGAAATCATTATTCCAAGAAAAATTTAATGGATCACCATTAAATTTTGCGAGTTTGGTGTTTGAAATATCAACTAAAGATAGATAATCATCTTTTTCTTTTTTTGATAGATTAATAAAATTTTCATAAAATTTAGTTAATTGCTTCCACGAAATTAATGTAAGGTTAGTAAATAAATTTACATCACGAATCGTATTACATTTTTCAAAAAATGAATTAATCGAATTCCAGTCAGGTAATTGTTCTGTAGTAGAAGCCTTTTTTATTTCATTTAACAGGAATAGAGGCTTCCAGTTTTTTAAAAAATTCCAGTTAAGACTGTTATTAGCATCTAACATATTAAAAATTTCTAGCTCCTGGGACTGTCATTAAAATGCAACCTCTCTTTTTATAATAAATCTTAATTGCATTATTTGTCGTACCCACGGCATCTACTTTGTCAAATATTCCGAGATAAATATTTGACTCAACCGAACAACGATTTATTTTTATAACAACATAATCGTTTTCTTTCCATGCATCAATAATTTCATAGCCAGATTGGTTGAAAGGAATAAACTCAATAGAGTCGTCAAATAATTTAGCCATATACTCCCTTATTTGTTCATTTGTAGGAGAACACTCTTCAGTTGATATTGGGTTACTTAAAGAATCTCCATAACCTATCATAGATAACATCGATAATTGTATTATTGAAACAACAACTAAGATTGATAACACACTAAATATTTTTCTTATCATAATTTTACTATCTCCTTTTTTTTATATAAGAAGTGTTTTAACCTTTATATTGTTGTTTCAGATTAAACCACTCAGCAGAAATCCACTCTCGATATTGAATTGTAAGGTTTGAATTATATTTATCATCTATAATATATTTTCCGATCTTTTTTTCATCATAGCAATATTCAACTACCTTTCCATATTCATAACGATAAACTGGAATTAAAGAGACATAGGGAATCTTATCAAACTCATAACTTGCATGACCTAGTACTGCTTTGCAATAATTATCAAACAATTTCAGAATAATTCGGGAGATTCTATAAGGAATTGCCACACAAAAATAGGTTTGTTGCGGACCTATGTCACCCATCCAGACAGTGAAATGTCTAAGTCGAAAAAATTTTTTATTTGAAAAAGCAAGATAAGTGAAGAACTTAAAGAGGATTTGCCGAACAGGTATAGAATAATCACTGTCGGCGTTAATGTTGGTTATTATTTCTGGCTCAAATTTCCAGAGATATACTTTTTGATAATCAGAGATAATATCTATATTGCGATAATAGCCATTTGTAATATCCATTTTTATTTACCATCCGAATTGATTTTAAACCCCGGAAATTAAAATAATAATTTTACATTTCCGGGGCACTCTAATTCATATTAGAATGAATATTATTCGTTTGGAGCAGATTCATTTTCCGCTGAAGTAGATTTTGCTCCGAAGTCAAACTGTTCGACAATAATACTATTATCATAGACAGTTTTTTTATTCTCATCTTCATAGCGGTATTGTTCGAGCCTACCAGTAATAAATAATTCAGTTCCAACTTTGGCGTTATCATTGATTATCTTTGCTAGTTGACCCCAGGCTTGACACTTAAAGAAGCCTGTTTTTTTACTTGTACCGAACCATACATCGTTGGCAATAAAAAATGTACAAAGTGAATTGTTGTTTTCGAGTGGTTTGAAATCCGGAGTTTTAATTAAACGACCATTGATGCATACCTTATTCATGGGGTACACCTCCCTCATACTTTAGATTTAATTCATACAGTACCCTTGCTTAAGCAAGTATGACTGTAATCAATTGTTATATATATTAACTAAGCAGATTAAAAAGTCAAGATTTTTTAATAAAAAATATTTATTTTAACGAGTAAAGTTTTATGTAATTCCGGGCACGGACGCCCGGTCTAAGTTTTTGTGGCCGTTTCGCATAACGTCTTGCTTATGCGAAGTCGCGGCAGTCTTTTCGCCGCGATTTGGCGTAGCCCGAACGAGCGACAGCGAGTGAAGCGCATAAGCTTTGTTATATGAAGGTGGTGTGTATCTTGAATTAGTAATTTGGACCTAACTAATTGTTCACTCCATTGATTAATTGTTCCTCAATTTCTAAGGATACTGTATTACATTCTATTTGTCCGTCATAGGCAAAACTTGAAAGATCAATTATACCATTGGGAATAATTTCTCCTTGCCAATAATTAAAATTTACATTTTCAGAAGAGGTTGTTGCTGGAACAAATACAACAAAACAAGGTATATCAACTTTTTTCTTTAAATATGAAAGATTATATTCCCAGCCACAACGATATGAGCTTTGGTAATAGCCGGGTAATGTATAATTATATATTACTTTTAATTGATCGTTAGCAATTTTTTCTTGAACTGACTCAGGGAAAGTAAAATCACTTGTAGTCGTAAATTTTGTTGTTATTTCTTCAATTTCTTCAGGTGATATATAACCTTCATAGAGAAACATTGTAGCACTAGAAGCCATTGTTTCAGTAATGTAGCGATCATTCCAAAATACATCATTTCCAGATTTTGCATAAATATTACTCACTGGAAATAAATAGCGCTGAGAACAATCGGATCTACCAATTTGACTTGGTATATATTGTTTTACTTTATAAATATCGAGCATTTTATTAAACCAAAGATTTATTGCTGAATCATCATGTTTGATGATTATTCCAGCATATTTCTTTTCGAGATCAATAAAACCGTATGTAATCTTCTCACTACTATTATTTGAAAACTTTTCAATCTTCTTAAATTCAATTAAATGATCACTATTGGTAATAGTTACATTAATATCAATTGTATAAGTGTATGTTTCTCCTGGTAAATAATACTCATCGTTGACTATTATAGTATAATTCTTTGTATAATTACATCTTAATTCCGTAGCTTCAAAAAATAATGATGAAGGTAATATTGAATCTGAAAAAACACAGAAGAAATCGGAATCATGCCTTGCATCTGCATAAAATGGTGTAACAAATGAATCTACCAGTGGTACAGGTGGCAATGGCAATAACTCAACATCAGAAGAAAGTTGAGTATCTTTAGCTGTTAATAAACTACGTTTATTATTAAATTGAATGTATTTTGCGTTTTGATGTAAATCTGGATTATAGTAAATATAACCATCATTGAGCTTGCTTTCAAGTTCATCGGTCTGAACAATTTTTGAAGCATCTTCCGAACAACTATATAAAAGAAATAATCCAATAAATATTACTGAATATTTGATTAGAAATCTCATGGGATGCCTCCAAGAAGTTTTTTAATAAAATAGTCTACAATGATTTAATGAACAATAAAAGCTAATTATACTAAGTATATAGGACTTGTTTAATATCTTAGTCAATCATTTTACAATGTTTATACTTACATCAAAATATTTCAAAATTTCAATCCAGCAAAAGTCACACCACTTTCATATAACGTTTTGCTTATGCGAAGTCGCGGCAGTCTTTTCGCCGCGATTTGGCGTAGCCCGAACGAGCGACAGCGAGTGAAGCGCATAAGCTTTGTTATATGCTGAAAGCACAATTACTAAAAGTTTTTTACGAGCGAGACACGGATGTTGAGCGAATTACAAAATTTATTCTACATAAATCTTTCATCATATACCTTTCCAACCGGAACAATTTTTTTGCTTATTGCCTGCTGGTTTTGAGCGGATTTTTAATATAACCGTACTTACCATCCTTTTCTTTTTGAACAACAGCCAGACCTTCATAGAATCCGTATCTAATCCAAGAGAATTGAGGTTCTATTACGAATTTACCCTCTTTATCTATAAAACCCATTTTACCATCTTTTTCTTTTTGCACAGCAGCCAAACCTTCACAAAACCAATAGGCGTTTTCAAACTGAGGCTTTATAACAAACTCTCCTTTTTTATTAATAAAACCATACTTGCCATTTTTATCTTTCTGAACAGCAGCCAGTCCTTCATAGAATCCATTGCTTACATTATAAAATACAGGCTCAATCACAAATTTGCCCTCTTTATCAATAAACCCGTATTTTCTCTTTAAAGGATCTCCAACCGAAACAACTGCTAATCCCTCTCTAAAACTATACGCCGATGCAAACTGCGGTTCGATTACAACCTTACCCTCTTTATTGATAAAACCAGCCTTTGTTTTACCTTCAACTATAACATGAACGTCGGCAAGACCTTCGGAAAAATCGCCTCCCCAATCAAAAGTATTTCGTATTACAGTCTCACCCTTTTTATTAATATAAAATGTTCGCATACATGCAAGGCCTTCTGAAAAAGAACCTCTATCATAAAATTGCGGGTTAATCACAATTTTAAATTGCTTGTTAATATAACCCCATTTGCCTTCATATTTTATTGCAGCTAATCCTTCGGAAAAATTGTCTGCAAAAGTTGCATGACTAAGAATCCCGAATGAATTGTATTGAATTTTTCCGTTCTTGTTAATGTAGTTCCAATTTCCGCCATTTCTGACGACGGCAAGACCTTCGGAAAATTGAAAAGCTTGATCGAATTGAGGTTCTATCTGCCATATAACATTATCTTTATCAGATGTCTGAGTTCTGCCGTAACTGAACAGTAGTGTCACCGCTAATGACGTTAAAACAAGTAATGCAAATAATCTAACTTTCACTTCAATTCTCCCTTTATTTATTTTATATACCTTCTATTTTTTAACAACAAGATCTATATAATTTCAAGAATTTTAATTTTTTTATGAGCCCACGGATGGGCGATTAAAAATCTTTTGTGCTTTTTGCATATAACGTTTTGCTTATGCGAAGTCGCGGCAGCCTTACCGCCGCGATTTGGCGCAGCCCGAACGACCGCCAGGGAGTGAAGCGCATAAGCTTTGTTGTGCGCATGTTAGCCCGATCTTTAATTGGATTGCCTCAACTTGGCTGACGATATTTAGTTATATTATATACTTGCTATTTCAAATAATCATACATAATTAATCATATATAACCTCAGACACAGTTGATTTCTCAATTTGAAAAATTCCATCGAAAGCCTTTTCAAGAATGGTTTCCATGTATATAGAATCAAAACGAATCATATTTGGTAAAGGTTCGACATTTTCAGGAATACTCTTAAAGGAGACAAAAGAATTAGTTATTCCACAATCATGCAAAGCTTTCTCGATAGAACCTTCTATGGGTTGGAGTAACTGGAAATTATCAACTCGAAAACCGTATTTCGTATCAGCTTCAGGATAAAGGGCTGCAGTATTACCAATATATGAAGTAATGCCTAAGGACATGTAATCTGCCCCAATAGCGTCTTTAAGCCTTTGACCCATTGGTAAGCAACTTAGAAAACCATCATAAAGAATCGGAGTCTTCTGAATATGAGCATTATGTGCAACTACAATTATTTTATGTTCCATATCTAAGTTATTCAAATGCCACAGCACAGAATCTGCCATGTATTTATCTTTAGCCCCCATGTCGCCCTGTAATCCGAAGCCTGAAATAAAACCATTCATTGCTTGTATGTTATAGTCCAGATATTCTATTCCGTTGATCAGATGAAGAATTGTCTCATATTTTTTCTTTCCATATTTTTCAATATGAAACGGTGCCATAGCTTCAAGGCGTACCTTTGCTCTAGCTATTTGGTAAGTTAATTGGTATTTCTCAGAATCTGTTAGCTCATGCAATTTTAAGGCTGCCTGTGACGTTGAGAAGTAATCTATTTTCTTTGCAATATTAATTGCATTGTCAATAATGTGCAATGCTTCTTTATCTGCTGTCTTAAAAAAGTCATATACTATCTCAATATTTGGGAAGTATGAACCTCCATTTCTGGGGATGTCAATGCCAAGAAATGTAATTTTATTCTTTGCTACTCTATTATACTCTCTTAACCAGTGAAATGTGTATATTAATTCTTTTGGATAATAAAAATGCGTTAAGTATTTACTTATTTCATCCTCAGATCCTTGTCCATGTATCCAGTTATTGATGAATTGACTTTCGGCAAAACCAAATTCAAAAGCAAATGTTGTAAAACCAAGTTCTTCGATAAAAAATTGCAATAGGTTATGTCTCAATAAAAAGAATTCTTTAATAAAATGTGAATTTTCACCTATAGCTACTACGCGGGTATTTTCAATAATTTTGCTTAACGGTTTAAAATCATCGTATTTACCATTAAGGCCATTTGGTTTAAATGGAATATGCTTATTTTTGATCCATTCTTCGAATTTCATAATTTCCTCGTGTGTTCGGTTTATATTTTTTATTACTATGTACAATGCATAACTATTTAAGTCGATGCCTCCGGCATACAGGGGCTAATTGCGCACAACGTCATGGCTATACGACGTTGCGCGGCTTTTTGCGCAATGTGGCGAAGCCCAAGCCGGTACTCCGGCGCAGCGTTATAGCCTTTGTTATGTGATGGCGCTGTGCATTATACGAATTGTCGGTAAAATACATGGACGTATTTTACCGTTATAATACAACTTGTTAGCTATCAGAATAATTGTTTTTTATTTTATTATATTTAAATCTTAACAACACCAAGGAACGTAGCGAATCAAATTATTGGTGTTAAAAAAACAAATGAAATTTTATTTGTAGCTTCAATCAGTATCAAACACGGCAAAATGTTCACTGCAAAATTCAGTTAAGTAAATTTTTGTTGATGTAGTAACTAAAAGTTCTACAGAACCCCGCCACCAAAAATTAGTCGCAATAATCCAAATAATACTGCAATACCGCAGCATACAAGACCGGCGATTGCTGTACCTTTTTTGTCTGATTCTGCAGAGGACAAAGCAATTGCCGAAATTATTAAACCGATAATTGCGAAAGGAATAACCAGCCAATTTAAAGCACCCAGACAAGGAATAAATCCGATGAACATACCAATAATTGATAAAATACCAAAAACCAACCCGACTACCGCCATAATGCTACCTCTTTTGATTTTATTTTTAAACATATTGTTAAAACTTTATAAGTTAAGAATGAAATTGAAAAAATACTATTTATAGTAAAAACAGAATAAAGAAAAATACTTAAGGAATTAATCTGTAAAGCAGCATCAATATTACCCATTGAAATCGAAATAAAAGCCCGCGACATACCACAAAAAATACAATGATGATGGAAATAAGCTGATTTTAGATAGAGAGATGATTTACTTATCAGTATACCATCCGCAAAAAAAGAACATGTCAATATTGTAAGGGAGCAGAAACCCGATATAAAAAAGCAGAGGAAGATTGCTTGTATAAAATCATGGCGGAATTGAGATGAAACGTGAAGACGAAACCAACTGATAAAATTAACGGTATTATTTTGCTGCATAGTAAAAACTTTCCATAACAACCTTATTTTCAGTGAAGTAAAATCTAATGACACAATAATGTATCATGAATAGGAATATGTCAATCACTCTCGGAACCTCAATTCAAGAAAAATTTATTTTCCATCTATAACCGTGGATTATTCAAACAATTAAATATCATGTAATAAATTTATTTATATTTGAGCGGGCAAGGACGCCCGCTTTGAAAGATTGCACAGCGCTTTCACATAACGTTTTGCTTATGCGACGTTTGCGACGGAAAGCAAAATGTCATTGTTACTAAAAGTATTTTAAACTATTAAATTCGTGTCAAAATAAGTTCGCAAATGTGCCGCCAGGCCAAGCGAGTCTTTTTGCGAGCGCAGCGCATAAGCTTTGTTGTACGCAGTTTTTTAAACTGAAACAATCAAAATAATTTTTCAATACTTTTAGAATTTTCAAAAATCAATTCTAATTATTTTACTCTTGATTAATATGATTTTAAAATAAGTTTTGTTACTTCAACAATCTCTTTCGTATAATCTGAAATATTTTATCTTACCATTAAGTCTATGAATACATTTCAACCATCATGATTTCATGAGTGAAATGAATTTTTTATTAAATTGTTTTTGAAAATAAAAACATATCAATGCATAAATAATATAGAAAACGTACCAGTATATAAAACTATAGAATTTTAGAAAAAACAAAAATGGGATCATAGCAATGCAAATATAAAAAAATTGTGAATTAAACAAAAGTTTAACACCAGCTTTGATTCTTTCTGATTTGTTATACAGCTTAGGAATGCTTATAAAAAATGTATATATCAAACCAAGAGTAAATATAAAAATTACTACATTAATTGCTCTACCTTGAAATTCAGAATATAACACTTTCCATTTAGAACTATAATGTGAACCCCCATCAATGAAATTGACTATAGATCCAGATAACATCAGTGGTATGAAGTAATAGAAACAAAGATCTTGGATGTAAAATTTTTCAGTATTATTTTGTTTCATAGGTTTTTATTAATTCAAAGAAATTTTAAAAAATTGCGTACAACGTCTTGCTTATGCGACGTTTGCGACCAAAATCAAAACATTATTGTTACTAAAAAGTATTTTGAAACCTTTAAATTCATATCACAACAAGTTCGCAAATGTGCCGCCAGGCCAAGCGAGTCTTTTCGCGAGCGCAGCGCATAAGCTTTGTTGTGCGAAGTTAATTTGTGCTTTATTCTATAACCCGCCACCAAAAAATATTTGCAAATGAACTGAGTAAATGAAAAATACAATCGTTGAAATTATAATTTCAGCAGTAGTTAAAAAAATTAAAGTAATATATTTTATTCGTGTTAAATATGTTATGTTAAAAAATAGAATTATAAAAAACTGAACCAGTTGAAAGAAATACGAAAAAGGTTTATAAAAAAGAAAATCAAATATTGTAAAATTAATTCTTGAGCTATCCTGGGGTATGTTATTCATATATGCAATTAGAAATGCAATTGATAGAATTAGTAAATAGAAAACAATTCTTGATATAAATATTTGTTTTATTTTTTTTGTCATATTTTTCACTATTAGTAAAATTGATTATTAAACAACTTATGTTGATTTATAAAGTACATTACTTAGGATCGCTGTCGACTACTTCACAATTTTTTCTTCTAAATATACGATTTTTCGAAATCTACTTATTCAAAAAAACTCTGACTGTTGAGACTACGTTTCTATTTCAAAATCTAAATGTTATCGAATCACTGTAAAGTTCGAGAGTATTTATTTTAATTAGAGTTTTAAAATGCAAAATAGTTGAGCACAAATTAATTGCGCACAACGGACAAGCTTACCCGACGTTTGCAAATGATTAGAAATTAATTTTCTATAGAATCAATCTTTAAAGGCAAGGAATTTTTCATGCCTTAAG
>Ga0255347_1007142_pt1 | contig 11763 bp, 10 predicted proteins | sample wastewater_treat_2_FD_192479 | JGI IMG/M metagenome (GOLD analysis project Ga0255347, IMG submission 192479) | Wastewater microbial communities from Lulu Island WWTP, Vancouver, Canada - plant24 | ecosystem: Engineered > WWTP > Wastewater > Unclassified | place: Canada: Vancouver, British...
GTCAGTCCGGTACTTTCCTTTATTTCCTTCTTGATCTGCCTGGCGATTACAGTGGCCGATCCGATTCCTTTTTTATCGCGTGTGACATCCAGAAAAGCTTCATCTATCGAAAGAGGTTCAACAAGGTCAGTGTATTCCCTGAATATCTCGAATACTTTTCCCGACATTTCCTGGTACCTGTCAAAGCGGTGCTTTACGAAGATCAGCCCCGGACATAGCCTGAGCGCCGTTACGGAGGGCATGGCTGAATGAACACCGTACCTGCGGGCTTCATAGCTTGCTGCTGCAACGACATGACGAACTCCGCTGCCGCCTACCGCGACCGGTTTGCCTCTTAGCGCGGGATTGTCGAGCTGTTCGATGGATGCGAAAAATGCATCCATGTCAATATGAATTATCTTTCTCATCGTATCAAGGGAGATGCAGGAAAAATTGCACTGTTCTAAACGCTTGCACTTCGCTGGAATCTCTTCCGGATAAAGTTCCTTATGAAAAAACCCGAGAGAATAAGCAGTTCATTTTCCGTAGATGACTCTATCAAACCTGAAAAAGCAGCTGAATGATATTTGATAAGAACTCTCATGCCGTCACTGAGTGACCATCGTGAACAAATGAAATTATCAAACTTCCATTTATAATCTTTCCCAATGTAACTAATGACAGCGTCGCTTCTTCTACAGCTTATCTGAATTCTCCCGGTTTCAATATGCCTCTGCTGATCTGTGATTAAGATTTCACGTTTAAAAAAGCCCTTCGTCTCAAACTGATATCTTTTAGTGTTCAGTTCACCGGTCACTTTCCGCGACAGGCCTTCCTTGAACAACTCACCCCTGAGAGTCTCATTCTGGTAAATATCAAACTTTTTACTGAAGAACTTTGTCTTCCAGTGGTAACGGATTTCCATTTACAGCTCCCGAAATTAATGATAAGTTCAATGCGAAAATACAAAAAAGAATGGCACAGGGCGGAAGAACGGCTAGCGGCGAGTGGCGGCGGTGTGCGGCGGGCGGTGTGCGGCGGGTGGCGGGTGGCGGGCGGCGGGCGGCGAACAGCGTGCGGTACGTATTATAGGCGATGTACTTCGCTCGAAGAGACCGCAGACCGCAAGACCGCAAGACCGCAAGACTGCAAGACCGCAAGACTGCAAGACCACAAAACTCTGCGCGTGTTCAGACATTTTCAAAAAATTAACATACTAATATTATGTTTTTCAGCCTGTTTTTTTAAATTTGCCCAGACCGCTGAAATCAGCCGTGTGGTGGTACACGGCGCAAGGCGCGGGTTGCCCCGCCTGAGTGGGCTGGCTTTAGAATCAAAATTATTTTTATGATGAGAAAAACCATTTTAATCTTAGTATGCATAGGGCTGTTCAGTCCCTCAATAATTGCCCAGCGCGGCAAAACCGGCAAGCCGGAGGCAAAAAAGGAAAACGAAGGCTATGTTTTCACGCCGGTCGTAGATCTTAAAACCACCTCCGTGAAGAACCAGGCCAGCACAGGCACCTGCTGGTGTTTCGCAACAATATCATTTTTCGAATCAGAACTTCTCAGGATGGGAAAGGGAGAATATGACCTTTCCGAAATGTTCATCGTAAGGAATAATTATCTCGACAGGCTGAAAGATAATTACCTCAGGCAGGGTAAAGGAAACCTCGGACCGGGAAGCCTTTCCCATGACGTTCTTAAACAATTTTCGGAAGATGGAATTGTTCCCGAGGAAGTGTACAGCGGACTGAATTACGGCTCGCCGACTCATAACCACGGTGAACTGCAGGCATTTATAAATGCAGTGGCCGCGGTACCCGTTCAGAGAAAAAAGGAAAGCGATCAGTACAGGCAGATTGTAAACTCCATACTTGATACTTACCTTGGAAAGGTTCCCGAAACATTCACATACAAGGGAGTCAGCTATACACCCAAATCCTTCGCGGAAAGTCTGGGAATAAATCCTGCCGATTATGTCGAGATAACCTCCTTTACCCACTTCCCGTTCTATACGCAGGGACTGCTTGAGGTACCCGACAACTGGACCATGGGAAGGTTCTACAATGTTCCGATTGATGAACTGATTGAAATAATGGATTATTCCCTCAATAAAGGCTTCACTATAGCCTGGGACGGAGATGTGAGTGAAAAGGGCTTCTCCCACACGAACGGCGTTGCAACCATTCCTGAAGTACAGCGGCCCGCCGATATGTCGGTCACCGACAGGGCAAGACTCGAACGATTGGCGCAGGGAAACACCCAGAGCCTGACTCCCGAAGTTCCGAAGCCCGGACCAGAAGCCAGTATAAGTCAGGAGATAAGGCAGGAAGGTTATGAAAGCTTCCTTACCACCGACGATCATCTGATGCATATTACCGGGATGGTCAGGGACCAGAACGGTGTCAAGTATTACAAGACCAAAAACTCGTGGGGAACCGACAGAAATGCCTTTGGTGGATACCTTAACATGTCGGAAAGCTATGTAAGGGCAAAAACAATGTTCATATTGGTTCACAAGGATGCAATACCTCCTGCCATAAGAACAAAGCTCGGACTGTAGAAGACCTTACCCTGTTGTAAGCAGGGCATTACCCCGCCGGTTTTGATCTGTCATCAATTAATTATATTTTTGTTACTCTCACAATTAACAAAACAAATTTTTCTGTTATGAACAAGGAAGTACACTTAAGAGCAGCTGACAACATAAGAATCCTGTCAATGGCAATGGTTGAAAAGGCCCGTTCGGGGCATCCCGGAGGAGCCATGGGGGGAGCTGATTTCATTCATATCCTGTTTTCCGAATTTCTCAGCTTTAACCCTGCCAATCCGCGGTGGATAAACCGCGACAGGTTCTTTCTCGATCCCGGACACATGTCGCCCATGCTCTATTCGGTACTGACCCTGACAGGGCATTTCAGTACCGAAGAGCTTCGCAGCTTCAGGCAGTGGGGAAGCCCAACACCCGGACATCCCGAACTGGATGTCACACGAGGCATCGAAAACACATCAGGCCCGCTCGGACAGGGACATGCAATGGCAATAGGAGCTGCTATCGCGGAAAGATTCCTTGTTGCCCGTTTTGGAGAATTATTCGCCCACAAGACTTATGCATTTATCTCCGACGGCGGGATACAGGAAGAGATATCTCAGGGGGCGGGACGACTTGCCGGTTACCTTGGACTTAACAACCTGGTGATGTTCTATGACTCGAATGACATTCAGCTCTCAACCGAAACCAAAGACGTTACGGCCGAGGATACGGCAATGAAATATAAATCATGGGGCTGGAAGGTCATCACGATCAACGGGAACGACCACGATCAGATCAGGAAAGCCCTGAAAGAAGCTGTCAGCGAGAAGGAAAAGCCGGTAATCATTATCGGGAAAACCATCATGGGGAAAGGACTTGTTGACAACGAAGGGAAGAGCTTCGAGAAAAAAATATCAACTCATGGAATGCCCGTGAGCCAGGCCGGCGCCTCATTCGAAAAGTCGCTTGCCGGGCTGGGTGGCAATCCCGACGATCACTTCATGATCTTTGATGAGGTTAAAGAACTTTACCGGAAGGTTCTTTCCGAAAAAAGAAAAGCAGCCGAGGAATGGATGAAGAAAAAGGAAAAATGGGCAACTGATAATCCTGAGCTGGAGAAAAAACTGAATAAATTCTATTCCGGCGAGATTCCGGAAATCGATTTCAGCGCCATTGTACAGAAGGAAAACTCAGCTACCAGGGCCGCTTCAGCAACTGTTCTCGGGGTTCTTGCTTCATCTGTCGAAAACATGATAGTTGCATCGGCCGACCTTTCCAACTCCGACAAAACTGACGGTTTCCTCAAAAAGACAAAGGCATTCACAAAGGGCGATTTTTCAGGAGCATTCCTTCAGGCAGGCGTGGCCGAACTCACCATGGCTGCAGTTATGAACGGAATGGCCCTCCACGGAGGAGTTATTCCGGCCTGCGGTACTTTCTTCGTTTTCTCCGATTACATGAAACCTGCCGTCAGGCTTGCATGCCTGATGGAACTTCCGGTTAAATACATCTGGACCCATGATGCCTTCCGCGTGGGAGAAGACGGACCAACACACCAGCCGGTTGAACAGGAGGCTCAGATAAGACTTATGGAACAGCTTAAGAACCACAGCGGCTCAAACAGCATGCTCGTACTGAGACCTGCCGACGCTGCTGAAACTACGGTTTCGTGGAAGCTTGCCCTTGAAAACAAAAACACACCTACAGCTCTTCTGTTGTCGAGACAAAATATAAGCGACCTGCCTGCAGAAAGCGGATCGAGATACAATGAAGCGCTTAAAGCCGGGAAAGGCGCCTATGTTGTCGCCGATTGCCAGGGAACACCCGATGTTATTCTCCTTGCCAGCGGATCAGAAGTCGCCACATTGGTCGAAGGTGCCGAACTACTTAAGAAAGACGGACTTAAAACAAGAATCGTGTCTGCGCCATCTGAAGGTCTCTTCAGAAATCAATCCATGGAATACCGCGATTCGGTTATTCCCTCCGATGTGCCGGTATTCGGACTTACCGCCGGGCTGCCGGTGACGCTTCAGGGACTGGCCGGACCAAACGGAAGGGTTTGGGGAGTTACATCCTTCGGTTACTCGGCGCCATATAAGATACTCGATGAGAAATTAGGATTCACCGCCGCGAATGTTTACAAACAGGTAAAGGATTTTCTTGACTCTTTCAAATAGCAGTCCACTATCCGCTATCCGTAATTGTTTTCAAATGACAAACAGCCGTTTTTGTATGTTATAACATTGTTATAACATGGAAATACTGACGTGTTGAATGATTACAAGAGCCCTGGAGTAGCTTTTCGGGTTTAATTTCCCTAAACGGGTTTAATTTCTGCCCTCCCGGAAAATAAATCTCTATTTTCTTCGCTTTTAAAGTATTGCGGAGTTGATCCGTATGTCTTTAATAAGCATTGGCATGAAACCTACTTGTATCAGTCATATCATGATAAAAAGATTTTATCCGGTTATTCTACTTTCTGTTTTTCTGACAGCATCCCTGTCAGCTCAGACTGACCCGCGCGATGCCGGTTCAACTGCAAGCAATAGCCGGAATGTCCCTGTCACCTTGTTTGATACTGATGATGTGCTTGACATTTCAATAAAATTTGATATAAACAAGTACAAAAGGTTTAAATCGGATACCATGTACCTGCCTGCTGTCCTTTCATACCAATCGGATGAAGGCGACTCCGTGGTTAAAAATATAAAGCTAAGGGCCAGAGGTAACATACGCCGTACAGCAATATGCGACTTCCCTCCCATGATGTTTAACTTCAAGGTAAAGGACGTGGAAAACACTGAATTTGCCGGAATAAATAAACTTAAGATTGTCCCGTATTGCAGGTCAGGCTACGAACAGTATGTATTAAAGGAATACCTGGTTTACAAGCTGTTCAATATTGTTACAGACTACAGCCTTAGAGTAAGGCTTTTAAGAATAAGCTACCTTAATTCGGTGAAGGAGAAGAAAACGCTTACCCAGTACGGTTTTGCCATCGAGCCCCTGGACGTTATGGAGCGAAGGACAGGAACCGTGGAGCTTGAAAGAAAAATCACACAGAGAGAACTAAGGCAGGATATGCTCGACCGGGTTGCCGTTTTCAACTACATGATAGGCAATACAGACTGGTCGGTTCCGATCCATCATAACGTTATCATTCTGCAGGATGCTCAAAACCCTCAGCCCAACGCCAACATGATAGTTGCCTACGATTTCGATTATTCCGGTCTGGTAAATACAAACTATGCTGTTCCCTTTACCGACTTGCCGATTAGCACTGTCAGGGAGAGGCTGTATATGGCTGTATGCAGAAGCGAGGAACGCTTTATTGAGATAATCGCTGAGTTCGCGGAAAAGAAGGATGATTTTTACAGAGTTATAAGCTCATTCCCTTATCTGTCGGATAATGCAAAACAGGGTATGATAAAGTACCTTGACGAATTCTACAGGGGCATTGACAACCGTAACAGCCTTGCCAAAAAGCTCAGTAACGACTGTCTGTGGTTTGAAAGCCAGGCAAACCTGAGGCCTAAATAGAAAGATTGCTTACCTTTGCTCCTTAAAATTTTTTCACGGATGAAATATGATATTCAGCCCGGGGTAAAGGGTTTGATCTTTGATCTCGACGGCACGCTTGCCGACACTATGCCTTACCATTTTCAGGGATGGCAGGTTGCCTGCAAAAAATACGGCGCCACAATTGACACCTCATTCCTAAGGCTTCACACCGGCAGTCCGGGTTGGCTGATTGCCTCGGAGATAATAAAGAACAGTGGGCTTGAGGGGAAAGTCACGGTTGAGGAGATACTCAACGAAAAAATCGAACAGTTCTACAGGCTCCAGCATAATGTAAAGGAAATCAAACCCGTTACCGATATTGTCAGGAAATATCACGGAAAGCTGCCCATGGCTGTCGGAACCGGAGGTCACCGGGAGGCTGTTAAACGCACTCTCCAGATTACCGGCTTAAGTCAATACTTCGACATAATAGTGACAGCCAATGATGTGGATAACTTCAAGCCTCACCCGGAAACTTTTCTCAAATGCGCTGAAATGATGAAAGTCGAACCATCAGCTATTGAAGTCTTTGAAGACGGCGACCTCGGACTGGAGGCAGCGCGAACAGCCGGAATGACAGGCACTGATGTACGATCATGGTATGATTCAAACTGGTGATGACTGAGATAATCCTGACCGAAGACGGCTCTCACACACTTTATGTCCCTGAACTGAAAGAACTTTACCACTCCATCCACGGCGCCGTTCAGGAATCCCGCTTCATTTTCATCGACAATGGCTTCAGGTATTCCCCGGCATCGCCCCTCAGAATATTTGAAGCCGGATTCGGAACCGGACTGAATGCGCTGCTTACCGCCATTGAATCGTCGGCGGCACAACGAAAAGTGTTTTACACTTCTGTCGAAAAATACCCTCTCCCCTCTCATATTACTTCAAAACTGAACTATTCAGCCTTGTTCCCCGATACGGCTCCTGTTTTCAGTCTGATCCATTCCTGCCCCTGGAACACGGCATACGACATTTCAGATAACTTTACACTTTTAAAACAGGAAGGTGACCTTATTGCAATGAAGCCGGACGGGCTTTACGACCTGATTTATTTCGATGCCTTCGGTCCTGACAAACAGCCTGAAATGTGGACTGATAAGATTTTTGAGAAGATCTCGGCAATAACGGTATCCGGAGGAGTGCTTGTCACTTATTCAGCCAAGGGAAGCGTGCAGAGATCACTGAAAAGAGCAGGCTTTGAAGTTCATCTTCTTTCCGGCCCTCCCGGCAAAAGGCAAATCACACGCGCGGTAAAAATTTAAAAAATTATTAAAAGCCTTCTATTTTCCTGAAGCCAAAGTATTATCTTTGACAAAATTTCTAAAATTAAATCGATATCAAATGAAAATCAAGGGATTAATCGTTATGGCCGCAGTGCTTGCCCTCATGCTTGGCTCATGTGCAAAACAGTCTATCACTAATGCCAAACTAAAAAACAAGGTGGATTCGCTTTCATATGCCTTCGGGATAATGAATTACTACGGATTGCAGGCTGATTCGCTTCAGTTGAATCCGGTAGTTGTCGCCAAGGCAATGATGGAAGCGGAAAAAGAAAAGGCTAAAATGACCGAAGATATTGCAAGAGGTGTCATCATATCGTTTGTTACCGAACGTCAGGCTGAGATGGCTGAAAGACAGGCTGAACAGGACAAAGTATTATACAAGGACTACATAGCTGAGAATGAAGCATTCCTGGAAAAAAACAAGGAAAAGGAGGGAGTTACGGTTACTCCAAGTGGACTTCAGTACGAGGTGATAAAAATGGGAAGCGGTAACAAGCCTACCATCAACAGCACTGTTAAGGTACACTATGTTGGAACCCTTATTGACGGTACCGAATTCGACTCTTCCGTGGCAAGAGGCGAACCTGCACAGTTCCCCCTGTCGGGTGTTATTTCAGGATGGACCGAGGCTCTTCAGCTCATGCCGGTAGGATCAAAATTCAGGATCTATCTTCCGCAGGAACTGGCATATGGAGGAAACCAGGCAGGTGATAAGATCAAGCCTTTCTCAACTCTTATCTTTGATGTTGAACTTCTTGAAATAGTAGAATAACTTTGAAAACAGCCGAAATACATACCCCAAAGGGGATAATGAAGGTCAGCTTCTTTGAGGAAGATGCACCCCTGACTGTTGAGAATTTTGTAAAGCTTGCCGAAGATGGTTTCTACGACGGGCTTGCATTCCACAGGGTTATTCCCGGTTTCGTCATCCAGGGAGGCTGCCCCTTTTCAAGGGATATGAGTGATCCCAGAGTCGGAACGGGAGGCCCCGGATACCAGATTCGCTGCGAGCTTACAGGTGCGAACCAGTACCACGACAAGGGTGTACTTTCGATGGCTCACGCCGGAAGAAACACCGGTGGATCCCAGTTCTTCATCTGTCATAACAGATCCAATACAAAACACCTTGACAGACAGCATACCTGCTTCGGAAAGGTGATTGAAGGCCTTGAGGTGATTGACAAGATCAACCAGGGCGACCGGATAGAAAAAATAACGATAAAGGAGGAATAATATGTCATTCGAGATCACAGGCCGGGTAGTCGAAGTCATGCCTGTTAACCAGGTCAGCGACAAATTCAGAAAACGCGAATTTGTAATCGAGAAAAAGGAAACAGGCGGCTCAGCGGTTTTTATTGACTATATCAAGTTTCAGCTTGTTCAGGATAAATGCGACCTTATAAACGAATCCTTTCTCAACGAGGAAATCAAGGTATCCTTCAACATCAAGGGAAACAGGTGGGAGCGCGACGGTCGTGTGAATTATTTCACAAACCTCGATGCCTGGAAAATCGAGAAAGTGTCCGAAGCTGCCGGCAACGAGATGCCCATGCCGGGTCATCAGCTGGAAGACGCTCCGCCGGAAATTGATGATCTAAGTGACCTTCCATTCTGAAAAACGTTTAAGACTGAAGCATACACTTCAGTCTTTTTTTTGATATTTATCTTTATCTTCGACGGAAGGAGCCGCTCCCCGGACATAACAAACAGACCTATTGATATATAACTTAATAAACCAGCTGATATGAGATATTTTATCACCCTTTGTTTTCTGCTCCTGTCCGTGATGGCCGGAGCCCAGTCAGGCACTGAGACAGGTGTCATCACCGGCTCTGAGAGGGTTCAGCTTCCCTACAACAGGTTCGTACAATCGGCCGGGAAGCAGATATTTTTCGGGGATGAAGGCATGGAAAGTCATGCCTTGGATCTGGCCCTTTCACCTGATAAACGCTGGATAGCTGTGATGGAAAGAACAAGTGTTGTCTTTATCGACACCCGTACCGACGAAGTAAGCTTTGTCCTTAAAAATAATTTTCATCCCCTGCTGAGAGGGGCAAACAATACCTATTCCGGTATACAGTGGTTTGAAAACAATGGCAAAACCGAAGTTTACTGGAGTGTTGTCAACAACGATGACAGGTCGTTTGTGGCATCGGCCACATGGGACGGCACAAAGGCTGAATTCGGCAATCTGCTCGAATACCGCGGTGACGGGATTGCAGATATGGCTCTTCCGAATGAGATCCTGGTAAACAGGGAATCGGACCGGAATGTCATCTATGTGGTTCTTAACGGTAACAATAAGGTTATCAAGCAGGATCTTGCCACAGGCGATACAATATGGATAGCGGATCCCGGAGTTGCGCCTTACGGCATCGCGATGGCCCGTGGCAAGCTATACGTGACGAACTGGGCGGGACGGACTCCGCTGCCCGGCGACACCGAGGTCGCCGGTATTCCCTGGGGCAAGGCCCGCGTGGACAACAAGGCAGGAGGAAGCACCAGGGAAGGAAGCCTTACTGTTATCGATTCAAAAACAGGAATCAAACTGAAAGAACTTATAGTCGGACTGCATCCTAACGAGATTGTAAGCGACAGTCAGGGCCGCTTTGTTTACCTGACAAACTCCAACAGCGACAACGTGATGGTTATAAACACACTGATAGATGAAGTAACGGAAACCGTCAGCGTAAGGCTTCAGCCCGAGATAAATCCTTTCTTCGGCGACTCCCCCAACGGTCTGTGCCTGTCGGATGATGAAAAACATCTTCTCGTGGCAAACGGCATGGATAATGCCCTTGCTGTTATAAGACTTTCAAAGAAATCGGCTAAAAACGGCCGGGGTAAAACCAGCACGGTGACGGGCTTCATTCCCACGGGAGCATATCCTTCGGGAGTTGCCGTTATGCCCGGCAGGGGCAATATATACACCGCCAATCTTGAAGCTGTTGGAGCAAGGCTCCCCTCCAAAACCTCAGCCACAGCCAACCCTATATACAATTCCCACAACATGCTGGCATCGGTTTCTTCAATCCCCTTCCCCGACACCCGTACACTGCAATCGTATACCGACACGGTAATAGCGCTCAACGACCTGTCGCGGGCCATCCTAGCAAGGGAAAAACCCAGAAACGGCATCAGTCCGAAAACGGTGCCTGACAGGATAGGAGAACCTTCGGTATTCAAACATGTGCTTTATATAATAAAGGAAAACAGAACCTACGATCAGGTTCTCGGCGACATGCCCCAGGGAAAGGGAGATCCCGGACTCTGCACCTACGGAGCCAATATTACACCCAACACTCACCGCCTGTGCGAAGAGTTCCTTCTGCTCGACAACTTCCACGTATCCGGGAAATGCTCGGCCGAGGGACATCAGTGGACCGATGCATCAATAGTGACCGACTATATTGAAAAGAACATGAGAGCCTGGTTCAGAAGCTATCCCCACGTTCAGGAAGATGCACTGGTTTATGCTCCTACCGGTTTTATCTGGGATAACGCGCTGAAGCATGGGAGAACAGTGAGGATCTACGGCGAGGCTTCTTCTCCGGTGTTTAAACAAAACCTGAGCTGGACCGATGTTTACAACATGTACAGGAATGGGGAAAAAGTTCCGTTCAAAAATGTCACTACCATAGAGTCTGTCAAAAACATCCTCTCCCCTACTTTTCCTTCATACGGACCTCATATTTTCACTGACCTGATGAGAGCTGACGACCTTATAGGGGAACTTCACAAATATGAGGCTATGCCCGGTGATTCCCTGCCCGAACTGATGATAATCGCCCTTCCCAATGATCATACCGCGGGTTTAAGACCGGGATTCCCGACACCAAGAGCTATGGTAGCCGACAACGATCTGGCACTTGGCAAAATTGTGGAAGCCTTCAGCAAAAGCCGTTTCTGGGAAAGCACCGTGATTTTTGTCGTGGAGGATGATTCGCAGGGCGGCTGGGACCATGTTTCATCATACCGCACAGTCGCATTGGTAATCAGCCCTTATTCAAGACTGAAAAAGACAATCAGCACCCACTACACCCAGCCTTCCATGGTAAGGACAATAGAACAAATACTGGGTATGCCTCCAATGAACATCCAGGATGCCATTGCAAATCCGATGGCTGACTGCTTCGGAACAAAGCCCGATCTGACTCCATACATTGCCCTTCCGTCCAATATTCCCATAGATGAGATGAATCCGCCGCTGTCTTCCCTCAGGGGAAAAGCCCTTCATTTTGCCAAAAAGAGCATGCAGCCCGAATTCGGGAAGGTTGACTCCGGAAACGACGACCTGCTGAACAGGATACTCTGGTTCGCAGAAAAAGGCAATCTGCCCTACCCTGCAAAATACGCGGGGGCAAAAAAGAATGAAAGAGATGATGATGAACCCGAG
>Ga0255347_1007150_pt1 | contig 11750 bp, 9 predicted proteins | sample wastewater_treat_2_FD_192479 | JGI IMG/M metagenome (GOLD analysis project Ga0255347, IMG submission 192479) | Wastewater microbial communities from Lulu Island WWTP, Vancouver, Canada - plant24 | ecosystem: Engineered > WWTP > Wastewater > Unclassified | place: Canada: Vancouver, British...
AAGCCACATACTGGACAAATTCTTCCACTTTTATTTAATTCATATTCGTAGTATTTTTTTTGTAAGTCTTTAAGCCTTTGCTCTCCCTCTATAATCTGCATTTCCTCAAGGGTATAGGGAGGGCGTAAAAGAAGGTATATAAGCCACACTAATACTCCTGATAGAAGCAAATAATAATTAGTAGAGCCATTTAATAGATATACGATTAAATATGGAACAAATGTAATAATAAGAGTAACAATAGGAATAAACCACCTATTTATAAACCTCCTCAATGAATCTTCTATGATCCATATATCAAGAGCAATTACAAAAAGAAGTATTAAATAATTTAGATAGGGTTGCATGCTTGAAATATCCATTTTTCACCTCCATTCCTTTTTATTACTTTCCATCCAGGAGATTATTTCTCCAACTAAATAAGATGAACCAGTTACACAAATAATATCATTTTTTTTAGAATTTTTTAGAGCATAAATAAAGGCTTCAATTTTATCTTTTATTTCAATTGACTCTTTATTTATGCTCACTTCTGATAAGATTTGGCTTAATTCCTCAGTATTGTATGAATCTTTTGCTGATAATTCGGTAAAAATAAAAAATTTAGAAATATCTATAATCTCATAAAATATTTCTTTAACTAATTTATTTTTTAAAGCTGCGAAAATAAATATAGCCTCTTTCCCTCCAAATTTCTCACTAAAAGTTTCGTTTAAAGCTTTCGCAGAATCGGGATTATGCGCCACATCTAAAATTATTGTTCTTTCAACTATATTAACTACCTCAAATCTTCCTCTAATTTTCGCTTTAATAAGCCCTTCTCGCAATGATTCAACGCTTATATTCAATCCTTCCTTATTTAATAATTCAAAGGCAGCTACTGATAAAGAAGCATTTATTACCTGATGATATCCTAACATACTCACCTTAAGATCTTTATAGTCACTACCAGTAACCTTTGAATGAATAGAAAACCTCTCGCCTGTAAGATCTGCGGACTCTTCCCTTACTAAATTATAATCTTTACCAACAACAAAAAGAGGAGAATTAAGTGAAGTAGCCTGTCTTGCAATAATTTTTTCTATGCTTTCCTTTTGCGGAGCAGAAATAGTTGGAGAATTTGCTTTGATAATCCCTGCCTTCTCAAAAGCTATTTTTTCTATTGTATCCCCTAAAACTTCTAAATGATCAAGTCCAATAGTAGTAAGAATCGAAATTAATGGCTTTTCAATCACATTTGTTGCATCAAACCTTCCGCCTAAGCCTGTTTCTAACACAGCTATTTGAACTCCTTTATCCCTAAAATAAAGAAGAGCCATTACAAATAAAGTCTCGAAGAAACTCAGAGGTTTTTTAATTTCTTTAAAGCAATATCCAAATGCTTCTTTGCTAATATTTTCTCCATTTACACTTATTCTCTCTTTTATATCTGCAAGGTGCGGTGATAAAAATAAGCCTGTACTGTAAGATGCGCTTTGCAATATATTTGCAATCATAGCTGAGGTTGAACCTTTTCCTTTTGTACCAGCAATGTGAATGCAATCAAATGGTAAATTTAATAGCTCTAAGGACTCAAGAGCTTCTCTGACATTATTAAGGCTTAAATCTTTAGGAAAGCGCGGCAGATTATTTAAATATTCTTCTAAATCCATTTAAAAAATATTCGATAACTCCTTAAGTCTATTTTTTAGTTGTTCTATTTCCTTTTCAATATTAAGAATCCTCTCTTTTGTTTCCAGTATAACCTCAGTTGGTGCATTTGATTTAAAATCATTGCTTTCAAACCTATCTTTCAATCTTTTAAGCTCTGTTTCCGATTTCTCTAACTTCTTCTGTTTAATTTCTATTTCTTTTTTTACGTTTGAAATTTCCTGTATAGGTAAATAAATATTTAAATCTTCTACATTTGATGTAACTGAATTCTTTGGTGGACTATCACTAAAGATAAAACTCTTTATCTTTGCCAATCTTAGTATTGTATCAATATTATTATCAATAATTTCTTTATTTTCTTTATTTGTTGTTGTAAAAAATAGTTCTGCCTCTTTGTTCACTAAAAGGCTAAACTCATTTTTTAAGTTCCTTATTGACTTTATAACTTCTTTTAATAGTTCGACCTCTTTTAAAGATTCTTCATCAATTAAGCTTAACTCCTCAATATCTAAAGGAAAATTACTATTGAGGATACTATTATTATCGCCTCTGAATGTCTGCCACAACTCCTCTGTAACAAAAGGCATAAATGGATGTAGGATAATTAAAGAGGCTTCAAAAACCTTTTTTAATACAAATTTATTCAAATTTATCTTTGATTCTTCTATATACCAGTCGCAAAAGTCATCCCAGAAAAAGTTGTAAATACTTAAGCCGCCTTCATTTATTTTGTAGCTTAGAATATCACTTTTAACTTTATTTGCAGTAATATTTAGTCTATTAAGTATCCATTTATCCCAAATTGATAAATTGGAATTATCTACTTCGTTAGAAATGCTTATTGAACTAAGAACAAATCTACCAGCATTCCAGACCTTATTTATAAAATTTCTTGATGAAATAACCTTCTGTATATCAAAATTTATATCCTGACCACCAAAGCTACATGAAATTATAAGGCTGAATCTCAAAGCATCTGCTCCATAGTTTGTAATTATTTCTTCAGGATCAATAACATTATTTAAGGATTTACTCATCTTCTTGCCATATTTATCTCTTATAAGACCATGTAATAAAACTTCACTAAATGGAACAGTATCTGTAAACTCAATAGCTGAAAAAATCATTCTTGCAACCCAAAAGAAAATGATATCAAAACCTGTAATTAATAAAGATGTTGGATAATAATATTTAAGCATTAAAGTATCCTCTGGCCAGCCCATACAGGCAAATGGCCATAATGCTGATCCAAACCAGGTATCAAGAACATCGCTATCCTGTGTTATATTATCACTTCCGCATTTATTGCACTTTTTAGGAGTCTCAACTGAAACAATTACTTCTTTGCAATCATTGCAATACCATACTGGTATCTGTATGCCCCACCAAATCTGCCTTGAAATACACCAATCCTGAATATTTTCCATCCAGTCCAAGAAGATTTTTTCCCATCTTTCAGGTTTAAATTTGACTTCTCCAGCTTTAACTCTTTTAACTGCTTCTTCAGAAAGTTCCCTTGTTTTTAAAAACCATTGATCAGAAATTATTGGCTCAATTTTTGAACCACATCGCTCACAGGTACCAACAGAATGAGTATATGGCTCAATATGATCAAGCAGGTTTTCTTTTTTAAGTTCTTCAACTATTTCCTTTCTTGCCTGGTCGACAGTCAAACCTTTAAACTTTAAGGCATTTTCATTTAAAAACTTTCCTTTTTCAAGAATCGCGATTTCTTCTAAACTATGTCTTTTGCCAATTTCAAAGTCAGTTGGATCATGGGCTGGAGTAACCTTTACTGCTCCTGTACCAAAAGATGGATCAACTGCTTCATCAGCTATTATTGGTATTTTTCTGCCTACTATAGGTAGAATTGCATATTTTCCTGTTAAATGCTTATATCTTTCATCATCTGGGTTTACAGCTACTGCTGTATCGCCGAGTAGTGTCTCTGGCCTTGTTGTTGCAACTATTATAAAATCCTTTAAATTCTCTAAAAAATACTTAATATAATAAAGTTCACCTTTCTCATCGATATAATCAACTTCTATATCAGAAATTGCAGTTTCGCACCTCGGACAGTAATTTACTATTCGCTTGCCTTTATAAATGTAGCCTTTTTTATAATAATGAACAAAGGCATTTCTCACAGCTATTTCGTATTTTTCATCTTTTGTGAATCTCAATTTACTCCAATCTGTTGCAACGCCTAATAGCTTTATCTGGTTTATGATTCTTTCACCATAGTTATTCTTCCAGTTCCATACTTCATCTATAAAGTTTTCTCTTCCTAAGGCTTCACGACTTATTCCTTTTTTAGCAAGCTCTTTCTCAACAACATTCTGAGTAGCAATTCCAGCCTGATCTATGCCTGGTATCCATAAAACATCTTTTCCAATTAGATGATTAAACCTTACAATTACATCCGAAAGAGTTAAATCTAAAGCATGTCCCAAATGCAGAGCACCTGTTATGTTTGGTGGAGGCATAACCATTGAAAATACTTCTTTTTCGGGTGGTATTTGAGCATTGAATAAATTATTCTCTTCCCAGAATTTGTAAATTCTGCTTTCTACTTCTTTTGGATCATAAGGTTTATTCTCTTCTATTAACTTAGCCATAACAATTACCCTCTTAAATAGTTTCTAATAGAATATACTGCAATTGCACCATCTGAAATAGCTGTTACAATCTGCCTTAACAACTTAGCTCTAACATCTCCAGCTGCATATATCCCTTTTTCGTTTGTTTCCATAAATTCATCGGTTATTATATAACCGTTACTATCTAAATTAACTATTTTTTGAATAAAATTTGAATTTGGAATTGAGCCTGCAAAAATAAATACTCCCTGAACAGGTAAAAGTGATATATTGTTAGAAAGAGTATTTTGAATTTTTAAACCACTAACAAATTCATTTCCTTCGATTTCAATAGGAATAGAGTTAAGAATAAGTTTTATCTTATTATTATTTTTAACTCTTTCTTGCAGCAACTCTGCACCTCTAAAGTTCTCTCTTCTGTGGATGAGAAAAACTTCATTTGCAAACTCAGAAAGATAAATTGACTCTGAAAGGGCGGTATCCCCTCCGCCAATGACTGCTACGCTTTTTCCTTTGTAAAATGGAGCATCACATGTAGCACAGTAGGAAACACCTCTTCCCTTAAATTTTACTTCTCCTGGTATCCCTAATTCTTTATCTTTCGTGCCTGTGGCAACTATAATGGTCTTAGTTAATAAAGATTCTTGAGAGCTGCAAACTATTTTAAAGTAATTATCATTTTTTATAATCTCTTCACAATCATAATTTTTAACTGTTACGCCGAGATTTTTTAAATGTTTATCAAACCTATCGGATATTTCGTACCCTTGTATACCATCCGGAAAACCTATGTAATTTTCCACCATATGTGGTATTGATGCTTTCCCCCCAGGTAATGAAGTTTTTTCCAGTAACAGAAAATCTAAATTGTATCTTTTAGCATAAACAGATGCAGAAACACCAGCAGGTCCAGCACCAATTATAACACAATCAAATATCTTATTGTCCATATCTATACATTTATACTTATATTAAACGAAATTTCCATTTAATATAAAGCATTATTGAATAATATTAAAACTTATCAATAAATTTCTAAAAAAAATTTATATACTATGCCATTGATTTGCTCTAAATTCTAAAGATTTATAATAAATTTGTATATTTCGGAAATAATCGTATATCCCCTATATTATATAATCATACAATCCAGATAAATGCTCCCAATCTCCCGATGCTAATTCCATAGCATGTTCTATTTCATCCCAGCTCATTTCTGAGATATTTTTATCTTGACCAGAATGTACTTTTCACTCGAATAATCACCACTTAGTACGCCCCTTTTTAAGTTTAATCCATATAATCTTGCCATTCTTTCGCATTGTTCAATTATGCACTCTGGGTCTCTATCGCTGCTTCCTCCATCTTTATCAGTTGTATCATATGTGGTTGTTGTAGTTCCATTTGTTGAGACATTTCCCCAGGGATTAGGTATTACTATATGCCCCTGCATATAAACTGTTCCACCACCATTATTTGCCCATAAAGGTCCAATTCCAATAAATCCATCTCTTACTCTATAGGTGAATGGGTCATCAATATCATCAGGATTATACACTGAGTCATACTCTTAATATTAAAAATGATCTAATCTCCAACCATCATCAAAAAGTTTAAAAGAAGCTTCAGATTCATATTCCATAGTGTTTCCATTTTCTGCGAATGGCGTTGGTTCAATAAAAAATTTGAAATGAACAATTTTTTCATTTTCTATTAAAGGCGCATCTTCAATTCCAGTAATTTCTCCAAATGATATTGTATAGGCAATAACATTATATTGCATATCATATTTTTTATTCCCCCAATAATACTCATAGGTTGTTTCATCATTATATTGTTTAGCTTTATCTGTTAAAGTATAAGGCCAGACATATCTTCTCCCCAAAAATCTATCATAAATAATAAACGGAGTTTCACGACTTAGCATCCCGTTATCAACATAATTTTTATAAACATTTGCAGAATTTTCATCATTTGTCGGACTCAACCAAAAAGCTTGAATTGGCAATATTATTGGCAATTCGTATTGAATTATACCTTTAAATTCATCGAAATGTTCTTTTATTAATTTAGTAGCTTTATTTCGTGATAATTCTTTTGAAGAACATCCTGATAATAAAGATAATATAAGGGTTAAACAAAAAATTTTGTAAATCACTTTTCTCCAATTCTTCTTCATAACCTACTCCTCCTTTAAAGGTTATTGCATCAATATATTAATACAATGGTTATTTGTCTCTTTTCGTCGGACCAGTCAACGTTTGCTCCGAAAGCCTCAGATATAAACCGTATAGGCACCATTGTGCGCCCATTCTTGATTATAGGGGGAACATCAAGAACAATAGATTTATTATTAACTATTGCAATTCGATTGTTAATTTGCAATGATATATTTGTTTCAGGTTCTTTCAAAAATATTCTCACAGTACTATTTCGTGAATCCCAGTTAACATTTGCTCCGAACGCCTCAGATATAAACCGTATTGGCACTAATGTGCGACCATTTTGTATAATAGGAGGAACATCGAGATAGAGCTGATCATTATTTCTATATGCTATTTTTTGACCTACGAATAGCGTAACTATTGTTCTTGTCTTAAAATCAACTTTTACAGAAATAGTTTTTGTCCCCCCACTTGTTTCAATGAAGATTTTACCGCCAATAAAACCTTTTATATCTCCTGTTTTCTCAGCAGTTACTTGCACTGATTTAGTAGAATCTGATTCAATTAATAGAGTGCGATCGCTTACATTTATCCAAGGACTATCTACTTTGATCGTTCCCTTTAATGTTTCTTCTCCTCCATTTTTAATTTGCAAGATTTTCGGATTAGAAGTTTGTTCATAAACTACACCAAAATCCATCACTTCTTGGTCCACAAATAACTTTGGAGGTGTTGGTTTGATATAGAAGGTTACAGGAATAGTTCCCTTAATGCTGGCATTAATAGAAAAAGTAATTTCATATTTATAATTCCCAGCAGGTAAAGATATAGGATTTAAAGTAAATTTAGCTTCAACTTTTTGTTTAGGATCTATAATAAAATACCAATTACTATTTATAATAATAATTTCAGAGTTTGGAGATGAAAGGGTCAAATTTAAACTGCGTTCAGAAATATTTTCAGCAGTTACCTTGAAGACCTTCTTATCGTTTCTATCAATCTGCCCAAAAGAAAACTCTTGAGGAGTTATTTTAACTTCACTTTCAAGTATGTCAGCAGAAACAAAATTTTTTGGTTGTACTATAAAAACAGCAAATAAACACATACATAAAACCAATAAAACTTTCTTGGACATTTTTTTCTCCTTCACATCAAATATTTATCTCACTTTAGCCTTTATTTTACTACGTTAAAAATCTCTCATTTTAACTTTCATAAACAGTTAAAGAGTTGTTCGATTTGAAAATATTATTTTCACCTACTACTGTTTCATCAACTTGATTATAAACGTCAATTACAAAAATTAACCAAACTTGATATTTTCCATTATATGTATCTTTCATATCTGGAAATTCAAATTCACGATGAACTATAAAGAAATCATTTTTATTAAGAGAAGGAACATACTCTTCTGAGACATAATAATCATCAGAAGTATACCAATCATTTTCGGGAGAAAGGTATATTCGAACATAAGAACTATTTGCCAAAGATTTACCATCATTTTTTATTTCAATATCGAGATTTATATATTCACCTTCCGAAAAAGTAGTTCGATCTAAGCTATATTGTTTTACTACTAAATCAGGCTTATCTGAATCTTCATTGGGAGGTTGTTGATTAGAATCTTCTGGGACAAAATGAAAAAAGTATCTTGCTTCCCAACCATCACTAAGCATATCTCTATAAGTAATGCTATTAAATCGTTCATCAGTATGACACGCTAATCCTCCATTGTTAGAAATAATTATAGTAGAATGATAAATTCCTTCTGAATTCTGCCAGATAATTACATCTCCTATTTCTGGCTGTTGTCCATAAGAAGGAAAAGAATAATCGTAATAAACTTGTGAATAATTATTGTTTATGATCCACTGAGATAATTTTAATGCAGAAGTAAAACCATAAGTTCCAGAATATTGTGCTTCAAAAGGAATAGGAATACCTCCACCATTTATTCCTATACAGCACGAAATAAAATGTGCACAATCAAGAATATCATCCCAAATAATATCATCTGCATAGCTAAATTCGTTTGTTCCTGTGTATGACCAATTAGATGGTAATTCAACAGGGGGACTTATTAGAGAATTATCTATAAAGTCTCTGCGAGTTACGTTATTATCTGCGAGAATATTTCTTACTGAAGGTTTTAGCGAATCGTAAGCGCAATTCCTGAACTCTCTGGTATATGATCTATTTATTCTCCATTCTTGTTGAATTTGACAATAGCCCGTTATAAACGAGGTAAACTTTGAATTTTGGCCAAGCCAAACAATATATTTACTATCATCGGATATCTTATTCCAATATTGACTGGCATAATTATAAGCTCTTTGTCTATAATCTGATGGTACTGTATTGATTGCATTAACAATAGGAATCCTAATGATAACAAGATTTAATACTAGAATGAAACTCAATAATAGCAAAATCTTTGATTTTAAATTTCTTTTCATTTTTCCTCTCCCTTTCAAATTAAAATTTTTTCATTTATTTTATCTTTTTAGAGTTTTTAACTTAACTTCGCCTATTTCTTTGGACAGAAATAATATAAATTAAAGTGATAAATTTAGAGTTGTCAATCTTTTTGTGTGAGAGCACTGAAAAAGTATTTTCTCTAATAAGTTTTTTCCTTGATTAAAATTCCTGCTTCATTATCTCCTTCTGTTCCAAGAGTTAAAGGATAAATCTTACCCATACCCATTAGAGGAGAAGCAAAAGCTCTAACGAATTGGATAGGAATACAGAATGTAATAATAAGTAGAAGTGAAAGAATTAAAGAAATAATAGTTCTTTGAAAATTAAAAGCATCACTCATAAAGATATTCTGGTTTAGAGAGGAGTTAAAGCTGCTCTCTCTCTCTGCTTGTGGAAGGAAGAAACAAAATTAATGCTACTCTTAGACATTTAAATTAATACTCCCTTTCCATTAAATTTTTCAAAAGCTTCTAAACCTTCTTTTACTAAAGAGTTAAACCTAAATTTATAAAAGTCAAGGAAAAAGAGTGAAAAAAAGTAAGAAAAAATAATAAAAGAAATATTAAAAAAGAAAAACGATAAAAGAAGATAAATCCCTCCATATATATAAGTGGGGTAAAAAGGACTATTCTGTCACTCCTAAATACAAAAATATTCAAAATAAAATAATGGATCCCTCTATGAAAAGCCTCCTGTCAAGTGGGTTGCAAAAAATTTAATATATCCCTCATTTTTCTTTTAATTTTCCTCTCTTTTTTATCTTTATTCTTATCCCTCTATCCATCATTTTATTAACACATCTTAATATTGAATATAAGAGCTTCCCAATCCCGATAACGGTCTACATTAGTGACCATGATCCAGCGCGGGCTTGCTCATATGAATCTTACTTAATGAATTATATTTATAAGGTTCACCATTTTTTAGAATGTGATAAACAGCAACAAGTAGTTTTCTTGCTACTGCTACTATTGCTACTCCACTCCCTTTAGTTCTCTTTAGTTTCTCGTAAAAAGCATAAAGAGCTGGATCTTTTCTTATTGCTATTTGAGTTGATTCTATTAATGACCAACGGATATATTTGTCCCCCTGTTTTGTAATCGAGGTATGATATTCCTTACCACCAGTTTGGTGTGTTCCTGCAACAATACCAGCATAACTGCATAACTTCTTTGATGAATTGAATCTATCAATATCTCCTATTTCAGATAAAAGAAGGAAAGCTGTAATTTTACCTACTCCAGGAATAGTCATTAATAGTTTTGCTCTTTCATCATCTTTCTTTAGTATTTTCATTATATCTTTTTCTACTTCTTTAATCTTTAAGTTTAAGAAATCAATTATCTCTATGCATCTATTTAACTCTTCCTTGTAAGTAGATGGTAGAGATAAACTTTTAAGGAAATCTATTCCCTTTTTACCAAAGAGATCACTGAAGGGATGGACAACTCCTAATTTATCTATTATGTCATGAACACGATTTTTTACCCTTGTTCTTGTTGAGACAAGCATAATTCTATACCTTAATAGTTCTCTCTGCTCTCTAACCTCTTTCGGTGGTATATATGATTCAGGCAGAAAACCAGTTCTCTCCAATTGAGCTAAAACATGGGCATCGATACTATCTGTTTTAATCTTTGCCTCTCCTATTAGTTTTGTTTTTAGTGGGTGAGCAAGTTTTACATTTAATCCCTCTTCTTCTAATAATTCATACAACCAATACCAACTTCTTGTTGCTTCCATAGTTACAGTTGCTGGTTTTTCAATTGAACTAAAATATTTTCTCATTTCTTCCTTGTTTTCATGATATAAAATGTTCTTATCAAGAACTTTACCAGAATCATCCATCACCTCTAATCTCGAATACCTCTTGTGCATATCCAACCCAACATGTATCATATATATGGCCTCCTTTGTTTTTAGTTTTTCTTTAACAAAATTATAACTTATCAAAGGAGGCTTTTCATATTATCCCGATAAATACATTCGGGGATGACAACTCCCACCTCGTCTTCCTGAGGGAGCGTATCTTTATTTTGCGACCGAAGGAACTCAGTATTTAATGTAAAATACTGAGATTCCTCAGGACTTGTGCGAAAATACCGCACTTCGGAATGACGAGGGTAAGTGTCGCCCTGAGGAGCGTCATTTCAGTGACGAAGGGTCTCCTCTTTTTGTGTCCGTCTTTGCATCAAACACAAATATGCATAAGATGAGAAACAACAGACAAGAATGTCTGTTCTACAATGATGTAAAGATTAAATACGGAGATTCTTCGCTGACGCTCAGAAAGACAAAAAAGTAGAGGAGCGTATTTGAAAGCAAAGAAGATAGAAGAAACTTATTTGATGTATTGGAAGATAGAAATCTTTCATGTTCAGCAATTATTGTAAGCCAGATTCCTATAGAAAATTGGTACGATATGATTTATTCTCCCACAATTGCTGATGCTATTCTTGATAGATTAGTACATAATTCATACAAAATTGAACTAAAAGGTGAATCAATGAGAAGAAAAAAGACTAATTAAGATATTGACACGATTCGTCCAGTGTTATAAAATTAAGTGAAGTGAAGTTTGTTGTTTGAAAAATGGTCGACATCACCGAACTTAGTGGTCGAATAAAACGATGTTTGCAATAAATTTAAAAATAATTAATTCTAAGCTTAGAAGATTCATTTAAGTGTTTTATTATTAAATTGAAGGTTTAATTTACTGTATTTCAGAGAAGTTTACAGATTTATCTTTTGTGTTGAAATAAATAATTCCATCTAATTCCTTACCTGCAGTAGATATAACTCCTCTATACAGGTTTACATCAGTTATTGAACTATTCAACTGAGCTGTAAT
>Ga0255347_1007152_pt1 | contig 11748 bp, 9 predicted proteins | sample wastewater_treat_2_FD_192479 | JGI IMG/M metagenome (GOLD analysis project Ga0255347, IMG submission 192479) | Wastewater microbial communities from Lulu Island WWTP, Vancouver, Canada - plant24 | ecosystem: Engineered > WWTP > Wastewater > Unclassified | place: Canada: Vancouver, British...
CTGGTGTTCGCCGGACGTATCGCGTGTGTCGCTTCGTTGCGGATGTCGCAGTACTTTTTGAGCTTGCCGCTGAAATTCGTGCCGAAGGGATGCCCTAGATCGTTGAGTATTTTGATGATGTTCTGGAGACCAAGCGTCATATCGCGGCCTTTGCCTTCGGAGACAAATGACGTGCGCAACCCATCGATCTGCGCTCTTTCGTAACGGCCATCCCCGTCGGGCTTGATCCCGGTCTTTTCCTCAAGAAAAAGGCGTGCGGCGTGTTCGAGTGCCTTGTAGGTCAGGCGGAACGAACCGTCTGGATCGTCGTGGCGCAGGGCGTGATCCGACCATGCAAGAATATCGGCCACGATATCGCGCGGCGCACGATTCTCAAGGCGTTTGTCATAAGCCTTGGCGCGGTCATAATCGAAGCGTCGCCAGTGGTGACAGGTGTAGGCGGTCGCCCACTCTTTGGCATGCGTCTGGTTGTGCGGCCTGAGAATGCGTTCGGCGGCGTAAAAGTCGCCCGCGTCAAAAAAGTCACGCGCAAGCGCCAAATCCCGCTCGCGGAAATAGCCGGCTGGATTGAAGGCGGTGATGCGCTCGGTGCCGGTCTTGACGACACCGTCGGCTCGGTCGCCGGTGGTGAACACGATGTCGCCGATCTGTTCGTCGAGCGCGGCCAACGTGGCGGCGGCGGTCATCTGCTTGGTGCCGGATGTCGGGTTGACGAGCAGGCGCTCACCCTCCTTCACCTGGCCGCGCACCCGGCGTATCACCGAGCGGATATGCTGCCGGGAGGATTCCAGATCGTCCGGATGTTCCAGCGGGAAGCGCCCGCCGTACGAAGCGTGGCCTTCGGCGATCAGATCGGCGATGGCCAGCGAGTCCGGCGCGGTCGAAGGGACGAGCCAGAACTTGCGGGGGTTGAGCAGCTCGAGTGTACGGCGCAAGCCGGAGGCGAGGTCAGAGTGTCTGCCGGCTGTGCCGGTGCCGACGGTGAGGATGAGTAGGTTTGTCATGGGTGTTCCTTTCCCCCCGGACACGGAGGCCCGGGGTCACGAGAACGGGGTGACGAGATGGTTAGCAAAGCAGAGCCTCAAACTTCGTGATGGCGTCGCCGAGATCCTTTTTCAGCTTTTCTGCCTTCCTGGCATTGTGGCTGTGGCCGCCGTGATTGATGTCGTTTCGCCCTTGCGTCAAAGTATCATAGTGCTTCTCCACCTCCGGATCGATTTTGTCCTTTAGTTTCCCGGCCAGTCCGCTGTCCTCTTTTTTCCAAGAGCCGGTTCTCCAAGCGAGCAGCGCTGAAGCGAATTCGCGGCGCTTCACTTCATCTTCGCGTTTGGGGTAGAGCCTTTTCAGGTCAGCGGCGAACTCCTGCGCGTAGTGCGAGACGATCGTCTCCTGCAAAAGCGTGTATCCCTGCGGGATCAAATCGTGCTCATACGCCCAGCGCGCCGCGCGTATGCCGTTTTTCAAATCTTTGTCCTGATACGCCGCAAAAACGTCGCCCAGCCCTGCCAACACCGGCTTCAACTGCGGCAGCGCGCCACATTGCATTGCCGGTTCCAACTGATTCAAAATGTTCGACTCGAAATTGAAATCCTGAATATCTTTGCAACGACTAGAACGAACCATCTGCGTGAACTTGTTAAGAGCGCCGGTCAAATCTCGTAACGCGAGTAATTCCTCGGTGCGCGTCTCTTTTTCTTTGGCCTCGTTTTTAGTGTCTTGCCAGGCGAGTCTGTTCAGATCGCCGGCATCGCCGAAGCGCTTGAAATCGCGGATCGCCTTCACCCAGTCATTAAGTTGAAAGAACGGGGTCAGGTCGAAGATCGGAGCGCGGCGATCAGCGGGATCGGGATACTCTTTCTCCACATCAGCCGCCCTGCCCAGCACTTCGAAGGCGCCGTAGTAGCACCCGACCAGCTTCGTGCCCTTTACGACTTCGAGGTAGTTGAGCAGCACGGACATTATCAGCGGCAGGGAGCGGAAGGAGTGGGTGACATCAAAAACGATCTCTGCCTCTTCGGAGATATGTTCGTTGACCGTTTCGAAAATCTCCCAGAACTCTTTGTCGTTGGAACCGCCCGGTATGCCGACCTTCTCTGGCTCGGGCAATCCGTGCGCCTCAAATTCCGCGCATAGCTTCTGCCAATGCGTTTCCACAGCATCCCGCGTACAGAAAATGAGCGTCTTTTCTGCGCCGCAGGCTACAAGCTTGCGCATGGCGGTCTGCACATAGGTGACCACTCCCGAATCGCTGGCGGAGTCATCGGGCTTATAGACACAGGGCTTATAGTTGCCGGTGCCGAGGAACGATACGTAGGTTTTTTTCATGGTTGTTTCTCCTCCCCCGAACACGGAGGTCCGCCCCGGACACGGAGGACCGGGGCTACGATAGTCCTTAGCAGGGTTTCGAGTGTGCCGCCGGGGCGGATGTAGCCGTGCGTGATACGCGCGGCGCGATCCAGCACATAGCGGTTGCACCAGATGGCGCGTTGCTTGTTGACGCCGGTACCGGGTGCCGAGGGCGAGAGCACCAGCGCCCAGCCCTCCGCACAGGCACGCGCGACAGCAGGCGGCAACCGCTCCGGTATGCCACCGGGCATGACGTGTATAAAGGGGCGCCGCACAGCCAGGCAACGCGCCAGCACACCGCGCTCCTGCGGGCTGGTAAAGGTAGAGATCAGGACCGGACACGGAGGGACTGGACACGGAGGTCCAGCCTCACGAGACAAGCGCCCGGTATCGTGGGGCCGGACCTCCGTGTCCGGTCCCTCTGAGGCCACATACGCCACCAGCGCCTCATGCAGCAGCTCGAGATTGCCGCAGTGGTAGGTAGTCACGGGGCCGAAGCGGTCGTTATCCCAGCGGGCGGGATTGTCACGCACATAGGCGCGGATGTTCTCAAGCTCGCGGCGCGAGGTAATCAGGTTGTCATAGTAGCTGGACATCCAGAGACTGGCGCCGATGTCCGGGCACTGTCCGGCCCGGACGGCGGCGTGGTACAGATGCGTTGTGAAGCTTTTGAACCCCTGTATCAGGTAAGAGAGGTGGTTGGGTTTGTTTGTCGGGCGGCGGTGAATGCGGATTACGGCGTGAAAGTGATTGGGCATCACGACGGATGCGTCGCGGTATGCCTCCGGATGGCGCGCAAACATGCCCTCCCAACTGCTTCCGACCTTCTCGCCCAGAGCGTTCAACTCGCACTTGTCATCCGCAATGACACCGAACATCGTCTTGTTCTGCGCCACCTGCATCGTGACAAAGAACCAGCCGTCGGAGTAGTTGATGTTCGAATTGCGGAGCGGGTTGGACATGGGGCAGCCTTCGGGTAGTTAAAGTAATGGAGCTAACGTGGCCTCCCGACAAGCCGCATCCGTATAGACCAACAGAGCAACATAGCCCTCCTTGACACGAATCGGCCTAAGCCGTAACGCAGACGATTGACGTTGCTTGCCGTGACTATATCCCAAAGCTGATTTGCTCGTTTGTGCGCTGAGTTTGTGCTCCTTGCGGAACGCACGCAACCACCCCCCCAATGATCCTTGACACTTTGTCCAACTGTCAAAAGCCTCCCTGCTCAACGGTTTACAAATCACACCACAAGGAGTCAATGTGTTTGCCCATTCCATAAAAGCGTCAAAAGAGATGACATCGTCCACATCGCTGATAGCACCACATCCGCGGGTAGCGCGAAGTCCCACCGCGCCCAATCGCTTAAACGCACACAGGGCCTGATCAAGCCGAGCGCGAGAGGAAGGGGAAATAGAGCGGCGTTCAGACGCACTGAAAACAAACCTTGTTCCCGGCGCAAAATATGCATCCCGCCTCACTCTAATCCCCTTCACCTCGCCGGAAACACTCGCAAAGTAATATAAATACCCCAAGTCTGAAAGGGCGGGCATTTTAGGAAGCTCTTCATGTCTTGCTTGAATCTCGCCGATGCGTGTAATGACACGGCTTGCAATAGTAGGCTCACCCAGGCCACCCAAAACCTTGCGTTCTTCTTCTGCATCCGCACCAAGGACACGAAACCACCATCGCAATTCACCGCGAAGAGAAGGCGCCCGAAGCTCCGCTTTCCCCTGATTGGCACCGCATAGAAAAGTCGGCGTGATAAACTCCAGATTTAATATCATGTCAAAGTCTCCCCAAGTTCCTCGGCAACAGCCCGAATACTATCCGCCAGAGCAACATCCTTTTTCTGCTTCATTTTCCACCACTTCTTTTTTTCCGGATGACGCATCACCCGAACAAATGCACGGCGTTCTTCTTCGCTTTTTGCACTCAATTCTTTCGCGAAGTGGGCGAACGGCTCCGAAGCCAGCTTCAGAAGCTTTTCTGTTTCGCGCTCTACCGGGTCAAGCGTCGCCAACCGCGCTTCTTCCTCAAGGCGCAAACGTTCTGCCTGCGCATCCTTTTCTTGCTGCAACCTTCTCTCCTCGGCTTCGCGTTCGTCTCTCTCAGAGTCAAAAATGAACCAACCATATCCGGATACTGTTTTAGCACCTGCACCATGCAAAGTAAGAGCGGTTAGCAACCAGTTTTTTGCCTGCATCAGCAATGTTTCGCTGGTTTCTTGTGACGTGTTCGAGCCGACAGCCTTCAAGCAAAAGGAAAAAATGGCACCTTCTTCTATAACAGGAAAAAATTGAGGATTAGGCGATTCGTCATCAAATGCCTGTGGCCTCTTCCCGCCGTAGTACTCGCTATGATGACAATTGACGATATCCACCGCCAAAGCTACGCGTCCTTCAGGCACAGCGGCAAAGAAGCAAACGTTTCCGGCTGTGGCGACTCTTTTGTCTTTGTCAGGACACAAATAGTCGTCCAGCGCCTTGTCGCCGGTCGGATAGCCGAAAACTCGCACGATGCGCTGCGCGATTTGTTGTTTTTTGCCATCATCCTGTTCGTCGCGCCACTCGCACCAAGCGGCGTGCCGGGCAATGCCCTTTACCGCGCTTCCCGGGATATAGGGATCGCCGTAATGCCGATGCAGGCATAGACCGGCGTTTTCTAGAACGCCGCCAGCCTGATTGATAATCAGTCTGGCACCCAGTTTGGCGCTAAACATTACGGCATCCTTCGGCACCACGGGCGGGATGCGCTTCGCGTTTTTCTGATGGCAGGCCACCACCGCGCTGACCTCATCTTTCTTCGAATCACCACCGACGCGCACAATCTTTTCCAAGCGCAACGAGGGCGATTCACACCTCGGGAAGCTCTCGCCCCCGAGCAGTTCTGCGACTTCCGGCAAGACGGTGATCTTGGGATCCATCATCCCCAGGCGCCGGACATCAATCTCAGGATTCGGATTTGGCATCTTGCTCCTCCTTGCCCCCCTTGCTGGCAAAACGCCTCAGATAGTTGAGATAGGCCATCGCCTCGGAAGTAACAGCGCGCAGGTGCGTCGCGTCGGACTCGCAAAGATTCTCGACAAAAGTCTGCATATCAACTTCACGCTCAATGATGCCCACAACGGCCAAATGCCTGATGATCGCGCGAAAAACATCGTTGTGGCCTGGGTTTGTCAGCTTTATCCCTGCTTTTCCCTCCTTGGCTTCCATGGCGAAAGCCAAGGCACCGAGCAATCCGTTTTCCCGGATCATGGTCGGAACCTTTTTCACGACCTCGCCGTCATTCGCTCCCTTGAACTTTTTTTCCAGAGACGCTTCCAGTGCGTTCTGGGCTCGCATCTGCTCGAGATTTTTCTTCGGTTTTTTCATGGTTTTCACTTCCTTGTCGTAACACTCATTTTACCGAGACCGAACACCACCCAAGACCAGTAGTCGCGTCCGCGCCAAATTGTAGAAGATGCTCGACATCTTTAAGCTTCTCGGCGCATTTGGACAGGACGGCATCGTCATGACTTTGCACCACTGCGTAAAACAGGGTTTCAGACGGCACATTTTCTTGGTTAAACAAAGCACCTTTTGCGACCACGCCTGTTTCGTCGTCGATGCGGATATGCTGCGCTATCTCGCAAGCGTTCTCCGCAAAATAACTGAAGAGTTCGTCTGAGACCACCGCGAGCTTGTCCGGTAGTTCTTGCCAAACCTTGTCATCACAAATCCCCTGTAACGCCTCAATGAGTTTAGCATCAATCGGGCCTTTCACGGTCAGTGGATACTCTTCAAAGATCACTTTGGGTTCTTTGGTGTTAGCATGCACCTCGCCTTCATCCGGAGTAGACACTGGGAAGGACTTGCCGCTGTCGCGCATAAAACGGTTGAGCGCGAGCGGGCAGGTAATCCAAGCGAAACAGCCTCTGGCCGCCCGGATGGGAAATGCAAGCAGTCGTCCCTCGCCAATGAGCAGTTTGCCTGCATCGGCCTTCTGGTCATCATCGGAACCGAACAGCAGCCGACCGTCACCCGTGCGGATCATGATGGGCTTATCGTTTTTGTCCGTTCGCAGTTTGCCGTCCTTGTCGGTTGCCTGTACACGCTCCGGCCAAAGATCTGCCAGTACCCCCTTGATGCTGCTGCCGGGGATGACGGGGAAACGGGTGTGGCGCTCGCGGATGACCGGCTGGTCGATCGCGCCGACGGATGAACCCGCGCCGACGTGCAAGGGCGTGCGGGTGAAGATGGTGAGAATTGATTGTTTCATGGTGTTTTTCCTTTTCCGGGCGGACACGGAGGTCCACCCTTACGATACTGGGGGCGACACGGAGGTCGGCCCTTACGATACAGAGGGTGGACACGGAGATCCACCCTCACGATACAGGGGGCAGGGACGAACAGATCCCGGCGCCGAAACCTTTTTCGCCGTATTTGTCACTACGCGGAGAGTTTTGGAGCAGTTTGGACAATACCCGCGCTGACTCGACTGTGCCACAGTCGAAGACGTAGCAGGAGCCCGCCGGTACCGCCAGCAGAGTCGGCTTGGGGGCGCCTTTTTGAAGATCCCAGCCGGAGAAAGCCAACGGCTTGCCAATCCGTGCCGCGATCAACCGCGCTTCTGCCCCCGGCAACATGACTGTGCCGATCGGGGCGGCAAGTTGCGGCTCCGGTAACTTACGTGAATCGTGGCACCATCCCGGCAACCACCCATCTTTGAAAACAGCGGGCGAGAGCAACGTCCAGCGCAACAGGCTGGTCGTGATCTCCGCATGCGGCAGTTCAAGCCCTGCCTGCTGCGTGTTGAGATACGCCACCCCTTGCTGACCACCGATCACCAGGGTATCCGGTCGATCGGAACGCGCGAAAACATCCACGGTCTGACCGCCACCGCGCGGCTTGAGGTCGCACTCGGCTTCGAAGGCCAATGCCACACCCTGTCGCAGGCGCAGGTATTCGGCTTGGTAGAACTGGCCTTCGACAGTTGTCTGCGTCTCGCCGTCGATCTCGATGCCGATGTTGCGCTCGACATCGTAGAGGTCGGGCGTGTCGGTGGGTTCGGGCAGGTCATCGCCCGCCAAATAGCGGGCGTAGTCGCTGACGCTGACCCATTCGCGAGACGCTTGCTTACCCCGTTGGCGCGGCAGGAAGGCGTGGGTCAGCGGGGCGGGCAAGTCGGTGCCTGTACAAGGCACCAGTTCCATGCCCAGATCGAGAGGCGCGGGCAGATAGAGGGTGCCCTCTTTGCAGGGGAAGGGGCCGAGGGTCTTGAGCGCGCCGAAGCGGAAAGAAGAGCCGTCGTTTTTGTCCTTGCTCTTGCCCTTATAGTCCGCGTCACGCTTACCACGGAAAGTGTGCTTCCCGATTCCCTCCCAGGGTTGCAACTCCGGCCCGGGCCACTGGCGGTGGAAGGCGTTGATGATGGCGTTCCAGAGCTGGTCGGGACGCGGCCAGTTGGCACCGAGCCCCGCGTCGGAAGCCGCCATCGGACGGGCATCGCGCAGGAAGAGCAGGTCGCGCGGTTCAAGGGTGAAGGTGTGTTTCAGAGGCATAGGTCAGTTCTCCCCGTGATGGCGGTTGATAAAGGTTTCGACGAGAAACAGGTCGATAAAATCTTGCGGCCGCAGGGTTGTCTCCGCTTCTTGGGCCTTAGACCCCGCAGCTCCACCGGACGGTTTAGGCGGCTGCCAGCAGGCTTCGAGATAACGGTTGATCTCGGTTGCCAGCGCCTCCCGCTCTCCGCCCTTGAGCCCCACGCCCTGCCGCGAGAGCACATGGCGTACATCGGCTTCAACAACGGGTCGCATCGTCTCCAACTTGGCAGTGTCCTTCTCATCGTCCAGCGCGTACGGGCGCAACAGCGCGGCCAGCGCGTACGGGAAACGTCCCGAGAGCTTTTCGGCTTCGGTCAACTCGGTGATCTTGGCCATCAGGTCGAGCGCACCGCTCTCCCACTTGCAGCCCCACTCGATGATCTCGCCGGAGCGCTTGTAAAGCGAGATCGCCAACGCGGCGCGACCGTAGCCATGCTTGGCGCGCTGCTCGGCGCGCTGCGCCTCCTTGACCAGCATCTGGAGCGGCGCGTTCTGGTGGCCGACGGCAATCCCGCAAGAGGCCTCGAACCCGAAGGCTTGTCCACGCGCCTTGAAGGCATCGCGCAGCGCCCTGGCGCAGGCGATGGCCTGATCGCCCGGCAGGATCGCCAGCACATCGTCGCCGCCGGCATAGACCAGGTGTCCCCTGAACTGCTCGCGCACGAGCTTGGGAACATCATAAAGCGCATACTCGGAGAGCGTTTTGCTGACTTCGGTGTGATACTGCGGACTGTCGGCATCCGCAGATTCGCGTCCGGCAAGAACAGTGCCCATCTTGTCGCCGTCCATCGCCAGCAGTGCGACGTATGAGCCCGTTTTGTTGTCTTTGGCGATCGAGGGAAGATCCTTGATGCGAAGGGCGCGCCATATTTCCTCCTGATCTTTCTTCTCGAAGTTGAGCTTATTGGTAAGGTAGTTGATAGCGTGTTTCGCCTTGATGTTTTCGACATGCATCCAGAGGCGCTTGATCAGGTTTATGGCACCGTAGCGATGTGAGGCTGCCGTGAAGATTTGACTGTGCCCTTCTGTCAACTTTTTCCAGAATACCTCATCGCCGATGCACTCCTCCTTGCCGGAGAGCGAGTCTTTGACGGTGGCTTCTGTGTTGACCGGTTTCCATTGCGCAAAGTCGCGCGTGTTGCGGCGTGCGGCGAGGTTGGCGTTGACGCGTTCGTAGGCGGTTCGCCACGGTTCGTCGGCGGGCCAAGCGGTGTAGGCCCAGATCATTTGTGGGAAGGCAGCGATCTGGGCGTCCCATCGCTTTTTACAGGAGGAGTCCGCGTCATTCGTCGGAAGCCCCTGCCAAACCGCACTTCCCATGCTTTCCAATTCGTCGCGAATCGTCCGTGCCGCCACATCGGCCAAATCAGCGGCTGTACCCTTGGGCACCAGAGCCAGAAACCGGTTGGGCAGATTGGGGATCAGTGCGAGTTCGGACGTGACAGGTGAGCCACGCAGTGCCAGCACGAGCGGATTGTCCTTTAGCGAGGGGAACACCACGTCTTCGTCATGGAGCCCACCGTGGGTGACGACCTCCCGCAGCGCATTGGCCATCAGCCAAGAAAGCATAAAGGAACCCGACCAGAGGTCGCGCGTCGAACGGGCTTGGGCGATAAAGTCCTGCACCGGCGCAAGTTGAAAGAGGAGTATTTCGGTCGATCCATCGCCCTGCCGTTTTTTCTGTTTTAAATCCCGATTATGGTCTGTCGTCATATTGGTTCCTCTTCTTGGCGTCGATTCGTCACACATGGGGGCGCGCCTGAGAGCCGCCCCAAACAAAAAACGCATCTCCCCGCCGTTCCCATTGTGATCGCATGATAAACCAGCAAGACGGATAAAGTCAAACCCACATTCGGAAAGGGGAAAAGCGAGTAGTTAAAGCCAATCCGGACCGGGTCTAATTTGGTGAATCTGGCCGTTTCGTCGAAGCGGCCAGATTCACTTGAACCCACAAATTGCCGATTTTGGTCACTTTCCCCCTGTTTCTGCTTGACCCAACGGGGTTTATCATAGAAACTACCGAATTACCGCGCCCTTGTGGCGTGATGGAGAACGTTTGTCCTACGGGGAAGAACGCGCGATGTTCAATAAGCTTTTGGCCTTTTTATCCAGCGATATCGGGATTGATCTCGGAACCGCGAATACCTTGGTGTTTGTCAAGGATCGCGGGGTCGTGATACGGGAGCCGTCTGTCGTTGCCATTCAAGAGGGCACCAAACGGATTTTGGCGGTCGGCGAAGAGGCCAGACGCATGTTGGGCCGTACGCCGGCGCATATTGTGGCGATGCGGCCCATGGAGTCGGGCGTGATCGCAGACTTTGATATCACGGAGGCGATGATCCGCTACTTCATCCGCAAGGTCCATTCGACCAAGCTGGTGAAGCCGCGCGTGATTGTGGCAGTGCCGAGTAATATCACGGAAGTCGAGAAACGCGCCGTGCAGGAGTCGGCGCGCCACGCAGGTGCCCGCGAGGTCTTCCTGATTGAAGAGCCGATGGCGGCTGCCATCGGTGTCGGGCTGCCTGTGTCTGAGCCGGCCGGCAACATGATCGTCGATATCGGCGGTGGAACCTGCGAGGTCGCGTTGATCTCGCTGGCCGGCATCGTGTACTCGCGGAGCGTCCGCATAGGCGGCGATGCGATGGACAAGTGTATCGTCCAATACATGCGAAGAGTTTACAATCTGTTGATTGGAGAGCGAACCGCAGAGGAGATTAAAATCACCATCGGTTCGGCTTATTCTTTGGGTGAGGAGAGCACGTTGGAGGTCAAGGGCCGCGATCTGGTGGCCGGGCTTCCCAAAACCCTGACTGTCACTTCGGAAGAAATTCGTGACGCCTTGCAGGAGCCAGTCTCCGCAATCGTCGAAGCCGTGCGGATCACGCTGGAGAGGTGTCCGCCGGAACTGTCGGCCGACCTTGTTGACCGGGGCCTTGTCCTGGCGGGCGGCGGTTCCATGCTGCGCGGCCTGGACAAACTGATCGCGTCACAGACAGGACTGCCCGTCACGTTAGCTGACGACCCGTTGAGCGCGGTCGTGGAGGGGACGGGAGTGGTGTTGAATGAGCTGAATTTCCTGGCCAAATCGAAAATGGGCCGGTGATTTTCTGCGGTTGCTTTCTGGTCTCTGCCAGCCCGGTAAAACGGGGGAGCGACCAGGGTGAAGCAAACGAAATGGTGGGTATGGCTGTTGGCCGCGTCTCTCGGCGTGCTGGTGTTCTGGCATGCCGGGGTGAATGTATTGTCGCGTGAAGCGCTCTATCCCTACGAAAATGCCAAGATATGGTTTGACCGGACCGTGTGGGTCCGCGTGCGGGCCGTCATAACGCGCGCCCGTACCGCGACGCGCGCGGCCATGCTTGAACGCGATGTGGCGCGCCTGCGTATGGCGGTCGGTGAGGTCGAAGAGCTAGAAGCTGAAGTCGCCCGCCTGCGCGAACTGCTGGACTTTTCCCCGCCCATCGCCTGCCGCTGGCAGGCTGCCCCGGTGTTGTCGCGTGGCGGCACCTCCGCCGTCTGGCAAAGTGTGCGGCTCGGCAAGGGGTCGCGGCACGGAGTCCGCAAAGGCGATCCCGTCGTAGTCCCGGATGGCATCGTCGGGCGTGTCGCAGAGGTCTCCCCCCACACCTGCGATGTGATGCTGATCACCGATCCCAACAGCCGCGTCGCCTGCGAATTAGAGACGCCCGGCGAAGGTGTGGGCGTCGTGCGCGGTATCCTGTACGGCGGCGGCTCGCGTCCGGCGGCGGCCCCCGCCCTGACCCTGCTCTATGTGGTCGAGCCGTTGCGGCTGCGCTATCTGTCCCGGGACTTTGAACCGC
>Ga0255347_1007154_pt1 | contig 11747 bp, 12 predicted proteins | sample wastewater_treat_2_FD_192479 | JGI IMG/M metagenome (GOLD analysis project Ga0255347, IMG submission 192479) | Wastewater microbial communities from Lulu Island WWTP, Vancouver, Canada - plant24 | ecosystem: Engineered > WWTP > Wastewater > Unclassified | place: Canada: Vancouver, British...
TCCGCTCCGCCCCCGCTTCTTTGAAGATCTTCCTGTGGAGTAAATTTTTCCTGTATTTCATTCCTTTGCTGATTTTAACGGAACTGCTGATTGCGGCAAGTAATCTGCTGCTTGGGGTCACCCCTTTCATGATGTATCTGTCAATGCTGACCATTTTGTTTCTGGTGCCGGCCATTACCGGTCTTGCCGTAGGACTGGGCGCCCGTTTCCCGGACTTCCAATCTGAAAACCCGGCACTTGCCGCTACAGGACTGGGGGGTGTAGTTTTTATGTTGCTTTCCTTCGGCCTGATTACTGCCGTACTGATTCTCGAAGCGGGTCCGGTATACAGGATTTTCATGGCGCGCCTCCACGGGCAAGGTTTTTCCGCCATGCAGATAATGTGGTTCCTTTTATCTTTTATTTTTGCGATTTGTCTTTGCCTTTGTTCCCTTTTCCTTCCCATGATACTTGGAGAAAAATATCTGCGAAATATCTGAGATGTGCCAGACGCATTGTCACTTTGCGGCTTGTTCATGAAAATAAAGGGGCTTAGGGAATCTTCTTGACATGGAGCCGTTTTTTTTGAGATAAAAACAAATCATCGCATCGTTACCTTTCTCCACGGCGATGAGCGTCCATCTGATCGATTGGCGTCAACGTAAAAAACGGCCAGGATTTTATGCTATTAAAAAAAGCGGATCTTCCCCTGGAAGCAGTAATACTGATCATCGCCGGCATGGCAATCACTATTACCGGCATTGCACTTTTTTTTGTGGCCGACGGGACTCTTCCTTATTATGAAAACGGTTTGTACGGACTGCTCCTGATCGTCTTCGCGCTGCAGATCATCACACTGGGGAAAACACCTTTCGGCGATCTGCGCCGATCAAAGCTTCTGCTTGCCGCCGGACTAATGATCGCTGTGACGGGAATGATTACCTGTTTCCTCCCGCTTAACAACCACGCAGCCCGCGTCTTGCTGATTGTCTGTTTCGGCCCGGGAAACTTCACCCTCCTTCTTCAGATGTGTATCGACAAAAACAAGCTTCGCACCTGGTTAAAATACGGGGGGATATTCAACCATCTGATAGTGGCCTGCTCTTTGGTATATATATTGTCAGTCCTGATCTCCCTAATAATATGGAAGCAGCACATTTTGACAACGCACGCAACCGCAGTGGCAGCACTGTTGTTCGGCGTTTCGATACTTTATCTGGCCTGTGTGCTTCGTAAAATTTACCATATGCATCCGGAGGCGGAAAAACTTCCCGATGCGGATATCACACTTTCCATCGAGCAGGCGATGCTGCTCTTGATAGGCACTTTTCTGGTGCTTCTGGGCATACTGCTTGTTCCCGTGTGCCTGGGCCTGCTTCCCTTTGCAGCAAATGCACAACTGGGGCTTCTGATGGTCATATTTGCCTTTCAAATGCTTGCCTCCGGAAACACACCCATTGGTCCGTTTCCCAGGTCCTGGTTGATGATTGGGTTCGGACTTGTCTTTGCGGCACTGGGTATCGTTTCGTGCATTATTCCGAATATTCTTGTTCCATTGTTGACCATTCTCGTCGGCGTGCTCAATATTATCGGTGGACTCCTCACGCTGACAAAAATCTTGATTCCGCTGATAAAAAAATCATCAACGACAGAGACGCCCGCTATTCCGATATTGGCAAAGCTCTTCGTACTTCAAGTAATCCTGAACCTGCTGGCCATCGCATTTGGAACATCAATGCTCCTTCCCCGTCTGGTTCCCGGACTTCTCGTCGGCCTGGTGCTCGCCGCCAATGGATTCGTTCTTTTATATCTCCTGCGTATCCTCGTCGTTATTGACGCCATGAAGAGTGCCGCAGAGACTCGCTCCTGATCTGATCCGCCGTAAAACACAGTGATGAAGAATCAATTCATAACGGCTGCATTTACCCGTGAGACAACAACTATAAAGGGAGGAAAGAAGTCATGAGCGAAACAAACAAATACTATCACGGCAAAATTGCCGTGGTGACCGGTGCTGCCTCAGGAATCGGCCTGGCCCTGTCCGAAACCATGCTTTCCTATGGAGCCAAAAGGGTGATCATCGCAGACTTCAACGATGTAAACCTGTCACGGGAAAGCCTGCGTCTGAATACGGCTTTTCCAGGCGCAGTACTCGGTATCCATTGCGACGTCACCAACGAAGACAATGTCCGGAAGATGATCAATCAGGCGCAGGAATTCGGCGGCGGACGTCTCGACCTCCTGTTCAACAACGCCGGCGCCTCATTTCCTGGTGATTTTCCAAAACTGACGAACAAGGACTGGGAAAAAGCGTTTGCTCTGAACTTCTACGGTGCGATTTACGGCATCCGCGCCGCCCTGCCGCTCATGCAGCAACAGGGGGAGGGACATATCATCAACATTATTTCAGGAATGGCGATGTCGCCCATGGCTTACCAGTCAATGTACGCCAGCACCAAGGCCGCCCTTAACAGCCTGACTCTCTCACTGCGTTATGAGTTTTGGGATGAGAACATACGCTTCACATCGGCCACACCTGGCACTACGGCCACCGCAATCTGGTCGGCAAGCGGAACGGAGGCTCCCTCAAGCGCACAAACGCCGGAGAAGTCCGCCCAAACAATTCTTGCCGGCGTAGCGAAAAACGAACGTTTGGTTCTGGGAGATGAAGCAGACATCTCCGGCGCCAAAAATTGCTTTAATCCCGAAATCGCCAAGTACATCGATGATTACCTTCTCGACGTTGCCCGTAAGCGTCGCAGCGGTCAATGGGTTGTGTAACGAAAACCAAACAGCAAATAAGGAGGTTATTCATCATGAAAAACGGCAGTTATTTCATGCCGCGTGAGCAGCTCCTTTCATTCATGAATCCCGGCGCCCGGCAACCTGCTGATGAATTCAAACGGGACTATATTGACAAGGGCTGGCTGGGAGTCAAATCAGGCCGCGGCTTTTTCACATATCCGAACCCGGCCTACCTGCACCCGGATTTCCTGGGAGGCGAGTCCGGGCAAACAACAACCTGACACCATCTGCAAAAAAACCAAGCTGGTCGGGAACAACAGTTTCCCGAAGGGCGGTTTATATATTACTGATGACTAAGGTGCGTCGCACATCGGGTTTGCGTCATCGATTATGGCAACCTGCGTTCCTTTTGCCTGCCGTTAGCCAGCCCGACGGCAGGCAAAAGACCATGCACAATGACAAAAGCCCGCCTGCTCGGAAGGTGACTCTTTGACGTAATTCTGGAAATCGTGAAGCACAACGGGCCTTATCTCAGCGCAAGCCGTATGCCCTGCTTACTTCCTGAACGAAGATGATGCCTTTGCCCGGCTTATCTATATCGAGCTTTTTCCTGATGGAAGAGACGATGGAATCCACAACACTTTTTTCAGAAAGGATCATAACCATTTCCTTCTCCGGCTCTATTTCCATGGAAAACAGCTTGTTCGTTTCATGAATACCGGATCCGCGCGCGTTAATAATGGTCCCCCCCTTCGCCCCTACTTCGTTTGCCGCATCCATTACGTCCTCGGCTCGTCCTCTGTCCACAATCGTAAAGATGGCTCTGTACATGGTCTTGTCCTCACCCCCTCCTTCATCATCATCCGGCAGGATGTTTTCATAGCATCTTGCCCCGTACACACGGGCAACGGGAATACAAAAAGCGATCCCGCCGTTTGCTTTGTCAAAGCTGTATTTTCTGTTTAGTATCTCCAGAGTTTCAAAGGCTACCTTCTGCTCGGTCACCATCAGGACCATTTCTTTTTTTACCGTACACAGGCCCAGGAGGTCCAGCAGGCGGTTTTCGACTGTCCCGCGCTCCAGAAAGACGGTCGCCCCCAGGATGCCGTGCTGTTTGGCGGTTTTAATGATCCGGCCGCCGCGCCCCCAGTCAACGATCACATAAAGCGCCTCGAAAATGTTATGTTCACAGGTGTTTATCATTTCATTTGACATCTCTCTTCCGTGTTTTTATTTTAAAAATCATTCCCAGTATCTGCAAGGTAATCACCGGCGTCATCGTCACGATGGCGACGGCGCCGAAACCGTCAATCAATACATTGGCTCCTTCCACCGCCTCGGCAATACCCTGCGTGAAGGCCAAAATGAATGTCGCGGTCATGGGGCCGGACGATACCGTCCCCGAATCGAAAGCGATGCCCACAAACAGTCGCGGTACAAAGTAGGACAACACAATGCAGGCCATATACCCGAAAAACAAATAATGGGACAGCTTAATTCCCGGGATGAGAATTTTTAAGATGAATAGCGCCACCGCCATACCTACTCCGATGCAAATTGCGCCCAGGACGAGTTTTCTTTGTATGTAACCGCTGGTGACATCTTCTATCTGGTGGGTGAGAATGTGTACGGAAGGCTCGGCGAGCATACTGACAAATCCGATTATAAAGCCCATAATTACTACTATAAATTTATTGTCCAAAGACGCAAGCTGGTAGCCCACCGCCGCGCCGATCTCCATAAATCCTGCGTTGGCTCCGATTAAAAACAGCACCAGACCGATAAATGTGTAGGCCATTCCCTTGAGGATGGTCCGAAACACCCGTTTGGAGAGCTGAAAGGAGAACCTTTTGAACACCAGCAGAATAACCAGCAAGGGAAACAGAGCGGCCAGCGCCTCGGCAGTAATCAGCGGAGCAACCTTCATAAAAGGTGTGATGATCTGGTCGGAGTGCGACATATCAAGTTTTCCGGTAACATCTTCTGTGATGCCGCCCGCCTTCGACAGGATGCTCATCAGCATCACGGTAATCACCGTGCCGGTGGCGGTAATACCCAAAAGTCCGAAGCTGTCTTCTTCCGACGCCCTACTGTCTCTGCGGAAGGCCGATATACCCGTGGCAAGCGCCAGCACAAATGGCACAAGTAACACGCCCGTAACGGCGCCGGCCGCGTCAAAGGATATGGCCAGCATCTCGGGTGACAAAAATAATCCCATCAGGAGAACTAGACCGTAGATAACTGTCAGTGCTACGTGGATGGGGATGCCGTAGGCGATTCTGGTAAAGCCAAACGCCAGCAAAAGACCGATCCCCACGGAGACAACGATCACCAGTGTGGATTTCGGTAACAGCCCGGCGGTGACGGTATGTACCTGTCCGGCCAGGATGTGCAAATCAGGCTCGGCAATCGCGACGACAAACCCCAACAATATTCCTCCCCCGATCACCATTGCCAGTTTGTTTGTTTTAATCAGGTAGGCTCCCAGCAGATTGCCTATGGGGGTGATGCCAATATCTACACCGAAAAGAAAAATCGACAGGCCCAGAACGATAAACAAGGCTCCCAGTGAAAACCTCGCGACTTGTGTGAGATCAATGGAAAGAACGGTGAACCCGAGAATGAGCACGATGACCGACACCGGAAGCACCGCAAGAAGTATTTCTTTAAATTTGTCCAGAAGGATATTCACACGCCGGCCTGCCTGAGCTGATTTTCTTTAACAGAGGTTTCTACTAAATAAACATCGTACAACGCAACAAATTTATTTCCTCCATGTGTAAACCGGCAAATTCGCGGCTTGACACAAGATGATGCTTTGTGCAAAAAAGCGAAATACTCTGTTTTCGGCAGGACTCATCTCCGACCAATGACTACAAAGCAGACATTTGCCGACAAAGTAATCGACTTTAACCGGAAACTGAAATTTTCCGGGATACTGCCCGCGGGTTTTGCGTTGATCAATCCGTTTGCCGACAATTCAGAAGCAACGGCCGCCATGGAGAAGTTCTACCGTAAATACTACAACGACACTCACAAAAGAAAATTCATTATCGGTATAAACCCGAGCCGTCACGGCGCAGGTGTAACCGGAGTGCCGTTTACCGACACCAAGCGGCTGGCATCGGTCCTGGGCATCATCATGCAACAGGCCCCGACGCACGAGGTTTCCTCAGTGTTCATCTATGATGTGATAGATGCGTTCGGTGGCGCGGAAGTATTCTACAAGAAATTCTATATCAACTCCCCTTTCCCTCTGGCGATCGTCCGCAAAGGGAAAAACAACCGATGGCTCAACGCCAATTATTATGACGATAAACTTCTTTTGGAAAGTGTGACGGATTTCATGATCGATTCGCTCAGAAAGAACATTGCTCTGGGGCTGTATACTGACGAGGTTTTTGTGCTGGGAAAGAAAAACGCCGCGTTCCTTAACAGGCTAAACCTGGAACACAATTTTTTCGGACGCCTGATCGTTTTGGAACATCCCCGCTATATTCAGCAATACAAAGCCGCCCACAGGAAGTCTTATATCGATGAATACCTCACCAGCCTGGCCGGCTGATTTAAACAACAGCCGCACAGAATATTAATACCTTGTTACGTGATGCTCGGCCAGGCCGAAGAAATCTCTGACCTGATAGACCCGGCCATCCTCTCCTGTAAGAGTGCCGTTGTAATAGCCGAAAGGCTGACGGAAATCGGATCGGATCAGGCCGGCGATGTTGATGCTTTCGGCGCGCTCGCCCACAGGGCGGAATGTCAAATCGGCCCTTCCGTCGGCAGTTCTCATCTTCCAGGGCCGAAGAGGATCATCAAAGCTGAAGCGCGCCTCTTTCAGACATGTAATTTTGCCGCCATACCAGAAACAATTCTCGTTGGCATCGCTGTCGTCGGTGATCATATTTTGACACAGATTAAAGGCGAGCAGCCGACCTTCTTCGGTATAGCCGGCGGCCGTCGCCCATTTCCAGAAACTTACATACGGATAAAAAGTTTTTTGCTCGTCAACCAGTGCAAGACAATCATCTTCTTTCAGAGCAATCTCACTGGAACCAACCACGAGGCGGCCGGAAGCAGGTACAGCCGTCTTATGGGTATAAAAAGGCCGGCAGCGGGTGATGGGCGAGACCTGTACCAGCGGTTCGAACCGGATTAAGTCCTCATGGACGATAATTTCACCCCGGACAGCCGGCTTATCCTTGTCTTGTTTGATATCGACCGTTATGCGGTGAAATCCCTCGTTCAGATTGTTGTCAAACGACAGGTGGTAGCCTTCCGCCTCAAAGAAACACCGGTCCTGATAAACTTCACTTGCTACACGGATGGATTTTCCCGATACCTGCCGGCCGTACTCAATGCGGGTATTTTTCTGCCGGTCATAAATGTAAAAAAAAGAAATGCCCATGAATTTGGCGTCAAAGATGACCATGCCGATATAATGCCCGGGAGTGACAATACCGTAGTGCTGCCATTCCTTGAGACGGAATTTTTTCCAGAAGCGCGGAGCGCCGGCAGCGTAAAGCGGGGCATCAATTACATTGGCATTGTGAAATGGGACGTGGAATGTGCCGAAATTTACCTGGCCGTTCCTCTCTACCATTCTTTCCGGCGTTGCCTCTAATCTTCTCAAGACACTCTCCTTGATGACTGGTCAATCCTGAACCCTGGGCAGGTCGGGAAAGTTTTTGTCCAGTGCGGCATTCCACTTATCGACATACGTCCGTACTTTTTGCATCAATTCCGAAATATCACCTTCGATTGTAATGGAATGAATTCTGTCGCCCTGGGCAATGTCATTGACAATGCCCTGATCAATTTCTCCGGCCACCTCGCCGAAGACGGTGTGTTTATCGTCGAGCCACGGTGTGGCCACGTGCGTGATAAAAAACTGACTGCCATTGGTTTCGGGACCGGCATTGGCCATGGACAAAATACCCGGCCGGTCGTGACGTAACCCGGCGACAAATTCGTCGCCGAACCGATAGCCAGGGCCTCCTCGTCCGTCACCCACCGGACACCCTCCCTGAATCATGAAATCGGCAATGACACGATGAAATTTCAAATTGTTGTAAAAGCCGCGCCTGGCCAGGTTGACGAAATTTCCCACGGTCACGGGAACCTCGTCGGCAAAAAGCCTGAGCCTGATAGCTCCTTTGTCCGTTTCAATAACCGCGATCAGTTTGTTTTTCATGATTTACTCCTTGAGGATGAATGGTTAAACTCTAAAGACTATCCGCGGATATGTCAAGGCAAAAACCGTCTTGCAAAAGATCGGCGAGTGCGCTAATGACGTCAAACCATTAGAAATAACCGGCAGGCGTCCGTCGCTTTATCCGGCAGGGGAAAAGGCATGAAAACAGAAAACAGCAGGGATAAAATACTGGTCAGCGTGGTCATGGGCAGTGACTCTGACCTGCCCGTCATGGAGGAAGCGGTAAAAATCATGGACGAGTTCGGCATCGGCTGCGAATTGGTCGTCACATCCGCGCACCGCACACCCGAGCGGACATCAAGATTCGCCAAAAATGCCGCCGGCAGGGGGATCAGAGTGATCATTGTCGGCGCAGGCGCGGCAGCACACCTTGCCGGTGTCATCGCCTCGCAAACCATGCTGCCGGTTATCGGTGTACCCATCGACGCGACATCTCTGGGTGGTCTGGACGCCCTTTTAGCCACGGTGCAGATGCCCGGCGGCATTCCCGTGGCAACCATGGCTATCGGCAAGGCGGGCGCGAAAAACGCCGCTCTGTTCGCCGTGCGTCTCCTGGCGCTGGAAGACAAAAACATCCACTCGGCACTGGCCGCCTATATTAAAAAGATGGCGACCGATGTGGATAAAAAACACAAAAAACTGACTGCCGCCCGCATGGCTGCAAAGCGCCCTTAAGCCCCCGGACGGCCAGGCATCTCCGGACACGCATTCGCCTTAAAAACCAAAACAGGCGTTGCGTCTTTTTTTCGCCCGGACAGACAAGATGACAAAAATCCTGAAACAAGATCAGCACACCTCCAGAGAAGCTCTCTTGGATGAGGCCGCGGCAATTGTCACCCGCGGCGGCCTGATTGCCTACCCGACAGAAACCATCTACGGCCTGGGTGCCAACGCGACCGATGAAAAGGCCCTCAGGAGAATTTTCAACATCAAAGGCCGTGACTTTAACAACCCTCTGCCGGTAATCATCGGCAAGCCGGAAGACCTCTACCCGCTGGTGAACAAAGTCGGCACTTTGGCTGAAAGGCTGATCAGTGACTTCTGGCCGGGTCCCCTGACCATTGTGTTTGAAGCCTCACAGGCGATTTCGCCACTGGTCACAGCCGGAACAGGAAAAATCGGCATCCGCCTGCCTGACCATTACGGAGCAAGGCAAATCGCCGCACGGTCGGGAAAACCGCTTACAGCCACCAGTGCCAACCTCTCGGGTGCTCCCGAATGTGCCGATGCTGCCTCAGTTATCGCCGGGCTCGGCGATGCAATTGACGCGGTGGTTGATCTGGGGAAAACCGCCGGACTGCCTGCCACAACTGTCGTGGATGGAACCGGCTCTGAACCGGTGATTTTAAGACAGGGCACAATAACCCTGGAAGAGATCATGCGCAAAATCTGCTGAATTTCCGGAAGAAAACCAGTTGGCCGAAAACGAGGGCCTGTCGAAGCGTCCTTTGTCCTTTAGCCTTTCTCCTTTAGCCTTTGTCCTTCCCCTACAGTCCCCGCAGATGTTCCGGTCGCAGCATGTCAGTTTCGCGGCCGGCCAGAACCGCATCCACCAGTGCAATCATTTTTTGCCTGTCTTTTTGCAGAGTGCCGGTTACCGGCAGGTAGTTGGAGGCGTGTGTGCCGACAAATTTCAGTCTGTCGATGGTAATGTTCTCAAAAATGTTTTTCATTTCGGCCAGAGTCTCAAACGGATCCAGAAGCTTAAAATCCCCCTTTTGCACCTGGTTGAATAAAACCGTGCCCGGAACGGGAGTGACCGTAAGCGCCGCCAGGTATTGTGGCGTCATCTCATTGATGATCCGGGCGGTGGCCAGCGCGTGTCGCACGGAGGCTTCACCGGGACCGGCCAGCCCCAAAAGCACCATGGCAGACAGATTTATGTCTGCCTCCACCAGATTCCGGCCTGCTTTGAGCATCTCGTCATAACCAACGCCTTTTTTGACTTTTCTGAGCAGCTCATTGTCGCCGGTTTCCACGCCGAGATAAGCTTTGGTCAGGCCCGCGGCCCTGAGCGCCCGAAGTTCCTCGGGCGATTTGGAAAGTGTGCTTTGCGGTCCGACATAAGTACCCACATGACGCAACGACGGGAATGTCGCATAAAGAGTTCCGATAATCTTAAGGAGTTTGTCCGTTTCGATGGCAATGGCATCACCGTCACACAGAAAGGCTTTTTTGATATCACCGTAATAATCACGCGCCATACGGATATCTTCCAGTATTTCGGCCGTATCCCGCTCACGGTATTTGTCGCCTTTGTACATCCCGCAAAATGTGCATTGATTGTGGGAACAGCCGATGGTGCACTGAAGCAGATAGCTTGAGGACTCGCTGAAAGGCCGGTAGATGTTTCCTTCGTATCTCAATTTAAATAAATCTCTTCACGTATGTCTTCAAATAGGCGCTAAACACCTAAAGCAGGCGTTCCGCACCGGAGATGGCTACTGTTGTTTTAATGGCATTTTTCGGCACAGTGCCAAAAACAATCATAAATGGAATCTGTCCGTTGGGTATCACTCGTTCGTTCGAGTTTTCACGCCCCTCCGGATAGGAAAGCCTCGTTTGTATTTCTTCATCCGTCAGATTCATCAGTTCTTCGTCCGTCAGTATATTTCCGGCGTACGAGACACGGCTTTCCAGCGTTACGGAGTAGGCATCGACCAGCTCTGCCTTCACCCTGACCCGGGTCACGGGAAAGTCGGCCTGGTTGATGGCCACACCTTCCACAACGCGCATGTTTCCCAACAAATAGTTATTAATGGCCCTTTGCTGCACATCCTGAATTTTTATCTGTGATATCACAAACTGGCCGTCTGCATATTGCGGCTTATCAGAAAAAGCGATTTTCAGACGCCTGCCCTGCTCCGCGAACATTCCCGCCAGACGCCTGCCCTGCTCAGGAATGACGAAAGTATAAATAATGCCCGGTATGACAACAATCACCAGGAGAGCCCAAAGCGCGGCCATCCAGACTCTTCTCTTCGGACGTCGCGGCGGAGGCGTTTGTTCAACCTCTTTCTCGGGCAAGACGTATTCATCTGCCGTATCTTCAGCCACCTCAAGACGGATGTCTTCCGGGGCCTGGGTCTGTTCCGATAACATTTGAAATTCCGGCGCCGGCTCAAAAACCGGTTCCGGCTCAGGCACAAATCCGCTGTGTGGTTCAAACTCCCAGTTTGGTTCCTGAATTGATTCCTTTTGCGGTTCCCACAAGTGATCAGGCGCCGGCTCATGTTCATTGTTCGGCTTCACCACCCGTACAGCCTGCCTGTGCGGCCCGTACGGCGGTTCGGACTCGGGCGCAAGGGAGCTTTCCTGATCTTTCCCCAGCACACCCTCGAGAAAATTTTTCATATCTTCATCGGGAAGTGGCTGAGCCGGCCGGTCCGGGACCGCCTCAAATGACAAACGCGTGGACGTCTGCTCCCCTGCGGGATAAGACGGTGCGGCTGGTTTGTTTAATTTATTGGGGTTGTCCTGAAAGAAAACATGACGGCAGCGGCTGCAGCGCATCCACATACCGTCCGGTTCCATCAATGAGTCATCAAAGCGGAATTTCGTCCGGCACTGCCTGCATTGTATGATCATCAGTTTTCTCCACTTTTCCGCTCTTGCGGGTCAGCACATATACTTCCGGTAAAAAGCGGTATTTCTCGGCATAATCCAAACCGTAACCGATAACAAACCCGTCATCGATGGTAAAGCCGACATAGTCCGCTTCAAACGGCACTTTTCTTCTTTTTCTCTTGTCGAGGAAGGCACACACTTTCAGAGACCTGGCGCCTCTTGATTTAAGCTCTTGGGCAAT
>Ga0255347_1007156_pt1 | contig 11745 bp, 9 predicted proteins | sample wastewater_treat_2_FD_192479 | JGI IMG/M metagenome (GOLD analysis project Ga0255347, IMG submission 192479) | Wastewater microbial communities from Lulu Island WWTP, Vancouver, Canada - plant24 | ecosystem: Engineered > WWTP > Wastewater > Unclassified | place: Canada: Vancouver, British...
TGTCATTATAGGGAACACCAAACAATGTGTAGTTCAGAGTGGGTTCAATGATCCTGAAGTTGATATACTCGGGTACATAAAATGGGGATTCAATCCCTGAAATGCCAATCATACATTTGAGAAACTGAGAGCTAGGAGTTATCCCGAGTGATTTCCATAATTCCTTATATGCTTTTTCAATGGATGGTTTGACATCTGGTAATTGCTTACCCTTGAGAATCTTGTTAATCCTGTTACGAGTAAAATAGGCTAAGATGACATCGTACGCCATTGAGTAGGATTTTCCAATCAGTTCTTTAACCATGGTATTTACTAAGCTCCTTATAACAAAACATAAAGTATGATTGCTTTCACGTTACATAGATTGGTTGGGTCAATTTGCCTGTTTTCCTCGACCGTTGGTGGAAAATGCGATGGAGAAAAAGCCAAGCTCTCTCTTGCCCAACAATCTAATCAGGAAAAAAGGCTCACTTTCAAACTAAAGGGGTTGGTCGTTGTTTGCAAGCAATTGGTTTTCCCAACAATGCATTATTATGTTTGCATCAAAAAGCATAAAACGCCTACTATTCCGTTTTTGCTTCATAGCGCCCTCCTTTGCTGCTACTGGCTTTAGAGGCATCATCCTTAGGTCATCCTTTTAAAAGTTAATGATGACCCCAGGAAGATATAGACTTAGCCTCCGCTGGCGAATGAGGGCAGGCTGACACTCTATCAAAATGAGAGAGGGTAATTAGGTGTTCTTTTTACCAATAAACACCTGTTTATCACGTGACAACATGATTTCCCCTAACCTCTTGATTTCCTTATCAACTTGCTATTTATGAGCGCAGAAAGTAAGCATACGAACCCTTTGCCAAAGCCCTTTCGTAAGGGTTGTTTGAATCTAGAGAAGGTTCTGGCAAATCTCGAGCCAACAACCTGATAAAAGGGTCCAGTTGGGTTTCATACCTGTCCAAACAACGGTTTGGGTCTACACCAGGCCAGGCGTTGCAGCTTAACAGAATTCTTCTGTTGGTTGAATCCACTTCTGGAGGAATGCTTTTATAAGCTTCATCTTGAGGGAAGAAAACATACTTGTCCAGATTGCCTGTGGGTATGCCTTCAATGCCCTTGACCTGGATCGGAGATATGTTCACGTCATAGTCATCCACGGAAAGGTCAACGATCAGGGCATCCTCGGGGAGCAGCGCCAACTGATGATTGCTAATAATGCTTTTCCACGGTTCGTGCCGCTTGCTGGCATCCACCAGAATGTCTGATTCTTTGAGTAAGGGATCAAGCAGTTTGGGATCCCGGGTTACCGAACGTCCTACAATAGACACTACCACAGGCCTGTCCGTGAATTTAATTGCTGTATTGGCTGCAAGCTTGCCTATTTCTCCTGAGCCCAAAATCAGCACGCGAAGCGGTTCTGATGTCTTTTCCCTTGGCAATAACGAGTTGGCAGCATGGAACGCGTTTTCAACAGTACCTGGAAAATCCTGGATCATACGGACGCCAAAATCATCAACCACTGAATCCATGGAGTACATCCTTATGCTTCTTTCCGTTAGAAACCGATTACGTCTTTCACGAGTCAGGTAATGTAGCATGGAAAACAAGATCGCGCCCGGTTTGAGTTTCTCGAGCTGTGTAAAATCAGGAGTTCTTACGGTAACCACACAATCCGAAGCAAACACCTCATCCCGACTGCAAAACTTGATTCGTTTGTTCACCTTGATGTAGTCATTTGCGCTGAAACCGAGTTTGGATCCGTATGACTCTTCCAAGATCAGATGAGCATCCAAATTAGCAAGCCGCTGGAAAAAGGCGGGCCTGAAATCCCGCTTTTCATTGGCCTCAAATCTCATGCAAAGAAAACCGATTGTTCTCACTTTACCCATCTTCTCGAGATTATTATCCTGTGTTCATAGTCAACAGGCGTTCCATCTGTTATAACACTAAAGCCAATATCGTTTATATTGAACACATTGAAAGTGTGCATCTTTTTTAGGTTCCAGCCCTTTCCGCTTCCTGCCAAAATGGGGGAATGGTCAATCTCTGTTTCCCTGTATCCTGTAACGCTTAGTTCCTCTATCTTCATCAGCCGCACTTGGTTGCCGTACATCCTGGAACAATCCTGAACTGGGCGGTACAAGGCATTATCAACTTCAAACAGGACACCTGCATTTCTGCCCCTGGCCTTATCACCTTTGATCACAGGGCGAACCGGATGCTCTGTATATGGGCCCAAAAAACTGCTGGAGTAAAAGAGATGAAGGTCATGGTATCTGGGTTTTGAAGTGAAAAGGTAATACATTCCATTATGTTCATGGATAACAGGATCACTCCACTGTCCAGTAAGAATGGTGTCCACACATGTCCACGAGTTGGGAAAGCTTGTGGCTTTGAACAAACGAACATTATTTGCCCCAGCGCCTTCAACAGTCATGTAGATGTCGTTGGCGTACTCGTATATGACAGGAAATGATACTATGGCAGGGTCTCTCAAAACCACACCCTGATCACTCCAGTTTAGCCCATCCTTGCTGGTGGCCAGGCCTATTACGCCAGTCCATCCCCCTCCGTAAGAAACAGTTAGCCCCCTTTCATAGAAAAGATAAAGGCTGTCACCATGGGGAAACACGAACGGATCAGCTACAAATTCCGCATCCCTGAACCAAAGGCTGTCAACGCTGAACACCGGATTGGGCCGGTCGCTGACCAGGTTGAACTGATGGTCAAATTGATACCTGCCAATTGACCAGCGCGGGATAGCTTGCAACTGAACCCTAAAGATCCGTCTGGCGATAAACAATCCAAGCATGCCAACCAGCACTATCACAAGTGCAACGAGAAAGACTCTCTTTAGATCAAGTTTGATTTTAGTCAAGGTATTCCACTCCAATGCGGTTGATAATGAATGGTACTTTGCCTGATTGTTTTTTCTCCAATTCATCCACAACTTGAAAACGGACCTTGAGGCTGTCGCCTATTCGTTTGCGCAAGCCTCTTTCAATCTCTATAAATGATGCAGGGTTAAATTGATCATCCACCAGCAGGGAGACTACAAGTTCTCCAGGTTTTTCTTGTATGTATTGGGCCATGGTTATTCCTTCGGCGTAGCCTAATGCACCTTCTGCAAAGTAGATCTTACGTCCGTCTGGCATTTCAATAAAGTCATCCATCCTGCCTTCGATTTCGAGAACCTCCCTAAAGGAACAATCCTCTTTGTCAGCCATACGTACATTGTCCCTTGTCCTGTACCGTATCAGCGGCATCGCATAGTTGTAAAAGCTGGTGCCAACCAGTTCTCCGTAGCCATCCTCAGCCTGATTTCCCTCTGTGGTAACAATCTCAGGATAAAAATAGTCCTCCATCAGATATTTCTTGTAGTCCGGTCTTTCGCAGATCATCACCGAGTTTTCCGCATGGCTGTAGAAATCGTAGAGATGCGCTCCGAAAGCAGTCTGCACATGCTCCCTGATACCGGATGTGACTGACTCTCCGTAAACAAAGATCCCCCGTGGTGCTGTGAACTGGAATTCATTCCGGATCAGCTTGTGGAAATCAATGAAGCTTCTGGCATAACCTTCAAAAACAGACGGCCTTAGCTTAGCGACGAGTTTGGCTGCTGCCATGCAGGCATCTTTGTTCATCTTGCTGGAGTTCAAATAAATCATGTTACGCAGGGCATCATATCCCCAAGCTTTGGATTTCGTCTCAGACAGGCCTTTGAGCACAAAACGCAAAGCCCCTGGCCGGTAACCTGCCCAGCGGAAAGCTCTGGCATAGGCTGCGTACTTATTGGCCCGGCTGTGTCTATCGATCATCAGGGTCAGGGGGGTACCGGTGGAACCGCTGGTTTTTTCAATTTGAGCATCAAGTTCGTGAACTGTGTTAGCGATGAACTCTTTCTGTCGCGTGCGAAGTGTTTCCTTATCCAGCAAGGGTATCTTCTGCAGGTCTTCAAATCCCCTGAAGGTGGAAGTGTCCAGCCCAATTTCGCGGAACAGGTTGCGATAGTAGGGTACATACTTTCCGGCATAGGCGACTATCTCTTTCAGCTTAGAATTCTGATAGTCCAGCACCTGCTGGCGATTCCAATGCTGGCTCTTTTGATAAAACAGATAGCGGCGGAAGATTTCCGGCGCTTGCGTGATGTGATTTGGTAGTTTCATCGGTCTATTCAGTCAGACGGCCAAGCTTTTCGCGCCTGGCTTCGATCAAATCGTGCCGTTTAAGAACTTTTTTGGCTGCGATCACCATGGGCGGACCGATGAACTTTCCGTTTTTGACCGCCACCCCTTTCCCCTCTGCCTGGGATTCATCATAGAGGCGCAGCATGTCCACGGCATCGTCATATTCCTGTTGAGTGGGTGAAAAGTACTTATGCACCAGAGGCAACTCCTTGGGATGCAGCACCAGCATGCCCTCAAAGCCGAGGTTTTTGGCCAGGATGAGGTTTTGTTCCAGGTCTTCCAGATCGTGCACGTTGATGTGCACTGTATCAATGGGAATCACTTTATTAGCCCTGGCTGCCAAGGCAATCAGGGCCCGGGGCGTGAAAATGCTCTGCCCTGCATGGTCATGGATTCCCTCCAGGTCGCTAACAAAATCTTCACAGCCGAAGGCTATGGCCACCACCCTTTTTGAAGCTCGGCAAATGTCTTGGGCGTTTACAACCGCGCCGGCAGTTTCTATCAAAGGGATGATTTTGAATGTTCCCACCGGGATTTTCTTTTCGTATTCAATGGTCTCCAGCAATTTATCGAAGAAATAAACGTCCTCGCCAGTGCGGGATTTTGGGTACATGAAGCCGTGGATGCCCTCAATCGTCAGGGCTTGCACGTCTTTAAGCAGATGGCCGCTTTCGCGGTCGTTCACCCGGGGAAAAACGTAGTAATTCTTCAGCCGGCCGGAGCTTACCCATTCGAAAATGGTCTTGCGGGCAATGGGTTTGTTGGCTTCCGGCTGCACGGAATCCTCAAGGTCCAGCAGCAGCACGTCGGCTTCGCTCCTGGCGGCGCTAGTGAGCAACTTTTCATTGTGCCCGGGCACGAACATCAGGCTGCGCATGATGATATCTGTCATCTCAAGCTCCTTTTTTGGCGATCAGGACGTGGCGGCGGAACCTCAGCACCGGCTTGCCGTCTTGGTTGAAGGCTGTGGTTTCCACATAGATGATGCCGCGGTCGGGTTTTGAGGACGAAGGCCTGGTTTCCAGGACTTCTGTTTGGGCATAGATCGTGTCGTTGACAAACACCGGACCCAAATGATCCACCTTTTCGTATTCCAGGTTGGCAATCGCCTTGCCGCTGATATCCGGAACCGTCATCCCCACCACAATGCTAAAGACCAAAGTGCCCACAACCAAGATCTGCCCGTGTTGGCTCTTTTCAGCGAAGTCCCGGTTCGTGTGCAGGGGATGGTGGTTCATGGTTAGCAGGCTGAACAGGTTGTTGTCGCTTTCAAAAATCGTTTTACTGGCAGAGTGCCTGATTATGTCGCCGGCTTTGAAGTCCTCGAAATAATGGCCGATGGGGCTGGGTATCATTTCTCCTCCTCCAAAAGACGGATCAGGTATTCACCGTATCCGCTTTTTCTGATGGGCTCAGCCAAGCAACGTAACTGCGTTTTGTCTATGTAGCCCATTCTATATGCGATCTCTTCTATGCAACTGATCTTGAAGCCCTGGCGCTCCTCGATTATCTCCACGAACTGGGATGCCTGAAGCAATGACTCAAAAGTGCCGGTGTCCAGCCAGGCTGTGCCGCGGCCAAACACTATAACTTCCAGTCTGCCTTGTTCCAGGTATGCCCTGTTCACATCCGTGATCTCATACTCGCCGCGGGCTGAAGGTTTGAGTTGAGCAGCTATTTCCAGCACGCTGTTATCATAGAAATAAAGTCCCGGCACCGCGTAATTGGATTTTGGTTGCTTTGGTTTTTCCTCCAGGCTGATAGCCCGGCGCTGTTCATTGAATTCCACCACTCCGTATCTCTCTGGGTCACTGACAGGATACGCAGTAACAATCGCTCCTTGGGGATCAACGCATTTGCTGAGCCTAGATTGAAGGTCCGCGCCATAGAATATGTTGTCGCCCAAGATCAGGCAGACGTTGTCCTCGCCAACAAAATCGGCTCCAATCACAAAAGCTTGGGCCAGGCCGTTCGGCACCTTCTGAACTTTGTATTCAAAGCTCATCCCCAGTTGAGAGCCATCGCCCAAAAGCTTTTGAAATCCTGCCTGGTCTTCCGGAGTGGTGATGATCAGCACTTCCCTGATGCCAGCCAGCATCAGGGTGGAAAGGGGATAGTAGATCATCGGTTTGTCATAAACCGGCATCAGCTGCTTGCTGATTGCAATCGTGAGAGGATGTAAGCGAGTGCCGGATCCTCCGGCAAGGATAATCCCTTTCATTTCAGACTCCTTTTCATACTAAACATCAATCGAATCATACATATCATTTTAAAACCTCTATGTGTTAACTTGTCGTTGTCCATCAAATGACACTCATAGCTTAATCACTAATTGAGTTGTATACCGCAATTGGCAACAGGCTGGTTTCTTTTAGGTAAATATATCACTCTTTGAATGATTGGAGCATAGTCGAGGTTGTCATATATTATCGCATCTATATCGTTGGCTTTCCAATAGCTCAAGGTGGCGTCAAAATCGCCGGATTGAATCAGGGGTCTAACCTTAACTGCATATCCCGTACTTTGATAGAAATTATTGTTATTAATAGTTGGTTGGGTAACTCCTCCGTACCAAGCAATGGTTATATCTATACTCACAGGATTCTCAAAAAAGTTGTTGAACTGGATGGGGATTCTGGTCCCAGCGCAAATGATGGCGGTTTCATTCTGGTCAAAATTGTTGTTCTCGATTATATGGTAAAAGTTACTGAACGAATAAATGGCATTGCTGTTGGAGATGAAGTAGTTGTTTTTGATCCTGATCGCCTGACCCTGCGTGCGCAACCCATTCAAGCACGTGTAAATGATGTTGTTCTCCAAGACGTGGTTAATTGTTGGGCTGTGTACCCCTTGGTCATAAAAAACGGCTATGGAAGCCAGGCTGTCAAACGAACAGTTGAAGATGTTTGTCCGAGGTGCCCCGGCATAGATTCCAGCATCGGAGAGCCGGAAATAGCTGTTTGAAATTGTGCAGTCATTGCCCAGCAAAGATATTCCGGTAGTTGCGCCCCAACAAAACATGTTATGAAGTGTCTGGTTGTTAGAACATATCCTGATTGTGTTCCACCGATGATACTCGTCTGATCGAAGCCCGTCATCCAGAGGAGAAAAATGGGTATAACCGGAATCAATATCTGATATGATCTCACCGATAATGCTGATTTGCACGTTTTCAGCAAGTTTTATCCGCGAGTTGCCCATGAAGGAGCAACTTCCGACTATGGAAACATCGTTCAGGGCGTTGTAGGTATGGTCTTGCTTGAATGTGATGGGTGAATCAATATAAGAGCCTAACGTTACCAGCGGGTACATCGTGAAATTCACAACACTGGTTTCATAATTCTTTGCAACGTTGATATCGTATCTGAATATAGTTCCCCAGCCATCTTTGCTGCCAATCAGGTTATATGATCCGTAGGGGACTTCTTTGAAGACATAGTTCCCTGCCGCGTCTGTCGTTGTAGAGAATACTGGTTCTGCGGCGGTAGGGTCGAAAGCAAGCTCCTGATCCAAGGTCACGCCAATTCCGGGATAAGCCCCGTTAAGCCTGACCAAGGTAGTGTCCAAGCCTGCAGTTTGATATAATGATATCCTAACATCCGCGAAATCGATTGGATCAAGACCGGAATTGGCTGTATCGTTATCCAAAATCACCGAGCCCGAAATGGAGCCTGTGTTTGGCTTGGTGCACGATTTACAGCTGGTCAGTCCCAACAAGGCAATCAACACCGTGATCAAAAACAGCCTTTTTCTATTCTTGCCAGTACACTCTAAGCTATAGGTTTTCATATCCACCTCGTAATTAACTGCGAATTGTTTGCTTAGGTGGCAATCATCCCCCTAAGCATTGGTCGAACCATATAGACCTACATGGTTCTGACTGGATTCTTGACCACAGTACTGATACCGCCTGCGAGCCAACGATGTTAGTAGCTTTCATGGCCTCATTGAGATTCGGATTCATCAAAAACATCACCCTGAATAACTTGGAGTTTCCCATGCCCCATGGAAACTGTAAGCTACTTGTGATAGTTCCTGATGAATTCCTCCACCTCCGGCAGCCCGCCCTGGAAGACTAGGTAGCCGTTGTATGGTTCGCCGGGGGTGATGTCTCCGGCGATGGGGGTCAGCATCAGTTCGCGCACCTTATCCGGGTCAGTAGACTGTCCCAAAGCCCAGCCCAGTTTGATGTAGGCGACTTCCGGCAACAGGTTTTCGCCCGGCACGATACCCATGCTCATCAGGTCGCGGCCAGTATCGTAAACGAACATATGCACAAAGCCCCAAAGGGTCTGCACGGTCATATAGATATGCACACCTTTGGCCACGGCGCGCTTGATGGCGGGATAGACAGGCTTGTTGACATGCCCCAGCCCGGTGCCTGCAATCACGATGCCCTTATAGCCGTTATCGGTGAGGGCATCGATGATGTCCGGATGCATGTTTGGATAGTAATAGACGATGGACACCCGCTCTTCGAAAAAGGGCAGCACTTTCACTTTGTTGTCTGAGCGGCGCTTGTTGTAATCCCTTTTGATGGGGATTACGGCTTCCCTGGTCACGCGGGCGATGGGAACGTCGCCGATGGTGCGGAAGGTGCTGCGGTAGGAGGAGTGCATCTTGCGCACCCGGGTGCCCTGATGCAGTAAGCCGTATTCATCGCTGGTGGGGCCGAACATGCAGACCATCACCTCAGCTATGTCGGAATGCCCGGCAGTGAAGGCAGCGTGCATCAAGTTCAGCGCGGCGTCGGAGGAAGGACGGTCGCTTGAGCGCTGGGAACCAACCATCACCACGGGGATGGGCAGGTCCTGCAGCATATAGGAAAGCGCCGCCGCGGTGTGGTGCATGGTGTCGGTGCCGTGGCCGATGATGATGCCCTGGGTACCTTTCTCCACCTCCTTGCCTATGGAGACGGCCAGTTTCTTGTACTGTTCCGGGCCCATGTTTTCAGAAAAGACGGCGAACAGCTTTTCAGTATCCAGATTGCAGATTTCCGCCAGTTCCGGAACCGCGCCATAGAGTTCGCCGGGCGAGAAAGCCGGAATCACTGCCCCGGTGCGATAATCGAGCCGGGAGGCAATGGTACCGCCAGTGCCGAGCAGCTTCACTTTGGGCAATCCCGGCGTGAAAGGAAACTCTTTTTCTGGAATCTTGTAATGCGCTTCTTTGTAGCCGGTCTCCTGCATGCCCAGAATGGTGTCCACATCGATGCCGACGTTGTATCCGGTGGCGAGTTTGATCACGATGTGGCTGTCGTCGTCATTCTCGCTGCGGGGCAGGATGATACCCTGGAAGGTGCCGCGGGTGGTCTCCACTGTGGTGTCGCCCCAAACCCTGGCTTGGAAGCTTTTCAGCACCTCGAGGGCGCGGCCTTTGTAGCCTTTGAATAAATCAAGCATCTATATATCTGTCCACAAGTTACACGAATTCACACAAATAAGTAATTACAATAAAATGCGTTCATGGGTCAGGCTTGTGACGCCAAAGTTAACTAAAAGCCCCAATTTCAGATGAGAAGCTTTAAGATAATTGAGAATTTGCGCCGTATGTTCTTTATTGATGTGGCTTAATGCCTTCAGCTCAACGATAATGCTATCGTAACAAAGAAAGTCAACTTTATAAGTTCAGGACAGAGCAAGCCCTTTGTAGGATACAATATATTCTTTTTCGCGTTCAAAAGGGATATTCCGATGCTTGAATTCAATTGCCAGCGCTTCTTGATAAACTGGTTCCAGAAAACCGCAACCCAAGGTTCTGTGCACTTCCATACAGCGCCCAATATCTTGTAATACTCATCTTTGTAAAGTATGTCCCGCTCCATATCGATCACGCTCAGCTCTTATGTTTATTAACATAAATTCGTGTCAATTCGTGGACAATTCTTTTTGGATGGCCAGATATAGCTCGGACAGGGGAATGTTACCCAAAGCCATTTTGCGGAGCCGGCCCATTATCCAGTGCTGGATGGCATCCGGCTTTTTCAGTCCGCACGTTTTGGCTCGAGGCCACATGGCTTTGAGCAGCGGAATCTGTTCCAGTATTTCCGCTGCCGGGATTTCCTTGTAGCCAAGAACCTCCAGCACCGATGAAAATTGCATGTTCGGGTGCTCATACAGGACTTTCAGCATCTCGGGCAGGATATCCGGCTGCAGCTTGCGTTTTTTAACAAAGATCAGCAGGTCCTCCACCCTTTGGTGGTCGAAGGGCAGGGGATCGCGGCCTTGCATGCCTTTCAGCAGGTGCGCGTAGAGCAGCCCCAAGCGCTTGGGCTCGATACCGTGCCTGGCGGAAAGCTCTTCCAGCACCGGCATCAGGTTGTTGCGCAGCAAATAGGTGTAAGCGTCGGCGGGAATGCCCCAGTCCGCCAGCTGCTGCAGCCTTGTCGAAAGATCCACAGGAAGGTCCTTCCGCGCGGATTCAATCATCTCTTCGTGGACCGGAATCGGCGCGGAATCCGTATCCGGATACATCCTGTCCGCGCCAGGCAGCACCCGTTCAAAGAGCGTGATTCCGTCCGGCAGGGACTTGCGGGTCTCGTTGGGCACGCCGACAAATGCGAGCTGGCAGCGTTCCTCAATGGTCTCCAGGGCAGTTTTGATATCTTCGTCCGGCGCCCAAAAAAGAAGCAGCGCGTCATTATCAGAGGCTTTCAGTTCGGCGCGAAGCCTGGACCAGTCTTTTGAATCCAGAGAAGCCTGGACTAAGGGTTTGTCAGAAATCCGGTTCTCCATTTTGCTCAAATCGCTGTCCGCACCTTGTTCAAATCCAGCTATCTCTTCAGAATGGAACATATTAGGCCGTTCCAGGCAGGCGATCACTTTCAGACGGTCAGAGATCTCATCTGCGAAACAGCGTCCGGGTTGGTTAAAGAAGCTGAGGATGCCGGCAAAATGGGGCAAATTGACCGCGATCAGCTTCCAGCCATCGCTTCCGGCCTTTTTAAGCAGAGGGATGTGGCGCCAGTCGGCCGGGTCCAGAAAAGTATGAGTCAGCTTCCATTTCGCCGGGTCGGCCACCCGCTTCCGCAGTTCCTCGCGTACCAGCAGTAGCGATTTCTGACGGAAAGCCTCGTTGTGCGTAAGTTTGGGAATCCAGGAGATGTGGGCCACACCCTTGATCTCGACCCTGGTGCCGCCCTCAATTGAAACATTCACATCTTCGCGGGCCGCGCCTATCCCGGTGCGCACAAGACCTGAGCTGCGGGCGATAAAGCGGATGTTCTGAGCCGCCTCAGCCGCTTCCCAGGGCGTTTCCATATCCGGATAGGTGACAGTTTCGATCAGCGGCATGCCAAGGCGGTCGGCAAAATAAACCCGGGTATGGCGAAAATCGGACACTTCGCGGCAACTGTCTTCCTCCACGGAAAACTGGATCACTTTGATGGTTTTGTTGGAGATTGGAAATTCTCCCTCGATGCCGAGGATGGTAGTGCGTTGAAATCCAGTGGGGATACTGCCGTCAAGATACTGCTTGCGGGTGATGTGGAGTTCGCCCACGATCTTCATTTTCAGCAGCAGGGCGATCTTCATTGCCTGCTTAAGAGCCTGCCGGTTCAGCGGAA
>Ga0255347_1007157_pt1 | contig 11745 bp, 8 predicted proteins | sample wastewater_treat_2_FD_192479 | JGI IMG/M metagenome (GOLD analysis project Ga0255347, IMG submission 192479) | Wastewater microbial communities from Lulu Island WWTP, Vancouver, Canada - plant24 | ecosystem: Engineered > WWTP > Wastewater > Unclassified | place: Canada: Vancouver, British...
CTTTATCAGCAAGTTATCTTCTGATGGCCGGGGCTGGCCGCTTGGGGTGCAACGCACACATTGTTCGTTTGACTGATATTCAGAGAGTTAGCAAAAACGACCCCCGGGGGTACGAAATTGATAAGTGTTTGATAATGAGCCAGACGAACAATGTGTGCGTTGCACCTTTTCTTTTTTTGCTATCTTTATAGCATGAAATTTAACCCCAAATACAAGCTTCAGGATGTTGCAGGGGAGAAGATGGTGGTGGTGCATAATGCCGACGGGATGGACCTAAGCAAGGTGATCGTTTTGAACAGCACTGCCGAGGTCCTTTGGAAAACACTGGAAGGCAAGGAGTTCACGCTTGATAAGGTGGCTGGATTGTTGATGGAGAAGTATGATCTAAAGAAGGAAAAAGCCCTGAGTGATGCAAAATCGTGGATTGATTCGTTGCATAAAGCAGGTTTGATAGAAATTTGATGCAACCCTACCTACCGCCGGAACACCAACTTCTGATTTCACTCGCTAAGTCCGAGATCTGGCCCGAAGCATTCCTCGGACAGAATTCTTTTTTGCTTTCTAATGAGCAGATAAACAGTTGTTTAGCCGACCTTGAGCCTTCCGGTTGGAACCATCTTTTTCTACTGGCTGCCCAGCAGGGATTGTTGGCTATCGTGTGGGATGCGCTTCAAAAGCTAATGGGCGAAGGACTCTCCGGCCAGGGTTTCTCCGGCCAGGGACTCACCGGCCGGAACGTTACAGGGCAGGAGGAAACGGGCCTGGGCATTCCGCGGGCGTTGAAGATTCGCTGGGAGTTGAGCGTCAGGCACATCGGGGAGATTCACCGCAGGCAGCGTCTGGTATTGAAAGAGCTTGCCGAGGTGTTTGCCCGGGAGGGGATTCGGGTGATGCTGCTCAAAGGCCTCGGCCTGGCTGAGATGTATCCCCGTCCGGAGCATCGGGAAAGCGGTGATCTGGATATATATTTGTTCGGTGATTTTGAGAAGGGCAATAAGGTTATCGGGGATCTGGGAATTGAGGTGGAGTATGACGGGACAAAACATTCCAAGTTCTATTATAAGGGAATCCCGGTGGAGAATCATCGTAATTTTCTGAATGTCAGCTATACCCGGGTGGACAAAATTTTGGAGGAACATTTATCTCAAATCCTGAGTGAGTCCGATAACTGGAAACTATTGGCGGAGGAATCTAAAGGGGCGGCGGTTTTGGTTCCTCCTGTTGATTTTCATTTTTTGTTCCTGGTGCGTCATACGGTTACGCATTTTTTGTCCTCCGGAATTGTCCTGCGCCATTTATACGATTTTGGTATTTTTTTAAGCAGGTATGAGGATCAGATTGATTTCCCGCGATTGGAGCCTGTGTTGAAGGAATCGGGTCAGTTCAGATTGTATGTGATTTTTTTGAATGTGGCACATATATATTTAGGTATGCCGGCATTGAAGCGGAATTTGCCGTTGGAGCAGGTGTACGATGAAGTGATGAAGCTGCATGCGGTTACAGAGGCGCGAATTAGAAATGGGGATTTGCCGTTGGAGCAGGTGTACGATGAAGTGATGAAGCTGCATGCGGTTACAGAGGCGCGAATTAGAAATGGGGATTTGCCGTTGGAGCAGGTGTACGATGAAGTGATGAAGCTGCATGCGGTTACAGAGGCGCGAATAAGAAATCGGGATTTGCCGTTGGAGCAGGTGTACGATGAAGTGATCAAGCTGCATGCGGTTACAGAGGCGCGAATTAGAAATGGGGATTTGCCGTTGGAGTGGGAGTACGATGAAGTGATCAAGCTGCATGCGGTTACAGAGGCGCGAATTAGAAATGGGGATTTGCCGTTGGAGTGGGAGTACGGTGAAGTGATCAAGCTGCATGCGGTTACAGAGGCGCGAATTAGAAATGGGGATTTGCCGTTGGAGTGGGAGTACGGTGAAGTGTTGCAGGTGGAGCGGGTGATACTGGATATTTTGGATAATCCATGGGATCGCAGGTATATTGACAGAGTAATGACTAAAAGCTTGCCTGTGAGGAAGTTTTATGGAGCCGTACGCATGTTCCGTTCCAGGTGGAAATATGACCTGGCAGAGAAACATGCTTTTCGTCGGAGGTTCCACGGGGCAGTGAAAAATGCGGTCCAACTCTTTTTTAGGAAGAACCAATAACATATTTGATCATGTGGATCAGCGTTTTAAGGTCACTAAAACTTAGCAGGACAAAAAAGGTTTTACTTCTTTTGTCCACTATCCTGCAGGCATTTCTGGAGCTGGCAGGATTGGCGGTTTTGGTGCCGGTGCTTTTACTTGTACTTAATGATCAGGGAATCCAACAGAACAAGTATCTTGGATTCTTGTACGATCTTATTGGGGTAGACTATTATGGTGTTTTTCTGATTATTGTCCTCTTTTCCGTTTTCACCTTTATTGTCCTGAAAAATTTTGTCCTGCACAAAATAAACAATTACAGGAACAAAATCCTGGTGGAAGTGTATTCACATTATACTTCCGGTCTTTACCGTAATTACATATCAAAAGGGTTGACCTATGTGAAAAATACCGGGCATACTACATTGTCTCATAATGTAATAGTCGTATCCTATCAGTTTGTTTTCGGTTATCTGTCTGCTGCCGTTTCTTTGGTTGCGGAGTTGCTATTGTGTCTGCTTGTTTTTGTATCGCTCTGTTTTATAAATATTTACATAGCGGTATTGGAAATTGTCCTGTTTGCTCCCATCGTATTGTTTTATCATTTGAAAATAGCAGGCAGGATGCAGGAAGCAGGAAAATCGGACAACCTGGCCAAGAGGAACCTTTGGCGGATCACCTCGGAAACTTTTCGTGGATTTGCCGATGTGGTAGTCAACCGTTTCCTGCCTTTCCTGGAGGATTCCTTCCGCACGGGAGTGGCAGGTGTCAGCCAGAGTAAAATCAGGGTGGAGAGGCTCATAAGCCTGTCTTCCAAATCGATAGAAGTAGCCATCACGGTTTTGATTATTGGATTTGTCGCAGGCTTTTATTTTATTGGACGAGGTGAACGACAGTTCCTGCCGCTGATTGGGATCTTTGCGGCTGCATCTTTGAAACTGCTCCCCTCGGTACGAGCTATTATTTCGCTGGTGGGTACCATGCGCAATAACAGACATACGGTTGATGTGCTTAACGAACCCGGGCCGGAGCACAAGCATGGTCACGTGCCGGAGCAAAAGCATGGTTACGGGCAGGAGCAAAAGCACGAACCCGGGCAGGGTGCTGAAGCTTATCGCAAAACGTTGACATTCAGTCAGTCCATCGAGTTTCGAGGTGTGACTTTTGGTTTTGAGCCGGACAGACCGGTGTTGCGGGAAGTATCGTTCACGATCCTCAAAGGGGAGCGGGTGGGAATCTCGGGCCCGACTGGGAAAGGAAAAAGTACGCTGATGTACCTACTGATGGGGCTTTACAGGCCACAGAAGGGGAGTATTTTGATTGACGGCGTCCCCCTCGGCACGGAAAATTTGGAGGCCTGGCACGATATGCTCGGGTATGTTTCTCAGGATGTGTTTATTACGGAAGGATCGCTGGCGCAAAACATATCTCCGTTTGGGGACGATCCGGGGGAAAGACTGGAGGCATCGCTCCGGATGGCTGCACTCAGCGATTGGAAGGAGACGTTGCCGTTGGGTGCCGATACACTGATCGGAGAAGGCGGGGCGAGGCTTTCGGGCGGTGAACGTCAGCGGGTTGGCATTGCCCGTGCGCATTTCAAAAAGGCAGCCGTTTTGTTGATGGATGAACCTACCTCGGCGCTGGACCCTGCGACTGAAACCGAAATTACGCAGACTTTGCTACAGGAGCTCATGGACCGGGAGAAAACCGTTGTGATCATTTCGCACCGCGAGAGCCTGCTGATGCAATGTGACCGGATCATTGATATTTCCGGATGGACACTGTAAACCGGTTGTAACAATTGACTTTTATGGGCACAGACCAAATCTATGAAATAGCCGGATTTAAGGTGAAAATTGTCTGGGACCTACCGGATGGACAAAAATTTGAGCTTCCGGGGTTTGCTCCTTTTTTGTCAAAAATATTGTCCGGTTCTGTGGACGGTACCGGGGTCGGTTCTGAGGTCGGTTCTGAGGTCGGTTCCGGGGTCGCTTTCCGGAATGATGCTCATAAAGTTTTGCCGTTGAATGAAACGGAGGATGTGCGGTTTGAGATCGTTTCCCTGGAGGAAATGCAAAGAACACCAGTCGCGAAATATGAGCAGGATATTGAGCAGGATATGGAGCAGGATATGGAGAATGATATGGAGAAGGATGTGTGGGGTTTTGATATTGATAACGGCAGATGTGTGTTGAGCAAACAAGACAATTTTTATTGGCTCCGGATATTTGATACAAAAGGAATTTTGTCGCTGCAGATGGAAATGGAAAGGGGGCATCCCGGGATCCGTACCGGGTGCAGACTCATACATATGAAGAGGGTCGGGACGGTAGATAAGAATCTTTCGGGAAGCATTGCGGGGACGGTGATGGTTCCTGATCCGGATCATTTACGTTTTGCTTTGTGGATGGGGATGGCGTTTGCTGTCATTCCCGGGATGGCGGCACCGGTACACGCCTCGGTGATCATACACCAAGGGCAGGCGGTGGTCTTTCTGGGGGAATCGGGAACCGGGAAAAGTACACATACCCGTCTGTGGCTGCATAATATTTCTGGTTGCTCACTGCTGAACGACGACAGTCCCATATTACGTTTCCACCAACCTGAAAAGGCAATATATATTTACGGATCGCCGTGGAGCGGGAAGGGTAGGGCGTATCATGCAGAAGGATACCCGGTTGCTGCGATCGTCAGGTTGGAACAGGCTCCCGCAAACAAGACGCATCGGCTCCATATCATCAAGGCCTTTGCCGCTCTTTACCCCTCGTTCCCGCCGGCCTATCTGCGTGATGAGTGGTTGCAGGAAGCGATTTGTGCGCTGATCTCGGAGGTGCTAAAACGTGTCCCGGTCTTTCGGCTGGAATGTTTGCCGGACGTGTCAGCGGCCATACTGATTCACAAGAAGATTTTCGGGGAGCCAACAGAGGAAGCACTTCAGGAGCTACCGCAGGAGCCAACAGAGGAGCCAACAAAGGAGCCACCGCAGGAAGCACCGCAGGAGCCAACAGAGGATCCACCGCAGGAAGCACCGCAGGAGCCAACAGAGGATCCACCGCAGGAAGCACCGCAGGACCCAACAGAGGAAGCAAAACAGAAAATCAGAGAGAACCTTCCCGGAATTTTGAAACAGGACAAAAATGAGGCGTAAAAAAATCATCCTTCCTAACGAAAAAATATTGTCTCTGTTAGAGGAGCGTATCATGGCCGGGGAAGCTGTGAGGTTGCCTGTCAGGGGTTACAGCATGAGTCCCTGGCTGCTTGACGGCCGGGATACCGTGATTCTTCACCCGGTTGATCCGGCCGGGATCGTTGTGGGAGACGTGATCCTTTATCGTTGGAAAGATGCTTTTTTGATGCATCGCGTGGTGGAGATCAAAGGGGCGCACAACCGCCCGGCGTGCGGCCTGCCGGAGGGAGCTTCAGGCGGCCTGCCGCAATACTTCATTTGCCGAGGCGATGCTTTGCAAACTTCTGAATTAGTGCCTGTCAGTGACGTGATCGCGCGGGCCGGGTTGCCGGCCCACAGCCCACGTACGCTGCGCATGCGTAGGGTGCGAGGTTGGCTGCAGCGGGTGCGGGGATTACTGCGCTGGGTGTGGGAATCGGTGTGGCGGTTGCTGAGAAAGTGACGGGATGCCGGCAGCAGCGGATTTGCGGCTGGGGAGGAAGAGGCGCGCAGGGGGTGCGTTGCACCCCCTGCGTTGCTGGCGCCAGCCAGCAAGGGCAGCTCCCCGGCAGCCCCCAAACGAATCCCCCTCCGAAGCCTCCTCCTCGGCAGCCCTTACCTTCGCAGCCGCAGGCTGTTGAGCACGACGGAGATGGAGCTGAAGGCCATGGCGGCGCTGGCCCACATGGGATTCAGGAGCAGACCGGTGACGGGGAAAAGCACTCCGGCGGCAATAGGGATCCCCAGGGTGTTGTAAACGAAAGCCCAGAAAAGGTTTTGGCGGATGATCCGGACCGTCCGGCGTGAAAGTTCGATGGCTTTGGGCAGGAGCATCAGGTCCGAGGTGGTGAGCGTGACCATCGCCACGTCCATCGCAATATCGGTGCCTTTTCCCATAGCGATGCTGACATCGGCCCGGGCAAGCGCCTGCGAATCGTTGATGCCGTCGCCGACCATGGCTACAAATTTGCCTTCTGCCTGCAGTTTCTGAATGTATGCTTCCTTTTCCTGTGGCAGAACTCCCGATACAACGTGCTCAATACCAAGCTCGGAGGCCACCGAGGCGGCTGTACTGGCGGAATCTCCGGTGAGCATGTGCACCTGGATCTTCATTTTGCCCAATAGTTCCAGTGCCCGGGGAGTGGTATCCTTGACAGGATCTTTGAGGGCGGCTACTGCCAGGATTCCTGCCTGATCGCCGAAGTAAACCACGCCTTTTCCTTCTGACTGCCAGTCGGAAGCTTTTTGAAGAAGTGATTCTAAGGAAAGGGGCCCGCCGGAGCCTGCCGAAATCCCGGCAGCAGAAGTGGCAGCAGCGGCGGCAGAAGCGGCAGCAGCGGCGGCAGAAGCGGCGGCAGAAGTGGCAGAAGCGGCAGCAGAAGTGGCAGAAGCGGCGGCAGCAGGAGCAGCAGCCCGGACAAAATTTAAATTCCCTGCCCGGTATTTTTGTCCTGCATAAGAAAACTGAATGCCTTTCCCGGGGATGCTTTCAAAATGGTCCAGACCGACCGGTGTTATGCCTTTTTCCTTCAAATGTTGCACAACGGCATCGGCAAGCGGATGTTCGGATTTCATCTCGCCGGACAGAAAAACGGACAATTCTGTTTCGGATGGATCTTTTGTCCAAATAATTGTCCCGACCCGGGGTTTACCTTGCGTCAACGTACCGGTTTTATCCATAACTATGCAATTCACTTTGCCCATATTTTCAAGGGCATAAGCGTCTTTGATCAGTATATGGTTCTGCGCTGCTTTACCAATACCCACCATCAGTGCCGTAGGTGTTGCCAGGCCCAGGGCACAGGGACAAGCGATCACCAGAACCGAGACGGAAGCCAGCAGGGCCAGAGAAAAATAGTTACTTCCGCCAATGATCATCCAGAGAATAAAAGATATTACAGAAACGACTACCACAACCGGGACAAAAACGGCACTGACTTTGTCCACCAGTTTCTGAACGGGAGCCTTGCTTCCCTGGGCCTCCCGGACCATCCGGACAATATGTGCCAGCACGGTGCCGCTGCCTACTTGTAAAGCCTTGATGGTCAGTGAGCCGTGTTGGTTGATGGTGCCGGAAAGAACGTTGTCTCCGGGGTGTTTTTCCACCGCGACGGGCTCACCGCTGATCATGCTTTCGTCAACGTATGAAAGTCCGTCTTCCACAGCGCCGTCCACAGGGATCCGTTCCCCCGGGCGCACCACAACCCGGTCACCCACCTGAAGCATGGAAATAGGCATTTCCTTTTCTGTAAGAGGTATTGCTTTGGCTGGGGATGACATCATGGTTGCGCCGGAAATTGCCCCGGCAGGGGTAGGCATCATGGTTGGGCCTGCGGCTGTCGGGCAAGCTTCGCTACCGCCTTCCACCAGCACCCTGGCGGTTTTGGGCTGGAGGCCCATCAGGCCGCGGATGGCCGAGCCGGTGCTGTTTTTGGCGCGTTCTTCCAGGAGTTTGCCCAGGAGCACGAACGCCAGGATCATGCCGACAACCTCATAATAGACGTGTGCGGCAATCCCCCGGCTTTCAAAAAAACCGGGATAAAAAGTGACGAAAACGCTGTAGAGAAAGGCTACCAGGGTACTCAGGCTCACCAGCGTGTCCATGTTGAGGGACCGTTTGCGAAGCATTTTCCAGGCACGGATGTAAAAATCCCGGCCCGAGAAGCACATGATGGGAATGACCAGGGCGAGCATAATCCAATTGCCTGGTTTCCAATGCATAAAGCCCATCGCAATGATCATGAGCGGAACGGCAAATATCCAGGCAAAGATCACTTTGGTTCTCAGCTTTTTATATTGTTTGCGCTGCGCCTCGGCCTGCCGCTCCTCAACATGCTCGTCAGGGATGATAAGGCGGTAGCCTATAGACTGCACCTGCGCCTGGATTTTGATGGGGGTCAATTTGTCCGGATCGTATTCTACCAGCAACGCGTTGGCTGCCAGATTGACAGAGGCAGATTTCACTCCGGGTAGCCCCTGCACCGTTTTCTCTACGCTCATTGCGCAACCGGCGCAGCTCATATCTAATACGGGAAATGTATCTTTTATCATTTTTGTCCTTTTTCAAAATGTTTGTCCTGCCGGACATTTTTTGTCCTGCCGGGACAAGTTAATATTTAATTGTGTATAGGTCAATTTTTATGCCACGTGAAAATGGCTGCAAAGACCCTATCGGTGACATAAAGCTGGCTGTGGCAGGTTGCATTAAGCTGTCACAGATATATTGGTTACAGAGCAAAGAATTCTGCCGAACTCAAACTCATACCTACCGAAAACAAACTCAAACCGACCGTTTATGAAGTCATGTGCTCTTTCTATTGAATACACATTGTAATAACGGGAAAAATTACTATTTTTGAGGCACCTAAAAATAGATTGAAAAAACTAGTCCTCTGTTTAAGAGATTCGTTTATTTCTGACAAGGAATAACTGTATAAATCCTTGAATACTACTTGCTTAACCCGCAAAATATAGGGGCTGGCAAGCCTCTTTCCGATAGTAGTATTTCATCTTCTTCTCACAAGTTTTTTCAACTGCATAACCAGCCGTCACAACCTCACCATCCATATATTTATCTGCTGCATTTTTACCTTGCTCCCCGCCTCTTGCTTCATTGGTGTTTTTTACGTAAATTTGTCCTCCCTTTGGCTAAACCCATAGCCGGAAAAGACCTGATGAAGAACCCTCATTATTATTGGTATGTAGCTGTTACATACCGTAAAGAAAGAATAATCAAGGAGGAATTGGACAAAATGAACATCAAAAATTTTGTCCCGTTCCGGGAAACGGTGGTAGAAAGAAACGGCAAAAAGATCAAACTTTCCAAGCTCGTAATTCCCGGATACGTTTTTATTTATTCAGACAGGCAACAGAGCATCGAGCTCACGCAGAAGCTGAATTTCAGCATGCGATATCTAAAGGACCCCAAAACTTACCAGCCGGTCATCGTTCCGGAAAAGCAAATGCAGGATTTCATTTTCCTGCTCACTTTCCCTGAAGAGCAGACAGAACTGGTGCCCTGCAACTTCAAACGCGGAGACAGGGTTCGTATAATCAAAGGCGATTTTGCCGGCATCGAGGGAGAACTCATCCGCATGAAAGGCCACAAACGGGTGGTGGTGCGACTGGAAGGAGTCGTAGCCGTGGCGACCACTTACGTTCCTGCCTCGTTTTTGGAGCGGGTTGAAGCACCGGAACATCAGGAAGCCTAAGGTCACACCTGACAGCAACACCTGGCAGCAACACCTGGCAGCAACACCTGGCAGCAACCACCTGGCAGCAACCACCTGGCAGCAACCACCTGGCAGCAACCACCTGGCAGCAACGCCTGGCTGCCCCTTCTTACAGCCCTACCAAATGACCATGTCCAATCAAAAATTCTTTGGCACAATGTTCATATCTCAATTCAAATCCCTGTTGAAAAGCATCGGCCAGTTGCCGCTGGAAACGGCCTGTCCGCTGCAATTGGCCTACATTTGTTTTGGCTACAGGCATCTTTTGAGTCTGTCTTACACCTCGCCCCGGATCACCAGTGTTTTAGGGGAAGAGGCCCGGGCCGAGGCCGTTATCACCCAGATGCATCACATCATTGATATGCTGGCCGCCAGGCTGGACCAGGAAATGAGCGCCGGGGACCGGGCACGCGCCATAGTATATTTGCTGCAAACCCTCACTTTTCAATATTGTCCCTGGCACATGGAGGTCGCTTTAAACGCAATGGATGAGTTTCTGCAACCGCAGGAGAGCAGCGCAGCAGAAGGTAGTGCACATATGCCTCTGAGCAGCAGCGCCACTGACCCCTCTGCAGATTTGTGCAAGATCCTGTGCCATCACTATTATTTCAGATCCGATGAAAATTCGCGCAGGCAGGCCGAAACTATTCTGGACAGCTGGATCTCGGATTTGAAAACAGAAAACCAACAAAGTTCTGGGGCAGGCAAAGAGGGCAACCGAATTTTCCCCCAAAGCGCAGATGGCAGCTGGACCCTGCCCCTAGACCAGGCACTGGAGCGCATAGATGCACTGGTAATGTATTCAGACATGGTGGATGAGCAACGTTATGAAAAAAAGCTCCACAGAATTCTTGAGCATTATGCTCAGGATCTGCAAATAAGCAAAAAGGTTCGTTTCCTGAGCATCATGTCCCAGGCGGGAGGACTTTACCTGTACCGCAAACAGATGGAGCAGATCATTGACCATATACTGCAGGGGGATTTTTCTTTAGAGGCAGACATTACCTCGCAGTGCAAGGAACAGGACTTACTGCTGACTATCCGCTTTTATGCGCTGGCGTTGCGTTTGGAGCATTTTGACGATGCCTGCACCGCCCAGCCCGAAAGCGGCAACTAAGCACCTGATCGCTCCGCCGCATCGCTCCACTGCAGCCACACCACACCCAAAAAAAATTAAATAATTGTTTTATGGAACAACAAGAAAAGAAAGGTTTCCGAAAGTTAGAGAAACGGATTTTAAAGCACTTGGGTTTCTACCGGTCCAACTACCTGAAATATTGGGTGATTGCATCTATTGACGTCATCATTTCTGCGGTCTGTTCGGTTTTGATCTTTTTTATTTACACTCCTATAGTAGGGCCTTTCTCACGTCGCAACGTGCTTATTGTGGCGCTCCTGGCTGCAGTCATAAACATGATGACGTTTTACCTGTTCAAGACCTACCGCAACATCATCCGTTACACAACCGTCAAAGGGCTGCTGCCCCTGGGTTACTCGGTAGCGGTCAAATCTGTTGTCCTTACCCTTGTACTTTACTTTGCAGGCTTCCTGTCCCCGGGCATTGAATTTCGATTCCTCCTTATAGATATGCTGTTCACTTTTGTTGCGCTGCTTTCCATACGCGTTATGATGATCATAGCCTATGACATGGTTAACGAAAAGTTTAACGTCAATTCCGAGCGTGTCCTGATTTACGGAATCGATGAAAAAGCTGCCTCAATACTCATACGCCTGCACAAAAGCCCACACTACCGCCCCATCGGTTTTTTGGTCCACGACCACAATTCAAAATCGTACCGTTTGAACGACATGAGGGTCTACCATTTCCAGACACAAGGGGAAGTACGAAAATTGGTAGACAAACTGGGTGTGAAAGCCATCCTGTTTCCAAGCTACAAGGGGATTCATATAGAGAAAAACCGGCTCATCCATTATTGCACCCTTGAAAAGATCAACATCATGATGGTCCCGCCCATAGATGAGCTGGGAAGCAAAGACACCATCAAACTTAACATACGCCCCATAGCCATAGAAGACATCCTGGGCCGGGAAGAAATTACCATCAATATGGAAGGGGTCGGCGACTGTTTCCGCGACAAAACAATCTTCGTATCCGGAGCCGCCGGATCCATTGGTAGTGAGTTCTGCCGGCAGGTGGCCGGTCTGAATGTGGTCAAGCAACTAATCCTTATGGATATGGCCGAGACGCCCA
>Ga0255347_1007164_pt1 | contig 11739 bp, 9 predicted proteins | sample wastewater_treat_2_FD_192479 | JGI IMG/M metagenome (GOLD analysis project Ga0255347, IMG submission 192479) | Wastewater microbial communities from Lulu Island WWTP, Vancouver, Canada - plant24 | ecosystem: Engineered > WWTP > Wastewater > Unclassified | place: Canada: Vancouver, British...
AGATTATTTCTCCTCTTGGCAAAGATAGTTTTCTTTCGGGCTTTCTTAAAGGGAAGGGGGAGGGTGTGCACCATATTACATTTCAGGTTGAGGATATCAGGGAGACAGTCAGGAAACTTGAATATATGGGAATACCCTATTTCGGCCTGAACGATCAATATGATGGCTGGAAAGAACTTTTTATACATCCGCGTGATGCTTTTGGATTACTTATTCAGTTCGCTCAGTTTGATCCTGCGGTCTGGATTGCCAAGTCCTTGAATCTTAACAGAGGAGAAAAATGGAGGATAACTGTAGCTGAAAATATGCTTCATCTTAAAACTGAGCATCCTGGAGGGGGTACTGTGGATTGCGCGTTTGACAGGGATGAACTTGATCTCCTGATTGCTGAACTTTCATCTGCAAGAAAAAAAATGAAGTAAATTCTTTGTATCATACACCTGTGGACATTGCTGCTGTCACCTTAACTTCTACAGGGCTGAGTTCTGAACTTAGCGCCCCCGGCGCATGCCGGGATCTTAATGTTGCGCATGGTATGGGCTGAAGCCTTGAGTCTTTGCCCCCGGCGGTATAAACCTGTTACTATCTCATGAATGTTAAGCCGCCACATTCAAACGCTTATCCGGCCTCCTGCCTGCGTTTGAAACTAAAACATCCTGTTTGTCGTCCAAAGGGGTTAAAACATTTTATTATTATCAAAAAAATTGAGTTTATAAAGCCGGGGGCATTGAGTGCCGCTTCAGCCGGAATGTTAATCGGCTGGGGCGTATGGTATCAGTTTCTTCTAATTTTTTTTGAGATGTTTTCCAACAATCCGGAAAGAGTGTAAAATGTTTATTGTTAAACATAAAAAGCTTGAAGGATGGAACGGTTTTCTTTTATAAAAGAGAAGTGCTTAAAATGACGGGGTTTAAATGACTGCTCTGGGGCTAATCAGGTTTGCTGCTTTTTTATGTCTGCTCTCCGCGACAGGTCAGCTTCTTTTAAAAAAAAGAAAAATAGAGAATTATAATCTGTTTCTTCTTTTCATTCTTATCAGTATCATACTGCTGCAGTTTTACGCGATGGTTTCGGGTGAGGCAAGATTAAACCCGCTGCTGATTTCATTTCATACCACGCTGTTCTACATTTTATGCCCCGTACTCTATTATGCACTATATGTTGTATCTATGCCAGGCAAAGGCTTTCCCGTAAGATTTTATCTGTTTTTTATACCCGCAATAATTTCATTTTTTTTTGATATATTTATCATGGCCCAGGATTACGAATTTAAATTAAGTTTTATTCATAATTTTTTTGACGGATTTAATCCGGTTCCTGTTTTAATATTCAGAGTGCTTGCCGTCGGTGTAATAGTTCAAATACAGGTCTACGCGGCATGGCTGATTATTCTGCTCATGCCAGCGCTTAAGAGTGAAGGAGAAAAAAGCATAATATATGCTACTTTTCTTTTTTCTTTCCTCTCTGCCGGGTCAGCGCTGTTGGCAGTACCGGGATATATTTACGGAAATACTGAGTATATAATGTATTGCGGAGTAAGCACATCGGTCTGTATTATAATTCTATATCTTACGGGAGTGCGTAATCCCGATTTCCTTCAGCTCATTACACAGAATGTCAAAAGAGGGATATACGCCAGGTCGCTGCTTGCGGATCTTGATCTGGAGAGGATCATGGAGCAGCTTAACACGCTGATGCGCAGTGACCGGATATGGGATAATGACAAACTTACGCTTGGCGAGACTGCCGGGCTGCTCAATATCTCACAGCACCAGCTTTCTCAGTTGCTAAACGAAAGACTTAATATGAATTTTAACACATACGTTAACTACTTCAGAATTGAAGAGGCAAAAAAACTGCTTGTGGAGAGCCCTGAGAAAACTGTATTGTTTATAGCCTACGAGGTCGGGTTCAATTCAAAGTCATCTTTTTACGAATCATTCACGCGGCTTGCGGGAATTTCGCCACTTGAGTTCAGAAAAAAAAATCTTTCAAAGAATTAATAATACTGCGATTTAATTCATTCCTCCGTCCGGGCGCAGAGGGAATAGCCGTTTTTACTCTGTAAATTTTTAAGGGATCAAATTATTTTTTTATGTTTTTTAAAGAATAATAAAAAAAACAGTCCGGATATATAAATTCGGACGAACAGAGATGAAATTGATGGTTTAATTGATTATTTTGCTGATAAGGATATTTAGCTGATGAGCGATATAAATATAACCTTAAAACTCTATTCAGGTATAGAAAAAGAACTTAATATCCATGATTACAATCCTGAAACCGGGATCATTGTTAGCATTAATAAAGGGGCTTTTCTAAGGAAAATTCTAAGAAAAGCCGGGTTTAAAAAGTTTTCGAATTATGTTTTTTTTTGTGGAGGCCAACATGTTTCGGTCTGGAAAAGATTTAAACAGAGCGCCGAGGTTTCGTGCCTGAGGATCTCGGGTGGTGGCTGAAGGGCCCCATGCTGCTTTGAGCAGTATGACTTGCGATTTAATAAATATTAAGGAGTTGAATGATGCAGGAACTCATCGGAACCAGTAACAGAATTCTTGAAATCGATCTTTCAAAAAAAAGTTTTTCGGAATATATGGTCAAGCCCGAAGAACGTCAGCTTTACCTGGGAGCCAAAGGGCTCGGTCTTAAACTTTTGTATGACAGGATGAAACCGGGTGTTGACCCCCTTGGTGATCAGAATATGATAGCAATTATGACCGGTGTTTTCATAGGGACGGGAGCTCCATGTTCCGGCAGATTCGCGGCATTAACAAAATCTCCGCTTACTGGAATAATGATATCATGTTCGTGCGGCGGACCATTCGGAATGGCTCTTAAAACTTCAGGGTGGGACGGTATAATACTGAAGGGCAAGTCGGAAAAACCTGTTTATCTCTATGTTGATTCAAAAGGTGTTGAGTTCAGGGATGCAAAAAAATTGTGGGGACTTGATACACAGAAGGCGCAGGAAAAAATTTCCGCCGAAGGATCCGGCATGCTTGCGATCGGTCCTGCCGGTGAAAATCTTGTGCGATTCGCGAACGTCGCGTCGGGCAACAGATTCCTGGGCAGGGGCGGCATGGGCGCAGTAATGGGTTCCAAAAATCTTAAGGCAATCGTCGCCAGGGGGAATGAATATAAAATTGTTCCTGTTGATAAAAAGAAATTCGATAAAGCAAAGGCCAAGGCGACAAAGTTTATTAACAGGAACGATGTGTCAGGGGGATTGTACAGAAGCTATGGTACAAATGCCAATGTTAACCTTAACAACGCGGGGGGGCTTCTTCCGGTTCGTAATTTTACAGGCGGTACTCATGGTCATGCTCACAGAATCTCGGGCGAAACAATGGCTGAAAAGTTCAAGACAACCTACAGTACATGCAGGCCCTGTACAATACTATGCGGCCACAAGGGGAATATCGGCGGTAAAATAAGGCAGGTTCCTGAATATGAAACTGTCGGCCTGCTGGGGGCTAACCTGGAGATTTTCGATCCCGTGCTGATCGCAGACTGGAACGATATCTGTTCTTTAATGGGTATGGATACAATAAGCGCGGGCGGAACTCTTGCATGGGCAATGGAGGCTACGGAAAAAGGTTTCGTTAAATCCGGATTAAAATTTGGATCACCTGACAATGTATCTAAGACTCTCATGGATATTGCACATGTCAGAGGTCTGGGGAAAGACCTTGCCATGGGTTCACGTTACTGTTCAAAAAAATTTGGCGGTGAGGATTTTGCCATACAGGTAAAGGGTCTTGAGATGGCAGCATACGATCCGCGTGGATCATTCGGTCAGGGCCTTTCATACGCAGTGGCCAACAGGGGGGCCTGCCACCTCGCTTCATCTGCATTTGCTCTTGAAGTATATTTTAACCTGATTAATCCATACGGCTATAACAGTAAGGCATCGATGGTCAAGTTCCAGGAGGATATAATGTCCGCGATCAACTCTCTGCAGACATGCGTATTCACCGCATTCCCCTATGAACTTGAAACTCCATTGATGAAGATTATGCCAAAGTTTGTCCTGCGGATCTGCATGAATCTTATGGCGGGAATAGCCCTCAGGCTTGTGGATATCAGCCTGTGGCCTGAATTCTGGTCTTCAATTACAGGCAGAAAGTTAGGCATGACTGCATTTTTGCGTGCGGGTGAACGTGTACAGGTGCTGGAACGCCTTATGAATACGCGTGAGGGTATTTCGCGCAAGGATGACACACTCCCGATCCGTATGCTCACTGAATTCAGAAAATGCGACGACAGGGAACTGGCGATTCCCCTTGAGAAAATGCTCAGCAGATATTATTTTATCCGTGGTTTCGATAAAAACGGTGTGCCTAAAAAGCGTACCTTAAAAAAACTTAAAATAGCATAAAACCTGGAGTGTAAAAAATGCAGATACCGGAATATTTTGAATTCTTTAATAAAACAAAATTATGCTCTGGCAAAAAGGCTCTTGAAAACATAGCATTTGACCTCAGGAGCATGGACTCTGTTAAACCTCTTGTGGTTACTGATAATAAATCTGTTAAAAGCGGGTATGTAAAAATCCTGAAAAAAAGTTTCTATGATTCGGGTATGGTAATCGGAGCGGTTTACGACAGGGTTACTGATTACGCTTCAACCGCGACAGTAAAAGAGCTTGCTGAACTCTACAGAATACGCGGCTGTGATTCAATTATTGCGCTTGGCGGGCATGCGCCTGCGGCAGTTGCCAAGGGGCTGAATATTCTTGTTTCGAACAGATCTGATAACCTTATCGATTTTACAGACATGAGCAGAAGCGCGCCTTTACGCCCCTTCCTGTCCGTGCTTACTTCGGCTGCCGCGGGCACAGAGACTTCATCTGAGGCTGTAATCGACGCCCGCTCGTACAGGTCTTATGATCTTATGCCCGATATTGTTTACATAGACCCGCGTCTCGCCAAAAAAGATACTGCGGATCAGATTGTTAATGCGGGCCTGATGTCGCTCACGCAATCGATTGAAGCATGTAATCTTAAGGAATCAAATCCTGTGAAGGATTCGTTTGCTTATGCGTCAATCAGCGCGCTATACAATAATATTGCTGCGGCGGTAAAAAAACGCGGCGCTTCAAAGGATATGCCCGCGTTTATTAATGGTCTGGCGATTTCAGGGATAGTCCGGTCAAACGCCGTTGAAGGTCTTGCCGAAGCTATCGGGCTTGAAACTGAAAAACTTACGGGATTTTCAGCGGGAATTGTCGCGGGTATTGTACTCCCACGGCTTCTTGAATATAAACTGCGAAACATAAAAAACGGAGTAAGGCCTGAACTTCTTCTGCCCATCGCGGGGATAGACACATATTGCAGTACGGATGAAAACAGAAGAGCATCGCTGGGTGTTGAGCTTATTTATGAACTTCTAATAAAACTTAAAGATAGAGTGCCTGATAATATAAAAATGATGCCGATTCCGGAATATATGATCAAAAAAATCGCTTCCGGGGCTGAGGCCAGGGCCGGGAAAAGCTACCCTAAAGGTACGGCGCTAAAGGTTCTTGAAATGGCATACCATGGTAAAAAATCTTCGGAGGTAAAATAGCAATGGAAGTAAAAAATTTTCCTGAAATAAAACCTAAAGGTAAAACGCTCAAGAAGATCTATGTAGCCATTATGTTCTGGATAGTCGGGAGGGGGATACAGGCGACATCAAGAGTAGATAAAGATGTAAAAAAGGAATTCGCTTCTCTTCGTGATGATTTTATGCTGTATATGCACGTGCTTCCCGCAGGCCCTGGAATGATAGTAGGCAAGGACAGTACGGGGAAAATCAAATACATGGGACGGAATCCTAAAGGCAAAAAAATTACACTTGATATGCAGGTTAAAAATATTGAAGGCGCGTTTCTGATGTTTTCTTTTCAGGAGTCAACCTGCGTAGCGTCATACCGCAACAGGCTCGCGGTGCTCGGCGAAGTTTCCGATACCTGTGTTGTTGTAAGAATACTCAATATAGTTGAAACCTATCTGCTTCCCAAAGTCATCACATCACTGGCAGTTAAAAGATACCCCAAATGGTCCGAGATGAATCCGTTAAGAAAACATCTTGGAAGAATACTGATTTATATCCGTACATTCACGTTCTGACGACCGGTCGATAAAACAAGGAGATTAATATGCAGATATTAGAATACTATGAATTTTGCAACAGGGTAAAGGTAGTTTCAGGCCACAGGTCTCTTGACCAGCTTCCGGCAATGCTCGCCGGGCTTAAATCATCCAGACCCATAATTATTACTGATAAAGGCGTAATGGCGGCAGGTCTTGTAACGCCGGTGACAAAAGCTCTCGGTACAAAATATAAACCCGGGGCAACCTGTGATAATGTCCCTCCGGATTCCGATGTTAAGGCCGTAAAGGAGATAGCGCAGCTTTACAGAAAAGCAAAATGTGATTCAATTATCGCGGTGGGCGGAGGTTCAGTTCTTGATACGGCGAAAGGCGTGAATATTCTTGTTTCTGAAAATTCCGATAACCTTATGGATTTTGCCGGGTTCGGAGCGCTCAAAAGAAGATTAAAGCCGCTGATAGCTGTTCCGACAACTTCGGGCACAGGGTCCGAAATGACTCTTGTCGCGGTAATCGCCGATCATGACAGGGGTTTGAAGATGCTTTTCCCTTCAATTTTTCTTCTGCCTGATATGGCAGTACTTGATTCCAGAATGACTAAAACACTTCCGGATTTCCTTACCGCGTTGACAGCAATGGACGCGCTGACTCACGCCTGTGAAGGGTATACCTGCATGGCAAAAAATCCACTTAGTGACACAACGGCTATTATTGGCATAAGGCTTATAAGTGAAAACCTGATTAAGGCCATTAAGAAACCTTCAGACCTTAATGCCCGTCTTGCGTTGGCAAATGGTTCTGCCCTTGCGGGCATGAGCTTCTCTAATTCAATGGTGGGAATGGTTCATGCCATCGGCCATTCCATAGGCGCAATCTGTCGTGTCCCCCATGGAATCTGCATGAGTATTCTGCTGCCATACGGACTGGAATACAATCTGCACAAAACGGGGCACCTTACGGCCGAACTTCTTTTTCCTCTTGCAGGTGAAAAAGTGTATAACGAAACACCTGCTGCGGAAAGGCCGCTTAAAACTATTTCCGTTATTCGCTCATTGAATGCGGAACTGCGAAATGTAACCGGCGGCAAACACCCGACATGCCTGAAGGAAATTCTCGACAGGGATGGCAACATGATGGTTCCGGAAAAATTACTTCCGGAAATTGCGCGGCTTTCACTTAATGACGGCGCGATAGTCTATAATCCTGAAGAACTTAATTTTGATGATGCGCTTATGGTCCTGAAGTGCGCCTGGGATGGTTCCCCCCTTGACCGTAAAAAGATCAAAAAAGGGAAGGTGACTTCAAAACTGAAGGTAAAATAATAAAAATGATCAGCAGCCCGGGGCGCCCAAAACTTTTTTTGCGGCAGGCTTCACGCCCCATATTTTTTATTGACTATTATCTTTTAAAGCTTTCATTAAATCACAGGAGAAGTGTCAGAGTGGTCGAATGTGTCTGATTCGAAATCAGATGTCCTGAGAGGGACCGGGGGTTCGAATCCCTCCTTCTCCGCATAAAAAATTCTGTTCAGGCTGTTTAATTATATCGAGGTAGACATTTGTCAGAATTTGCATCGCTTGCAACAATATTCGGCGCTTCCTTTCTTATCGCGCTTTCAGGCGCCATGATGCCGGGCCCTCTTCTGACCGCGACCATAAGCGAAAGCTCCAGACGCGGGGCTCACGCGGGCCCTGTTATGATCGCGGGTCATGCGATACTCGAATTTCTTCTGGTAGTTTTACTCATTTCAGGATTCGCGGCCTTCTTGCAAAAACCGGGCGTGTTTGTTTTAACAGCTTTTGCCGGATCCGGCATATTGATCTACATGGCCGCGGGCATGTTGTCATCACTTTCATCCCTCACATTTGATCAGCAGCCCGGGGCTACGGGAAGAAATAATCTGTTATTAAGCGGAATCTTAATGAGCATTGCCAATCCGTACTGGATAATGTGGTGGGCCACAATAGGAATGGGGTATATACTTTTTTCATGGAAGTTCGGATTGATCGGAGTTGCCTTTTTTTTTGCCGGGCACATTTTTGCGGACCTCGCATGGTATTCATTGATCTCTGCGGCAGTGGCGCGCGGGCGGCAGTTTCTGTCGGACAGGGTTTACCGTGGTTTTATAGCCATACTCGCTGTTTTTCTGATTCTATTTGCCCTCTTCTTCGCCTTCCAGGGATTCATTAAGGTTTCTGAATTAATTTGACAGGCTTAAATTTTATTCATTCTGGATTTGTTCAGTTTTGCCCGCGGGTAATGGCGCGGCGCGGGTATGGGATTTGGCTGAATCGCTATCCGTAAAGAGATCAATTCTTACGGCCCGCAAGGAGTTTTTCCGCTTCAGTATGCCCGCACATTCGCGCGACATCGCGGGCGGTCAATCCGTACAGGACTTTTTCATCGCCGCCTGTTATTTTAATCTCCTGTCCGGCCTGCTGTTCCAGAATTTTTTTTATATCAGTCCTGTCTCGGATATTAATATCAGCTCCTGACTTTATCAGCAGTTTAATAATTTCAGTTTTACCGGCGGCTGCGGCTATGTGAAGTGATGTTGTTCCATGTATTGTCTGAATATCCGGGTTGGCCCTGTGTTTAATAAAAATTTCCACAAGTTTGACATTACCCGATTCGACCGCGGCCATAAGAGGAGTGAATCCTTCACGAGTCTGTATGTTGGGATCTGCCCCATTCTTGAGCATAAACAGGATAAATGATTTCTGTTCCTTCATTGCTGCGCGAAAAAGAGGCGTAAAGCCCGAACTGTCCACATGATTGATATCTGCGTTTCCTTTTCCGAGAATTGTTTTTGCAAGGTCAATATCACCGCTCTCTGCGGCATAATGAAGGGCTAAATCCGGATTCTGCGCAGCCATATCATTAAAAGAGTTATACCTGACATTTCCTTTACTGTCTTTACCGCTCATAATTTTAACCTTCCGGATAATTACTATTTTTTCATGCTGGATTCAGTTTTTTAACAAATAACCCCTGAATAATTCAGGGGGTTATGCGCGCCCGGCAGGAGTCGAACCTACGACGCCCAGATTCGAAGTCTGGCGCTCTATCCACTGAGCTACGGGCGCATTGAATTTTTTTATTATTTTAATGCTCTATATGTCAAGAAAATAAAAAGGCTCTGTTGAAGAATCAATCTGAAGTGGGTGTGATTTTAATCCGGATTGATTATGATAAATTTTTCTGTTATGCCGAAAAAGTCCGGATTATGAAATGTAAGAGGGATAAAGTCAGGATTGTATTCTGAAATAAATTTAATGTTATTCTCTATATTTGTCACTGTGCCGTTAGGTATTTTATAGATGATATTTTTTTCGGAATATACCTCGTCCCCGGTAAAGCAATAACGGTGTCTGCCATATTCTAAGTAGATGACAGATGATCCTGCGGCATGGCCTCCTATTTCCTTGATAGTAAAATTTTTTTTAAAACTGTATGCGCCGTTATATGTAATTATGTTTGTATGTTCCATAAATTTTTTACGAATAGTTTTTCCATAATTCCCGTTAATGATAGAATCCAGCGCTGATGATGAAATAACTACGCGCGCGGAATCGTAATCTGAAATTCCATCAGCATGATCAAAGTGCCCGTGTGTTATAATTATATCAGTTATTGATCCGGGTTCTATGCCGTTATCGCGCAGTATATCTGACGGCCCTGTGTAGTTTTTAATATTAAACATTTTAATATAGGATGGGTTCACGAAACCTGTATCAATAAGTATTCTGCTGCCAGGGTATTCAACATAATAACAGAGCCAGGTAAACTGCGTCTCTTTGCCGGTGCTGCTGTTCCGGTACATGTATTTTTCCGGGAAAAGGGACTCTCCGTATTTAATCGCGTATATTTTTATATCAGGCGCGCGCTCTTTGCCGCATGCCATAAATATTAACACGAATAGAATTGCCGGGATTATTCCTGCCGGCAGAAGCCGGCGAAGGATGAATTTTGTTAAACTGGTTAATTTCATTTCTTTATAAAAAAGAACAGAACCAGGGCCGCAAGATATGTGGCAAATCCTATCAAAAGAGTAGCGCTCATTCCGTAGCTTACGTTAACGAGGTACGAAAGAGAAACTCCCAGAGTGGCAAGGGCGCCGTTCACACCGTACATCAAGGTTGCGTATTCGTTTGAAATATCTTTCTTGATCTGTTCAAGCGCGTGGGGGAACGGCATTCCCATGAAGAAGGCGAGGGGGAATATAAGTCCCGAAGAGATGAACAGTTTGCCGGTGAAGCTGAATTTGGCGAACATGTTGAACAGCCCGTCAAGAAAGAATGTCTGGAAAAGTATCATTACAGGAATTATGGCTACGCAGATTATGAGCAGTCTGCGGTTGAAGTTCCTGCTTATAAAACTTCCAAGTCCGCTGAAAAACAATAACCCGCCAAGTATTACCATGGTGGAATATATCGGAGACCCTATGAATCGCTGATATTTCTGCATAAGAACAAGTTCTATCATCATGAAACCGAAACCGAGAAGCCCGAAGAAAACCGTGTGAGTCATAAGCCTCATCTTGTTTGATCTGTACTTGACCGCGAAAAGAATAACAATCGGTATTAGAAGTATCGACGCGAGTTTGAGTATCATGTCGAAATAGTCTTTTACTTCTTTCTTGTTTATATATATGTTAAACGGGAAAGGCTTGTCGTCTGTTGTAGGCGAAAGATCAAGTTCGTAAGGGAATGATACCTGCGAGAGCAGGTTCTCTAACTTTATGTTATCGGCGTGAGTCATAGTCTTCTTTTTCAGATAATACTTGTTGTAGGTTTTGCTGTATGAATAGAGGCCTTCAACCCATTTTTTGTCTTCTGTATTTTGGATTTTATCAATGATGTCTTTAAATAATTCTTTTTGCGTGATTCCGTCAGGATAATCCTTTTCATAATATACAGGTTTTGGCGATTTGAAATAATGTTCAAACCGGTGATTTGTTTTTATAACAGGATGAACATATATTTCCGAACCGTATTTAGGGGCAATTACGCTGTGATAGTTTGCAAAGGTTGCAAGTTCTTTTTCAGTAAAGGGCGCCCTCTTGACAAGCACAGTCTGGAACTGTTTATTGTTGCCCCAGAAATCCCATGAATAAACAATGACATGTTGCGAAGGGTCGCTTGCTCCCATATCCTGAAGAGTCTTTTTAATAGTATTGAGGAATTTATAAAAAGCGAACCTGCTGCGCTTTGTTTCAATAATCTCCTCGTAAACAAGCATGCCTTTGTCAGAGAGCTTGGCCAGCATCATCTCAAGCGCTTCAACAGTGTGCAGATATTCGGGCGCAAGTGTTGCAATGGCAGGGTATTCATAGTGAAGATTCATCAGGGTAATCATGTCGTAGATTTCGTTGTTGCTCTGCAGAAAATATCTTCCCTCAGCCTCGTATGCTTCAACGTCTTTATATGGGTAATTGGCGAACTGCGAAAAGTATCCTTCGCGGTTATTCTCCATCAGTATTCTCATAATTATAGGTGAAAATTCAACGCCTGAGACTCTGCCTCCCGGCTGTCTTTTGGCGGATTTTACTATTCCGTCATAAGAAAGTCCGATGATAAAGATGTTCGGTTTTTCAACGTGTGGAACGCGCGGGTCATAGTATGTTCCGTTGCTTTTGTCAACG
>Ga0255347_1007166_pt1 | contig 11736 bp, 10 predicted proteins | sample wastewater_treat_2_FD_192479 | JGI IMG/M metagenome (GOLD analysis project Ga0255347, IMG submission 192479) | Wastewater microbial communities from Lulu Island WWTP, Vancouver, Canada - plant24 | ecosystem: Engineered > WWTP > Wastewater > Unclassified | place: Canada: Vancouver, British...
GTAGGCCGCGTGGCTTCCTATAACCTTGATGAAAATGGTAAAGGCGTCAGCATCCGTATTTTTGTAGATACGCCTTATGACCGATTTATTGGACTAAATACTCGCTTTTGGCATGCCAGTGGCGTTAATTTAGAGCTTAATTCTAACGGAATTAAAGTCAATACCATGTCGTTAGCATCGCTTGCAACAGGCGGGTTGGCATTTCAATCCATTGATGATGAAACTGGTGAAATAGCCCATGAAAACACTGAGTTTGAGTTAGCCGAGAGTCAAACAGAGGCATTCAAGCCAGCTGACGGCAATGCTGAAACTGCAATTTTATACTTTAACCAATCTTTGCGCGGCTTAAGTCCTGGCGCACCTGTCGAATATCGCGGTGTAGTAGTTGGCAAAGTCAAGTCTATCGCTGTTGAATACGACGCACTAAGCCAGCAATTTCAAATGCCTGTAGTGGTTGATATTTATCCGCAAAGACTTGGGCGAAATTTTGATGGTAGCAAACAATCTACCTACACCAACAAGCAATGGCTCAAAGACCTCATTAATAGCGGCTTACGTGCACAACTGAGCACGGGCAGCCTGCTGACAGGGCAATTATTTGTTGCTATCGATATTGAGCCTAAAGCCTCTAAACTTTATATCACCCACAATAAAAAATTATTAGAAATACCCACCACAGCGGGTAGCCTTAATGAGCTGCAAACGCAAATTACTAAAATTACCGATAATTTAAGTAAAGTGCCGTTTGATGAAATTGGCAATCACTTACAAAAAACCTTGGTTACACTTAACTCGAGCTTGCGTAGCGCAGAGCAATTAACCCAAAGTCTGAATAACAATGTAGCGCCTGAAGTACTAGCCGCCATGAAAGATGTACGTAACACGCTACACAATGCAGACAACACACTGAGCTCTGCCAATAAAACGTTTAACGCCGCGCAGCACAGCTTGGCTGAGGATGCACCTTTACAACAAGATTTAAAGCAAACTTTGCAAGATTTATCTCGTGCTGCAAACTCTTTAAAAGTACTTACTGATTATCTTGAGCAACATCCAGAATCGCTGATTCGTGGTAAATCACTTAACAATCAAATTAATCATACGGATAATTAAGTCTATCATGCGCTTGCTAACACACTACTTAACATTTTTAGCTACGGTAATAGTTTTATCGGCCTGCGCCACCGTAGCCCCTACACGATTCTTCACCCTAAGCAATATCGGCCATAGTGGCGGCAGTGAGCACTTAATAACAAACACCACACAGATTGACTTGCGGCCTGTTATTGTGCCTGAACGTTTAAAACGAACACAAATAGTATTAAATAGCCCCAATAGCACTGCACTGATTTTTTTAGAAAATGAGCGCTGGGCATCTGCCTTTAATGATGAGCTGCACGATGCCATTTCAGCTGAATTAAACAAACAGCTAGCGAGTGAAACTTCACATACTGAAAACACCCAAAATTACCGACTTTTGATTGAGTTACATCGGCTTGAAGCCATATCAGGGCAATCCATAAAAGCTGAATTTAGCTGGAAAATCACACCGCTATCTAGCCATTTCAATGAAGAAAAAATCTCTAGCTGCCAGTTACAGCTGACTGAACCCATTGGTAGCTCCACCGAGTTGATTGTGCAAGGCATGCAGCACATGGTGCTTAAACTCAGCACCACGATTGCCGAATCTATTAAAAATTTTAATACGACTAAGGCCAATTTTTGCCAATCAAACTAAGCTAACAAAACTTCTTCCATAACGACCATGTTAAACTCAATAAATGCAGCAATGCACCCTAACCTCACATTAGCAAAGCACTTAGAGCCTGTTTTAAACGAGCTAAAAATTGTAGAAAATCTCTTTCACGCGGCTTGTAATGAAGCCACTCCCGCGCAGTTTGAAGCCCTTGTCGCCCCCAATTTTTGGGAAGTAGGCGCAACTGGCCGACTTTATAGCCGCGAATTTGCACTAGCTGTACTTACCCAGCGCCCCAACACACCCGATGACGCAGCTTGGCAAACCACTGACTTTCACGTGATTGAGCTAGGCGAACACAACTTTTTGCTCACTTACACATTACAACAGCCAAACCGCATGACGCGCAGAGTGACGGCATGGCAGCGCAAAGGCAATCAATGGCAAGCGCTTTATCACCAAGGTACGGTAGTTGAATCTACATAAAACAAATCAATATTGCGGGCGCAACAAAAAGTTATCCACAACCCTAATCCTCGAGAGATTTTAATGCCACTGCAAGCCACACTGTAGGCGGCTCTCAGAGGTAGTTGGGCGATGTTTGTTCAATTGCTTAAATTTTAATCAGTATTTTTAAGCTATTTTTGGGGCATTTGCTCATGCCTTAACAATCGTAACAGATTGTATCTTTGCTAGAATCACAACACTTGGCTGAGTATAATTTGCATTAATTCACTTTTTGTTGTCCATGTTATGAAATCTATCTCCGCTCTTTTTCTACTCGCACTCAGCACATTTTCAGCCCATGCTGTTGGTGGTGATTTTATAGACCGCTCAATCGATTCGCTGAATAAAACTTGGCAATCTGAAGATTATGAGCTTTATGTTCCTGTAAACGTTTGGCATAACCGCAGCTACTATTCCGATGAAAAAATTGACAGTTTTAACGAGAATCCATGGGGTTTAGGTATTGGCAAATATCGATTTGATGAAGATGGTGACTGGCATGCCTTATATGGCATGGCGTTTAAGGACTCGCATAACGATATTGAGCCGATTGCAGGTTTTGCCTTTGAAAAAATGTGGCGCCCTAGCGAAAATACACGCCTAGGCTTAGGCTACACCGCAGGCATCACCATGCGTCAAGACATGCACTATTTGCCTCTTCCCTTGATTTTGCCACTGGTTTCAGCAGAATATAAACAACTGTCTGTGCAATCTACCTATGTGCCTGGCAGCAAAGGCAATGGCAACATTTTATTTACTTGGTTGCGCTGGGAATTAAAATAAGCTTTTTTAGCCGTTAAAAAAGCACAAGTTATCCACAAGCACTTTCTACGATAGATTTTTATGCCTCTACAGGCCGCCTGTAGAGCGGCTCGCAGAGGTGCTTGAGTGATGTTTGTTGATTTGCTTAAAGTTTAAGCAATTCTTTGCGTCAAACCTACTTGTTTAAATCTCACCTTAAGCCTCATTCACCGTAAGTGCCCAAAGCAATGCCTGTGATTGCATCGCATTGATTTGTTTAATATCTAAATTAAGCTGTTCAGATAGCACACTGAGCTTTTCTTGGTCAAAGGCTTCACATGCAATCGCCACCGCTAAATAAGGCGCATATGGCCCGCTATTGTGCAAAAGCACCTCCTCAACACTGGGCGGCAGGCTCACCTGCTTAAGTATCTTTTCAATCGGCATTTTAAACAGCGCATCTAGCAATGAAAAAATACCCGCAATAAACACTTCATCGCAATCTTGCTGGCTCAAAAACTGTTTAGCGCAAAGCTCTGCCAAGCGCGCACGCACGAGGGCATTTTCCATGATGGCTAAATCAAGCGGATTATCTTGGTCATTCACGCTGGTAAATAACAACAAAGATAGCCAGCGATATAAATTTTGTCGCCCCAGCACCATCAGCGCCTGCTCAATGGTGTTCACTTTAACGGCACCACTCGCGCCCACCGCGTTTACATTTCTAAGCAGCTTAAAAGACAGCGCAGGGCTTAACTTAAATGGCTGAATCAGCGCAGCATTATCCGCATTTTGCCTAATCAAATTCAGCAAATCGAGAATCTTCATGCGGCCTTCATCAATGACCGAAGTAGCCAACACCTCACGTTGCGTAATAAAACCACCCTGAAAATATTGAAACGGCAGTTTAGAAAAAGCAATAAATTCATCTAGCAGCTTAATGTGGGTAGCAATAATTGCGGGGCCATTAATCAGGCCAACTTTAGACTTTAATGTAGGCAAATCATCCTGCGCAACATCCATAAAAACAAACTCGCACACCTCCATAAACGGCGTTAATCGTGACTGCAACACATTGCCCTGCAAAGCAAACCTAAAACCCGCCAGCTTCAGTGTGCGCATTTGCGCCACGTACTGCTCGGATTGGTTCATCAACTCATCCAGCGCGTTAATCACCAACACCACCATACCTTTAGGCAACTTTTCAATGGCATTACGCGCCAGCGAGCTAGGCAAAATCGTAATAAAAATTAAGCGCCGCCCTGCTAGCTGCTCAATATTCATCCGCACAATGCCCTCAATCAGCGCATCATCATACAAACTTTGCGTCAGTGCCGAAGCATTCGCCAAGCGCGCCTTCACACTGCTGGTTAAATCAAACGTATAGCCCGCGACCTTATGCGCCTTATTGAGCATTGCCTCACGGCAAATAATAGAAGAATTGACCCGCACCGCCTGCTCGGTAGCCTCTTGCTGGCTTGCCAAATCACGCTCTTGCGCATCTGTAGCGCTTTGGCTTGGCACCGCAGGTTGCGCATCACTCGATGACCGTCTCAATAAACGCCCTAAAAAACTGAATAAACGACTTAACATACGCGTTTTTCCCCAATTCTGGCTCGAACCAATAAAAAAAGCAGGTGGTTTTTATAACCGCCTGCTTTTTAACTTGCTATATCTTGTGATTAGAAATCACGCTTGTAGGATCTCTTTGATATCTAAATTAACAGTGCTATAAACCAATGACTTATGGTACATTGAAATAGACAAACTCACAAATTTGTCTCATTTCTTCTAGATAATCCTACATTGTCTCATTCATTTCTAAACAAAAAGAATTGGTTGTGGTCTACATTTTGTTGCTAAGTAGATATTTTTACCTTAGCATTCTCTCCATGCTAATCACTTTTATACATTCAATTAAACACCCAGCGCTTTATCTGAAGCGTATTGGTGCGACTGGGCGATCGCTATACAAGAGCCGTTCTTCTCTCACTAATATCAACCATTAGCCGTCTTTCATATGTGACGGCGATAGGAGCTGTCATGTTTAAAGAGCAAAGCTATACCATCTCAAATTTCACAAGCATTAAGAAGCGGGTCGATGATTTAAGTCATCGCTCTGAGGAAGTAAAATCTCGATTAGGCCTTATTCTTAAAAAATTATGGAATCCTGAACGTTCTCTTCACTCAGTACCTTCAACAACAGATTTTAGTGATCTTCGTTATCGCTTTCCCCAGTTTGAGGAGGTCATCGATTTTTATGAAAACTCCGTCATCATTTCAGCTAAGCTCAATCTCCCATTTCAGATACCACCAGTATTGCTACAAGGAGATCCAGGCTTAGGTAAGACTTACTTTAGTAGTGAGTTAGCGAAATTATTAAGTTTACCTTTCTATGAAATATCTTTGGCCACAACGAGTGCTTCGTTTTCATTAAGCGGTGGCAACATTCAATGGTCTGAAGGTTCGCCTGGATTTATTGCCAATACACTTGCAGAGAGCCCAGTGGCGAACCCAATCATTTTGATTGATGAAATTGATAAGGCTGGGCAAGGCTCCTCCAGATTCAATCCGATGAATGTATTCTATGGTTTATTAGAACCCCATTCCGCTAAACGCTTTATTGATGAGGCTCTCGAGTTTGAACTAGATGCCAGCAAAATCATTTGGATAGCGACAGCCAATTATATGAATTCCATTCCTGAACCGATTCAATCAAGGATGCGTGTCTTTGAAATTAAGCAGCCCAATCCTTCTGGAATGCTCAGCGTCATCAAGAGTATCTATGCGCATGTGGTAACCAGTAATACCTATGGAAAGATGCTGGATGATGCTTTACCTGAAGTTGTAATGCATCATTTATCCAGCCAATCACCCAGAAAAATTAAGTTAGCGATTGAGGAAGGCGCGTTTAAAGCAATTCGTCATGGGCGTCGCACGATTCAAGCAGAGGATTTACCTATTTTTAAAGTAGAGGAGAAATATCATGTCGGATTTATTTAATCTAGAAGACGAGTTAGAGGATGCAGTTTTCCAACCAGAAGCTTTTGTGCGCGACCTTTGCAAGGACAAAATAACTTTTGGATATGGTACGGAGATACGCTTCCCATCTGGGTGGAAAACCATTGTTCAAGATTTTATTGATTCAACTCATAGCCATTCGATTGGTCTTGTGCAAATCACGGATCGTTATCAACAGCTCGATATTCGTTTCGAGCCTTTAAAAAAGACGAAGGAGCTTGCTGCGTGGCGGGCGGTTGAAGAGGCTCGCCTAAAATCGCGTTCGATATGTGCGTGCTGTGGACAAGAAAAGCACACGCGGTGGGGAAAACGGTCACTAAATGTGCTTTGCGAAACTTGTATCAAGGATGCTGGTAGGTTAGGGAAAACCGGCACTTGGTTGGATAAGTATTGAGTACAAAACTGTACTTTAAGTATTATCAAGTAATACAAGATAAAAAATCCTAGGACACCTCAGATTTGACACATGAAACATCTACTCTTCTTTATTCAGTGTTACATATATTCGATGTTGTTAGTTCGATGATTAATTAGCTGTACGCTGAAAGGTGAATGTTATTTAGCTGTATTAAATATAAATTTGAATAAATACATTCCTACACTTGAAGTTCTCATAACTACCCTCATAATAGGTTTAATACCTTCTATGAAAGGGTAGTATATGCAGGGAGAGCAAGAACCGTTCCGAGTGCTATGTTTGGACGGTGGTGGTATGCGGGGAGTCTATCAAACGGCTTTCCTAGAAACATTCGCCTCAAGGCTACAAACAGAACAAGGTCGTAGCCAACCTTTGGATATTGGTAAGGCTTTCGATCTAATTGTTGGCACAAGTACCGGAGGCATCGTCGGGTGTGCCTTAGGTGCAGGCATTCCACTTTCTTCCGTTCAAAATCTTTATTTAGACCACGGCAAAGATATTTTCCCTTATCAATCCATGCGCGCAATGTGTGTAATTGGAAACATGGTCAGAGCTTTAGGAATTGGACTGAGTTCAGGTAATAACGCGCTCAAAGAAGTCTTAGTCAAAAACTTAGGTTCCATCACCATAGGCGATGTATTCCAGAAGCGAAATATAGCTTTAGCAATACCTACACTAGATATTAATCGACATGCGGCCGTCGTATTCAAAACAAAACATCTTAAACGGCTTAATGGCAGGGATGACTCTCGCACCTTGGTAGATGTATGCATGGCAACAAGCGCTGCCCCAATTTTACGATCAATGGCTGAACTTACGGAACCAGGAAGCGATGATACCAAAGCTGTGTATGTTGATGGTGGCTTATGGGCTAATAACCCTGGCCTAGTAGCCATGATGGAAGCAGTTGAAATCCTCAATGATCAACAACAAAACCATCGCCCAATCCAATTGTTTATGTTGGGCACACTTCCATCTCAAGGCGGTGAGGAGCTCAATGAAAGCTCACTGCACCGAGCGGCATGGGGTTGGGGGTTCGGTTTAAAAGCAATAAGTGCAAGTATGAATGCTCAAGCTGTTGGTTATGATTACCTCTCTGCAAAAATGGCCGAGCTTAGAAACAATAATAGCTTCGCCTTTCGATTGCCGGCACAGTGCCCTTCAAATGAACTTCGTAACTATCTACTAAATATGGATGATGCCCGTCCCAAAGTCCTCAATGCACTTAAGCGGCAGGCAATATCCGACGTTGATTATGCCTGGTCCATGATCAATCGTGATTCACGAATGCAAGCCTTACGTGACGCATTAGCAGCTGCTCCAGACCTTTTGTCCACTCAAATTAACTAAGGAATATAGCAATGGCAGATATTGATTGTAATTCTGAAATGAAAAATTTCCATAACAACAAAGTGACTCTATCAAACAAAGAGCAAGGCGAAATGCGATCGAGGCGGGACAGTGGGAGAAAACGACTGGAAAATGGACTTATCTTGAATGAGCAGCCTTCTTTTTATGAGATGGAATCTCAAGGTTCGTACCAAATGCGTACGATGGTACAAGATGATAATAATGAATACGACATTGATGACGGGGTTTATTTTACGAAAGATAGCCTGATGAACAACGATAGAAAGCTCTCTCCCTACGAGGCTAGAGCACTTGTTTGCGAAGCATTGAAATGGGATGGCCGTTTAAAAATGGAGGCGGAAGTTAAAAACAACTGTGTTCGTCAAGAATATCCTGCTGGTTATCATTTAGACGTTCCAGTCTATCGAATCATGGAAGATGAAGACGAGAATGGGGAGATTTTCAATTATTACGAGCTAGCAAGTGGCGATGCATGGATTAAGTCAGATGCGCGTGCAGTAACTAAATGGTTTAACGGCAAAGTTGGAGTACTAAATACTGGTGCAACTGATGGCAGTCAACTTAGAAGAGTTGTTAAGTTAACCAAAAAGCTTGCGAGAAGTCGCGATGCTTGGAAATCTCAAACAACTAGTGGAATATCAATCACAAAATTAGTAGTTGATCATTTTGTTTCCTCAGATAACCGTGATGATAAAGCGCTCAGAAAAACATGGCAAAGAATTAAAGATGCTTTAGATGCTTCAACAGTTATCGAACATCCAGTCTTAGAAGGCGTAAACCTTGCTGATGAATGGGATGATGAAGTGAAGTTTTTTCGCACCTCATTAGCCGACTCTTTAGATGAGCTTGAGATACTTGATAGTGAAGACTGTACTCGCAAGCACGCAAAATCCGCATGGGACACTGTCTTTAATACGGCTTATTTCTCAAATCAACCAGATACTCAGTCTTCAGTTAAAGAAGCAGCTTCGTTAGTTATAACTTCAAGTGAAGCATCTAGACGCAATGATGGTGGTGGTAGATTCGGTTGAGTACCCCTAAGATGGACCCTATCGTTTCGATAGAGACTGAGCTTCAGACACAGGTACCTGGCTTATGGCAGAAACTAGATGCGCATGAGATAAACATCATAAAAAAGAGAGCCTTTGCTGAGGCTAGTACAGGCTGGAAAATTGATTTGCCTAAAGGGTTTGTACAATGCCCCGATGTTAATTTCTTACTTGTAGTTATCGATACACAGTTCCCGCTTTCTCAGCCTAAGATTTTAGCACCTGAAGCTTTTCGTGATTTTTCTTGGCCTCATGTTGAGGCTGAGGGGCTATTGTGCCTGAATGCCACGCCGAGTAATGGCGATCCAGGCCAACGAGTAATGCGGCATATTATTTGGGCACAAGAGTTATTAAACTTCTCTGTTGAAAAAATTCGCGCAGAATTTGAGCGAGAATTCTCATCTTATTGGTTCCATAAGGCATCAATTTCTTACAATCGCACAGCTATACTCAGCCTTCTAGCCCCAACTGCAAAATCAAGAGAAATTGTTTGGTTTCATGATCTTGGCAATACGCGTATTGTTGTTGCAGACGACAAAGCATCATTATTACTTTGGTTGAAAAATGCAGGAATAACCCCCTCTGATAAGAACATTCATTCTAGCTGGCTTGAGTGGTTACCACGACCTTGGATTCCAAGCGAATTCCCTCAGAATGGTAAGGATGTTTTGGATTATGTTCCTGCTGAAATGGCTGATGCCAAATTGCGTCTTGGAAAGCTTTTCCCAGTAATATTTGGTGCTGAAACTGTAAGTGGTATTGTATTTGTAGCTACAGTGCTACAGGGCATTAGCCAAGCTAAATTGATAAAAGGTTTTAGAAATATATCTAAAGTCCCTAAAACCAACATTCTCAATGCATTCGCTAGTCAAGCAGCTCTTCGTTACCCTGTGGATAGAGTGGATGGCTCTTGGATTCACGGTCGGGATCAAGACTCGATGCATCCATACATTTCCAAACGGAAAATAGTTATTATTGGGTGCGGTGCCCTAGGTGCCGCTATAGCACGCTTACTTGCAGAGTCTGGCATAACTGAGTTTATATTAATCGATCATGATTTTTTAAGTCCACCTAATATATCTCGACATGCTTTAGGGCTTGAGTATCTATTCATGAACAAAGCCGCGGCGACTGTGCAGATGTTAAAGAGAAGCTTTCCGCATATAACAGAGGCTCAAGATATCCAGAAAAAAATCGAATATCTGTCACCAGAGCAATTAAATAAATTATCCAATTGTGATGTAGTGATAAGTTGTGGGATATCTTACGAAGGCGATGCAAAAATTGATAGTTGGAGACAGTCGCTAAAATCACCTCCTGCACATATCTGTTGCTGGACCGAAGAGTTCGCAATTGTGGGGCATGCAGTTGGATTGCTAGGTAAAGATAGCTTGCATGCAGCATTTGATGAAGAGCAAAGAATTCAGTTTCGTCTAACAGACTGGTCCGCTGAAAGTGGGGCAATGATTGTTGAGGCTGGATGTGGGAATGTTTTCCAACCTCATGGCGCAGTGGATTTACAAGCGACAATCAGCCTAGCCGCACGCTTAGCATTAGATATAATTTGTAATGAAGTCACTCAATCTATACGTCGAGTTTGGCTAGGCAATAAAGTTGAGGTTGCAAAGCATGGTGGTCATCTATTAGATGGATTTACGGATAACTACTGTATAAAAGAATTTCCTTGGTCATGAAGTTACTAAAACGTTTTTTCCAACCTAATACACACGCATTAATTTCTGGTAAAGCAGATGGTGTAAAGCAAACTCTTATATTAGAGCCAGCTGTGCTAGAGCATGTGGAAAAATCAAAGCAGTTAAGTGTGTTCAGCACAGAGGCTGGCGGTCAATTGTTCGGTTATGTTATTGAGAATGAAATCAGGATAACGTTAGCTACTGGTCCATATAAACGAGATCAGCGAGGACGGTTCCACTACCGTTCTGATCATTATTCAGCTCAAGGAGCGATCAATAAGCTAGCTAGAGATGGATTATATTATTTGGGAGAATGGCATACGCATGCTGAAGATTTTCCGAGTGCATCTGCATCAGATATAGATGCTATGAATAGATTGCTAAATACTTCCAAGCTTAATGTAAATGGACTTTTGATGCTTATTGTAGGGCGAAGCAATTTATTATCTGGCTACTCAATTACTCTATTTAATCAAGGTTCCAGATACAGCTGGGAGCTGTCCAGATAAAAGCTAACTAGATTACCGCTAGCTAGAGGGCTTAAACTTAATTCAAACCTGTTACGGCAGAAGAGGAAAATTTTAATGAAATCTAATTTCGGATATAATTAATCCAGCCACAATTTTTTCGCCTCGCGACCAATCTTTAGAGTCGACAAATGTTGTGGCTGGTCTGTTTTATTTAGATATTCTTTGTTTTCTGAAATCCCAAAGTACAACAGGCTTTTTATCTATCCATAAGCCAGTTTTATTCATTTCGAACTGCCTTTGAGCATGTAGATTCGGAAATCTGTCATCCTGCACCACCTACTGATACTTTTTGTTGATTACTTGCCTTCCAACCTCCACCCAACCTTACCCATAACGTTGCCAGCGCTATTTTGCGTTGAGTACTGGTTTCAATGAGCAGTATTTCACTACTGAACAAATTGCGCTGTGCATCTAGATATCGGAGGTGATTATCTACCCCAGCCCGATGCCTTGCTTCGGCAAGTTTCAATGCGTTCTGGTTGCTTCCCGTCAATGTCAGTCGTGCCGATTCCTCACGACGGAGTGTATCAATAGCTACCAAGCTATCAGATGTTTCCCAGAATGCTAACTGGATAGATTTTTCATAATCCGCTACCGCAATATCTCTTCTAACAGTCGCTAGTTCCATATTGGCTTGGTTTCGACCACCATCGAAAATGGGCAGACTGATTTGAGGCATAAAAGACCAGCTACGTTGCCCTGAAGAAAA
>Ga0255347_1007170_pt1 | contig 11731 bp, 11 predicted proteins | sample wastewater_treat_2_FD_192479 | JGI IMG/M metagenome (GOLD analysis project Ga0255347, IMG submission 192479) | Wastewater microbial communities from Lulu Island WWTP, Vancouver, Canada - plant24 | ecosystem: Engineered > WWTP > Wastewater > Unclassified | place: Canada: Vancouver, British...
GTAATAGGAAAGCAACCTGCCACACATAGCTTTGTGATCTGGTGCCGCTGTCTTCTCTGTAAGCTTGCGAATGACCTGCCTCGGGGTCGCACGAAGGTACGATGTCCGGTCAATCCCAGGAAAGATCTTGTCTGAAAACAGAAGAATCTCAGATTGCAATGAGGAAGGCAGCCCCAAAATGGTGAGCGGACCACAGGACGAGTTTAGGCGTTTCCACAGTGCTTTAATTAAATCAGCTCGTTCAGATTTAGAAGCGCTATCAATGTCAACAGCGAGTAATTTCTCGAATATCGTCGAAAAGCCTTGAGAACTCTCAAGGCTCTGACATGCCACACGGGAACTATGCTCACCCACTAACATACTCGCTTGTAGAATGTCACATGCCTACTTATCAATATCATCTAATGACACAAGTTCAAGCTCGAAAAGAGACTCAACAAGTGTCTTAAGCATTAATGTGTCACCTTCTGAAAACATGCATGCATCGGAGAAGGCTTTTTTAAGTTTTGCAGAACGATGCAACATTCCATCGGCATCAATCGGACGGTTCACTCTCTGTGAAGCGAGTCTATTGCGGAGACGTCTTCGCTTCTGTGTAACCCGATCCGGAATCACATCGATATAATGCCGAATGCTTTGGGCTTCCTTACACTTCGATGCCCACTCTTCAGAAGAAACATTTAGCCCATCAAGTTGATCCGGGAACTTCGGATCGATGATCTTCATTACGGCAAGTAGAAAATGAATTGGCAAAATTTCAGTAGCGCCGAGATGCTTTGCCTCGACATTTGCAATCAGCCAACACAGTTTTAGCAGCTCGCCAGCCTTCATTGTTCCGACACCGTCCTTCCTGTCCACGCCGGAACGATGTGTAGAAAAATTTCGTCAGTGGATTCTGAAGCAGGCTGGAAATACATTTTAGAAAAAGGAATTTTTGCTTCTTCCCTTATGCAATCTGCGATAACAGCGAGCTTCCTTTGCCTATCTGTCACGTATTTTCCAGAGCCCCCGCTAATAACCAAAACAGCCTCGTCAGTCAAGTTCGTCAGAAACCCATCACGAAGTGACGCCAAAACTCTACCGTTAATTTTACCGGAAATGGTTGTCTCTGCAATAACTTTGGGCGGTTCAGGTGATGGTGGGACGGATTCTTTTTGACACAGCTTACCGATGAATGCCATCCCCACGACAGCTACCACAACGCATGCAAAACCAATCTTTCGTGTCAGCAAATTGCGGTCCACCATACATTGGCTAAATTGCATAGGGCTCTGACTCGCGGCCAAGGCCTTGTGCGCTGGCTCATAGTCTGGAAATGATCGTGTGAGCTCCTCCCAAACCTGCCGCGCAGAGTCGATATGCCCTGCCGCATAAAGAATACGCGCATAAAGATCTACGCCATGCGGCGTGTTCAATGCGTCAGGATCGGCCTTAAGCATACGCTCCGCCTCAGCGTAGTTGCACTGAGATGCGAATGCGTATGCTTTCAAAATCGTTTCTGATGTCATGCTTAATCCGCCGTTAAGCCGCCCGCTCCATTACCGATGTTGCCGCGATTGATTGCGTCTTCCTGGATATCACGCGGCAGAAGACGAAGAAGACGAAGCGCGCACTTGCGCATCAGATCGATGTCATCGCAACTGATTGCACGCGAGCCCTGTTCAAAGAGTCGTCTGGCCTCTGCCTGATCGGACATCTCATCGCGATGCTGGTATTCGTATGCCATGAGGCCCTTCCAATGCTCCGGTTGCGAATGCATGACATTGCGCCACAGCTCGTCCCCATCAGCCTTCAGGCGTTCAAGCTCTGACACATTCTTCTTCGTACGTAGCTTTTCAAGCCTTTCCTTAAGACTTGCCAATTCAGAACGCTGCGACGACGTCAGTTTCTCTGAATAGTGCTCAATATCACGGAATGTCTCTTCGATATATTCGATTTTTTCAGGAACCTTGGAACGTTCATCAAGTTCGTCAATCTTCATGCGAAGCTCAATGATTCGAGTTTGCAACTGCTGCGCACCATCGACGTCTCCAGCACGTACCCAAAGCGCGTTGACAGCCTCGAGCTTACGATTAATTTCATCCTCCTCAGCAGAACCCTCTGCATTGGCCTTGTCAACAACCTTATGAATACGGGCTTTTTCTTTTTCAAGGTTCGCTCGCAATTCTTCTTCAGATTCGCCAGCTTTACGATCCATCTCAATACGCGCAGAGAACACTTCGTCAAGCACAGGGACATAGGCTTCAACCTTAAGAGCTCCCGGTTCTTTGGCCGATATCGTAACCTCGATATCGCTTCCAAGCGGCAGATCGTGTCGCAGGTTGTCAGACGTCAGTACCAACTGGCCCAACTTGCGGTTGTGGTCGGCAAGCCGCCCAAGGTCTCCATTCAACGCCTCGACAACAGGGATCACCAACTTGCCGGGCTCGCCTTTTCTCAATGCCATCGATGAGCGCGTCTGATTAGTTGTTTTCTTGAACGGATATTCCGTGCCTTTGGGCACAAGACGCAATACCTTATTCTCCGTCAACTCGATTGCAATTTCATTGCATGTGATCTGGGCCTTCACACTGGCCCCGATGGTATACGGGATTTCGGTGATGTCACAAGTTAACTTCGTGCCCGTTGCATCCGTGAGCGTAATGTCGAATATATTCTGATCTCCAGCTTCTGCCGACAAGCGAAGAACGAATTTCCCCTCTCCATTCACAGGAATCGCACCGCTGGACCATTTCGTTTTTCTGTTCACAAACTCAATTGTGCATCCATCCACGTTTGATCCATCTGGCGGAATAACCTCTCCGGTCACTTTCGGATCATCGTCCGGTCCAATAGGCTTATAATTCAACGATAGTTTGTAGGCACCGGCGGACACGGGGGCAGCAACCGCAGCCCGCGTCGCCTTGTCCAGTCGTTGCGTTCCTGCGAACACAGCAGCGCCCTGAGACACAACCGTCAGCGGGTCAACGCTATGATCAAGCTCGATGCCAAGTTTGTCGGACAGAATGTCACGGAAGTACGGGGCAAGCGTGGGGCCACCAACAAGGATCGTCTTTTCAATTGCCGAAGCCGAGAGATTCTTTTCGGCAAGAACCGCATTACATTTCTCGACAGCGCGAACGATCAGCGGCTCGGCAACGCTCGATAGTTGATTTTGCGTCAACTTGAAACCGTCCAAATCAACCTCATTGCCATCGGCGTCTTCAAAGATGCAATCCTCAAGGGTCGTTTCTGTCATCCTGGACAGATCGATCTTCGCAATTTCCACTGCCCGCTTGATTTTTGCCAATGCGCCACGCCATGTTGGATTGCCACGCTTGAAATCAGGAAGGTTGTAGCTATCCTTGAGATGCGGAATGACAATACTCTCAATGATTCCCCAATCGATGTCCGCGCCACCCAGAAAATTGTCTCCTCCATGATTAACTACTTGAATGTCGCCGTCTTCGGCTTTCATAACCGCCGCATCAAAAGTTCCACCGCCAAAGTCAAACACAAGCCAAAACGACTTCTTTGCCATATCAGCTTGGAATCCATAGGCCAAGGATGCCGCCACGGGTTCCTGCAAGAGTGGACACTGCGTGAATCCGGCAAGTTCAGCGGCTTTCTTTGTCGCCATACACTGACGCTGCGCAAATGCTGCAGGGATCGTGATGACGGCGGCCTTGACGTCTTCATCCATGCGCTGCTGGACATTTCCCTTCAAGCTCTTCAAGATCTCGGCAGAAAGTTCTTCTGGAGACTTCGTGACGCCAGCCGTCTTGAACGTGTACATCGAATCGCCGCCCATGCGCCGCTTGAACTCAACGTACGCATCTTCTGCGGTACGGTCATCAATCAGCTTGTCCTTCGCACGCATGCCGACAAGCACTTTTCCCTGTTTTCCGATATAAACCGCAGACGATGTAATGTCCATGTCCAGGTTGTTTTTCACGACTTCGGGCTTGACGCCTTTAAGAACAGATATGGCGCTGTTTGTAGTGCCAAGGTCGATACCAAAATCAATCGTTGAACGTGCCATGATGTTTGCTCCTTTGTTAAATTGTTTCAGTTGAATTTTCAGCCGGAGAATTCTTGGGGCGGCCAACTACGACCTCCGCAGGCTGAAGCAATCGCGTCTGCCCCTGGGGGTTGGTCCACCTTACCGTTGGCATAAGCACCTCGACATATTCGTCACGCGAAAGGTCTTGCCGATCCTCGTAGGAAACAACCTTTACAGCGCTTCCCTCGCGATGTGGCTTGCCTACATAATCGCTGACCACTTCGACGCCACCGTTTGCCAAGGCCGTCTCAAGCGAATTGATATAGCGAGCTATTTTTGCGATCTCGCGCCCGGATAGGGATTCCTTGGGTTCGCCATTATTCTCTGTGTCAAAGATCTGGTTTTTTATGCGCCAAATGTTCGTGGCGACATTTGAATACAGCTTTTCAAGCTTTTCCTGTTCTGGGTTCATCTGCGGTTGTGGAGCAGCAGTTGCTTCAGCGGGGATCGAGGCAACAGGGAATGCCATGATACTTTGTGGCGCGATGTGACCAAGCACCGTGACACAGACTTGATGCACGGATGCCACATCGCCAGCCTCAAGCGATTTGCGAAGTTGACGCGATAATCCTTTTGATTCTTCCTTGGACATTCCGAGTTTTATGTCTTTTTCTTTCATCACTACTCCTTCAATGTTAAAATGCACATCCCGCAAGAGCGCACCCTGCAAGCACAACGAGAAAACCAACAACTATAGGAATCACGCATCCTACGCTGCGACTTGGAAGCGCCTGTTCCGTACCTGGCAACCCCCATGCCTTTCTCATGTCGGCCTGCGACGGCTTCTCGCCAATCAGAAATCCTTCTTTTATGGCTCGTGCAAGGTGCTTACTTTGCAAAAGTTGCATCGTCGTCAAATGTTTGCATTTGTCGCAACACGGAACATCGATATCTATCGTCGAATAAGAGACACCTCCAAAGGACTCATAGTTCCTTCGGATGTTGCCATACATCTTGACGTTTTGCTTACTGACACGAACTATACTGCCAAAAGTACGTTTCTGACCTTCCTTCTTACCACACCCGGCACACGTGTGCTCTTCCACCTGCTGGTCAAGATTTCCCTGGATTATCTGTTGGTTTGAAGTCGCTCGATCTTGCAATTCCTTCGTACAGGCCAAAGGCATCAATTTCTTATTCAATTCGAGACAGACATCCCATTTATGCGTCTTGTTTCCAAATGCAACCAAGAAACTATTACTCGCTTCAAATATGTCGGAAAGGATTCGTAGCCGCCGACCGTTCGTCGAATCAAGAAGGTATTCCGCTGCGCGAACAATATCGGCTGAGGTCATCAATATCTCTTCGACACACGACGCGCCCTGCGTTGCATCCTTGTCCACTCGCGCTCTGCAACCATTGATGACGCGCTCAATTTGCTTTTCAAGTGGCTCAAAAAGAGTATCAAACGACTGCGCCACATCATCAATGGCGCTCATCGTCTTCTTCATATATTCAACATGTCGTTTGGCGTCACACTCTTTTCCCTGTTTGGCATACAACAGGGCAATCCGGGCATTTATATCATCAAATGCAATTGGAAACTCCTGACGAATTCGGCGAATAAACCCACCCGTCAATCGCGGGTCATCGAATTCTCGCATTCGTTTTTCGTATTGTTCCCAAAAGTCATCGTCATCCGCCAGTTCTTCCCAGTAGGCGAAACTTTTGCGCCAGAGCTCTTCTACATTTGCTTTGTCTGGAACGATCCCGCTACCAGAAATCAAAGCCAGTTCCCCCTCTATGGCAAGAGCGTGATTAACAACCGCCAAGTTGTGCTGCGCAATTGCCCGACGGCGTCCGTACTTCTGCGCAGAAGAGAACCATGCTGCGCAAGCCTCATCACGGCGGCCAGACAAAAAGTTCTTCACTGCGGCATCGGAATCTTCTATCGGCCATACCCAGAAGAATTCTGCAACGAGCCTGTTGGCCGGATCTTCAATGAAAGCAAATGCGTCACACACTTGCTGATAAGTAGGCACTTCAGATTTGGATAACCAATGCGGAAATTCTTGTTTCCAGCTCTGCTCTCCGAGTTCCCTGGCCGAGTCGAAATCTTCCTTGCGTCGTCTTATTGTTTTTGCCGATGCATCCGTCGGTAAGCCCAGTATGTGAAAGGCGTTTTTGCGGTAAACACCCTCATTGCACATTTGCGACAATATTGAAGCTTCTGCCATCATCGCCGCACCGCTCCCTGAACGAATCCAACGATTATGAGAACCACAATAACACCAATTACGCCAAATACATCCTCTGGCTTCCAAATCAAACAGCAAATACCAATTACAACTGCCAATATTCCGAGGCCGACTCCCCACATAATAGCCGTTTCACGATGCTTCTTGCGGCGAGCGTTCAAAATAGACTCGCAATCGTGTTCAACCCTTGTACGAGTTGCCGGAGACGCCTCGAGTACCCTACAAATGATATCGACACCTCCTTCGCCGGACACACAATCATCACAAAAACACACCCGCAAATTCCTGCACTGATAAGCATGAAATGGCTTTGTAGGCTTAAGAACGTAACCCTGGCGCAAATAATTCATTTGCGACTGTATGCCTAAACCATGTTCAACCAATGCTCCACAGATTGGGCAGAATGAAGGCTTCCGGTCTGGTTTTTCCAGGCCGAACGGATCTGAAAAACGAGATCGTACAGGGTTGCGTGCAACTATTGAACCTGCAAGTCCCATTCAACACCTCACATTGCAATTCCCATGCGCCAGAGGCGGACTTGGTCTGCGTACTTTGAGCGGAGCGAGGGACACTGGTTGAATGCCTCCTCCATCTTGTCAGCTGCGCTACCGAGCAAGCCTTCACGCGCAAGCTTCCTGGCATCCTTGGCCATTTCACGGCCTTTGGCCTCGTCCATGCCTGAACCCTCGCCAAGGATGCTCTTCATAGTCGAGGAACTGAGCGATTCCTTGACGGACACCTTGCCGCCCGGCTTCCATGCTTCAAGCGCCTCCAAAAGCTCCATCGCAGTCTGATAGCGTTTCGTTGGGTCGAAGTCGATGCACTTCATGACAATACGGTCAAGTTTCTGGTTGACCGTAACATTCCAGTCGCTTGGCTTGTCCGGCACCTTCCACTTCTTAACGTCCTGCCCCCACCCAAGCTCGGAATCGACATGAAATGGCAGTTCATCAGTCAGCAGGAGATACATGGTAACTCCCATTGCGAAGATGTCGCCTGAAGCAGAATCGCTGTGACGCTTCCCTGAAAACGCCTCCGGAGGCTTGAACGACAGGGTGCCAGCCGCAGTCGCAAGAAGAGTCAGGGGATTAACCTCCTTCGCGAGACCGAAGTCGCTCAAACGAGCGCGAAGGCCGTCCGCTTCATAGCCGACAAGAATGTTCTGAGGCTTAATGTCGCGATGAATGATGGGCGGTGTTGCTCGATGTGCCACGGACAAGCCGCGACAGACTTGCTTCATGAGATCGACACATGTCTCAACAGGAATCCGCTTTGTGCCGTAGGAACGCCAGAACTTGTCGAGCGTTCCCCCTGGCACATACTCCATCGTGAAGAATCCACAAGTGCCGTTTTTAGTCTCGATGGTGTTTGCGTCGAATACCCGGACGATGTTAGGATGGCCGATTCGCGACAGGAGTATTGCCTCGGACAACATCTTTGTGACGCCCTCTGCGTCAAGGCTTGTCGCCTTAAAAACCTTCATTGCCTGACGTCCAAGGAACTTGTGGTTGACACGATACACCTCGGCAAACGCTCCCTCTCCGAGGAAACGTTCCACCTCATAGGTGTCGCGGATTTTCGCTCCTTCAGACAACAGTTGCATGACGAGTCTCTATTTAGCCTTAAAAGGTCAAGATGTATTATATCATATATTGACCCTTTTATCAACGGGTGCCTTGAAATATTTTTTGACAAAGTTATTTATTTCGCACGTCACTTTTTGATATAATATCACCCGTTTACGCAGGACTGCACCATGAAAGCGATAAGCGACAAAATCAAGGCTGCGCGAAAGAGCTTAAAACTCAAGCAAAGCGATCTGGCCAAGAAGCTGAAGATGACTTCGGCGCAATTGTGCCGCATAGAGGGAGGCAAGAACACACCCTCCATAAAAACCCTTGAGCGTATCGCAAAGGCGCTTGGCACGACCCTTGCGGAGCTGATGGGCGATGCTGCACCGCAACAGAAGATGCCAAAAGATTCGTCTTCCGACAGTTCTCGACAATACGGAGACAAGAACGGCGATCAGCCGGGCGACGAACGACTTGTGGCAATTCGTGAGACGGGAGATCCCCCAGAGGATATCGCAACGATCCGAAAGCAAGTCATGCAGTACGTCTCTCGATACATTGAACTTGAACGTGGTTTGGGTATATCAAGCGCGACAACACTACCAATCCGCTTTTCATATTCCGAAGACGAACGTGGTGCGGAAATCCTCGCTCGATCATTGCGAGCGGCCTGCGATGTCGGGTCGGCTCCATTTTCGGATTTGCCTGCAATCCTTGAGTCAAAACACGTCCGCATCGTCATGGTCAATGCCTCGCCCAACATTAAGAGCCGAAGCTTTTACGATGTGGAACAACACCTTGTTGCCATAGCAATAAACAAATCGATCCAGCCCGAACGCCAGCTTTATCGCATCGCCTATGAACTCGGTTATATATGCATTTTCGGCTCAATGGGATGCTCGCCTGTTGTAGAGCATGCCTTCACACACAAGTTTGTACGACGATTTGCATCGGCATTCTTGATGCCGGAGGAAGCGATCAATGAAATCATGACACAGCTCGCGCTTGGCCCCTCGAATTGGACATTTGAGATGTTGCTGCGTCTCAAGTATCGCTTCGGCGTAAGCGCAGAAGCTTTTGCGCATCGCCTTGAGAAAATCGGTGCGCTTTCTTCGGCATTGCGAAAGCATTTCAAAGAGGAGCTTCGCGTTTATTATGAAGAAAACAACAATCGGGAACCGCCACCAGCAATCAAATCGCTTAACACAGACTCAATGCTTGAGTTGCTGAAGCTACGAACGCTTCCAAGCGTGTTATAAGGAGAAGAACGGCCACAAGTACTCGCGGCATTTATCACGCTTAGAGACCGGAGGAGATGATGAACAATCGAATCAACTTGACAATTAACGAATATCACGACTCGATTTTCCTTGATTTCTGGACTAACACATATTCAACCAGAGTCCATCACATCGATGAAAGCGTGGGGGATGCTTTTGATCGATTATCAATTGAATTCAAGGACGTTGACTCAGTGCTACAATCCCCAGAATCGTTTACACTTAAAGCAAAATCGTATTTGCATGAAAATGACAAACCTTGCGCCGAAAGAGCAATAGCCGAGTACTATGAATTTTGTTATCGAAAAGCACATTCACTGTTAGATCCTTTGACAAAGATACCCGTTCCAACTGGTTTGTGGAACCCTACTTCATCCCAAACACGAGAATCCTCCCCAATATTCCAAAAAGAATCCAAATGCAAAAGATTCCTTGCAAGAGTTTTTGCTTGGTCATTTCATAAAATAATGGTAATAGGGATCTTAGCATTCGGTGCTGGACTCCTCTGCATTCCTGATGCAGGGCGTCTCGGATATGGGTACACAATTTTTTGCTTTTCTTTCGTTCTGCTTGCAGTGATATTCTTTTTCATCGAAAAGATTTTGGGGATATGCGGAAACGCAGAATTCATTGGCGATGTTCAATATAAAATCACTGCTGATAAACGAGATAAAGACTTTTCCGAGCCTGGAATCATCAAAGTTGCCAATGTTTATTATCGTTATGTTGAGGCAAAATATGGATATCTTGCGGATATAAAACGCCGCATATTGGCGCTATACTTGACCTCGGTGTATTTCAAACCATTTCTACGCGGACAAAAGCCATACACGTCAATGCATCAAATTATCAAATCCTGTATGTCACTTAGAATTAAAGACATTATAAAGTTTAGCGGTGACATGCGCTCATTTTCATATAAGTTTGAACAAGAACATTCTTGGACAACTGTTTGCGCCGTGTGCGCTAATTTCTTCCGTAATGGACATTTGAATTTGAAACTTGATCCAGAAACAGGTGCTAATGTTTCTGCATACGAGAAAATCGTTCATGACTCCACCGTGCCAATAGATCAGGCCGTACGTATTTGCGAGTCTGATTTTACTTTCATCGAGCCTATTCTTAATGAAACACATTCGGAAGGACGGTTTAACAAGATATTTTACCTTGCTGATTTGAGTTTAGTTGATTGGGAGAATTATATAATACTTTTAGCTAAAAGCCAGTTAAGGAACTCTTGAGGGGATTCAACATGGAGCTCTTTGACACAACTGGAACCGAATACTATCGCAACGTCCTTTGGATAATTGGCCTTGCGTTGGTAGGCGTTTTCATCACCTACAACTACAACGATGCTGTCAAGCGAGAAAAACTTGAAGCAACGTACAGCAAAACAGTCGGCCACGTTCAGAGTGCAGAAAAATGGAAACGCACGCGAAAGCGCAATGGACGTGTTGAAAGCACGGATTTCTTCTTTAAGTTTAACTATCAGTATTTTGTCGGCGGAAAAAAGTTTAGCGGTTTCACACAACAGAAAGAGGAGCCGTCAGATACGATTCCTGTATACTACAATCCAAAGGATCCCGCGACCCATGTCCTAAAGCGCAAGACTTCCGAGGACGAGCTTGTGATACTGATAACTGGAGGCGTCGCTGTATTAGCCTTTATCGGAGTGAATGTTTGCTTGTACAAAAGCAAGAAAAAGAAGATTGGCAATTTTGGCTAATTGGCATTAGGTCGTGAATAAAACAGCAAAAGTCTCAGGCTCCGTGGTGGCGGGGTTTCCGTCGCCAGCCGAGCAGTATCAGGAGCCGCCGCTCGACCTGAATGAACTTCTGGTAAAGCGTCCGGCCGCCACGTACTTCGTGCGCGTCGAGGGCGACTCGATGGTCGGCGCAGGGATCAGCGACGGCGATCTGCTGGTGGTCGACCGCTCCCTCCGCCCCGCCGAGGGCGACGTGATCATCGCCAGCGTGGACGGCGACTTCACAGTGAAGACCTACCGCCGCGACAAGAGCGGTGTCCGCCTGGAGCCAGCCAATCCCAACTACCCCGTCATCCGCCTCCGCGCCGGACAGGAACTCGACTACTTCGGCAAGGTGACGGCCTGCATACACAGATTCGCGGGGAAACGATGATCGGGCTGGTGGATGGTAACAACTTCTTCGTGTCCTGCGAGCGTGTGTTCAACCGCCGCCTCGTGGGCCGGCCCGTGGCCGTCCTCTCCAACAACGACGGATGCTGCGTCTCGCGCTCAAACGAGTTCAAGGCGCTTGGCATCCCGATGGGCACGCCCTACTTCCAGCTCAAGGCCCGCGAGGCGTCCGGCGAGCTGTGCTTCTGCTCGTCCAACTACGAGCTCTACGGCGATATGTCGCGCCGCATCATCTCGATCCTCCGCGAGGAGGCCGTGGACGTGGAGCAGTACTCCATCGACGAGGCGTTCATCTTCCCGCCCACGACCGCCGCCGCAGACTACGTCGCCTACGGACGGCGCGTCCGCGCCAAGATTCTCCGCTGGGTCGGCATTCCTTGCGGCGTCGGATTCGCTCCCACGAAGACGCTCGCGAAGATCGCCAACCACATCGGAAAGAAGCGTCCCGACGGCGTGTTCCGCATGCCGGACGATCCGACGGAAAT
>Ga0255347_1007173_pt1 | contig 11726 bp, 11 predicted proteins | sample wastewater_treat_2_FD_192479 | JGI IMG/M metagenome (GOLD analysis project Ga0255347, IMG submission 192479) | Wastewater microbial communities from Lulu Island WWTP, Vancouver, Canada - plant24 | ecosystem: Engineered > WWTP > Wastewater > Unclassified | place: Canada: Vancouver, British...
TCCTGGATGCTGGGCATTGAATCCGGTGGCCACACTATTGTGACCTCGAGCGAAAACGCAACCCAGCCTTCTCGTCTGTCCGATCAACTGACCACGATCATCGCGCTTAGCTCTGCCATCGAGGTCTAGCTCGCAGCCACGGACACAGTCAGAGAGGCGAGAAGTAGCCAGAACAACCTCCATGAAGTAGATATCGAGCTGTCTGAGGGCGAGGTCATAGCCAGCAGTGCCAAAACCGTCACCACTGATACCAGTAGAGCCGAATCCACCATCAGCCCGAGTCGTCACCGGCAGTTTGTCGACGCTGTCAACGTAACGGAATTGTGGCAGAACGATAGGTGCAAAGACCAGTTGGGCGATTCGGTCTCCGCGGTTGACGACGAACGGTTCCCCCACTGATGTTATACATCGAACAGGCGATCTCACCGCGGTAGTCCGGATCTACTGTCCCCGGACCATTGGCCAGAACGACATGGTGCTTAGTCGCTAGCCCACTGCGCGGGTTCACCAGACAGAGTATGCCCTGGGGTATCGCCATGATCACGCCGATACCGAAAAGGGCGAAACCTCCTGGCTCGATAGCGTAAGGGAAGTCCCCGATGACCTGCCTCGAGTCCTTGTCAAGGACTCGGCAAGCCCGCACATCGTAGCCTACGGCTCCGTCAGACTGCCTGGCAGGAACGAATGCACGCCAATCCGGGACACCTTCAACACCTGTACAGTCAAAAAGCCCGGTGTTAACTCTCCTCAATGTCAAAACCCCTTCCAAGTGACTGTTTTGAGCTCAGAAGTAATTTAACAGAAAAAAACTATGAGTTCAACTCAGAATCCCTTCCCAAAGAGAGCAATAGCGAGACCGATAACTGCCGAAGCGGCACCGATGACCCAAAAACGCATAACAATCTTCTGCTCCGGCCAACCAACGGCTTCAAAGTGATGATGTATCGGTGAGGACAAAAATAGTTTCTTTTTGAAAACAACTTTCCAAAATCGCTGAATTAAAAACGATAGTCCTTCAATAGTGAAAATAAATGTAATTATTGGAAAAACGACAATTGAATTTGTTAGAAAAGCGATAACTCCCAAAGTAATCCCCAGGGCCATTGAACCGGTATCCCCCATAAAAAATCGTGCCGGGTTTATATTGAACCACAGAAACGCCAAAAGAGCACCCATAACAGTACCACAAAATAAAGCCAGCTCAATTTTTCCTTGTGACAGGGCGATTATTCCATAGGCAGCATAGGACAAAGCAAAAATTCCACCAGCAAGTCCATCAAGACCATCGGCTTCGTTCGAAGAAAATGCCGCCCAAACCAGCGCAATAATAAATATTGGCATATACCAAAAACCAATTATATAATCCCCAAGCCCGGGTATATGAATTGAGTTCCACCCGAGCTTGTAATAAAACCACCAGGCACCAACTGCTGCAACTCCAGCATAGAGCAAAAATTTATCACGAAATCTCATTCCCCCGCCATGGGCACCAATGCCACGGATATTTAACAAATCATCAATCGCACCGATAATTCCAGAAGAAACAAGAGCAAAAAGTGGCAACCATGTAGCTTGGCGCTCAAGATTAAATATTAATGTTAACACTGCAGTAGTAACCCAGATCAACACTCCACCCATTGTAGGCGTTCCAGATTTATGCTGGTGAAGCTTGGAAAAAATCGGGGTGTTTTTATCTACGCGGATTCTTTTTCCAAGTCGATTTTTGTATAAAAAATTTGTTAAGAGTGGAGTCCAAATCATTGCGATAAGAAAAGAAAGCCCTGTAAGCCAAAAAAACCGAATAAGATCAATTTTTGAAAAGATTATCAACTCCATCTATCGCCTCCAATTTTTATTATACAATTTTTTGCCATTTTTTTTCCTGACGAACCAGAATATTTCTAGAAACTTCCATGTCACCGATCAGATGTTCGGCAACTCTCTCAAACCGCATTTTATTTTGTGATGCCTTAACCAATATCAGATCTTTTGGTTTTAGTTTTTCGTCAAGATCTGCGATTAATTTTTCTGGATTAGGATAACAGAAGATATTATCCTCGCTCATTCCAGACTTTTTTGCTCCTTTTAGGAAATTACCGACATTTGGGCCAACAACCAGAAGTAGATCGACGGTTTTTCCCGCCTCCTCCCCAACCTTCAAATGACCCTCTTTTGTATATTCTCCGAGTTCATTCATATTACCCAAAATTGCCACCCTTCTTCCATCCCAATCGATCGCCGAAATTGTTTTAAGTGCTTCGACTGCTGATTTTGGATTTGAATTATAAGAATCATCAACCAAAATCATCTGATTTTTCAATTTTATTAAATTCATTCTACCTTTTTGCGGCTGAATCTGCTCCAGACTTTCAACAATTTCTGGTAGTTTGAGGCCAATTTTTAGACAAACCGCCGTCGCCGATAGAAGAATATTCAAAGAGTGTTCGCCAACGAGTTTGGATTTAACTGGCCTGATCTCTTTATTGGCTCTGATATTGAAATTATTACCGGAAATACTAATCTCCAAGTCAGAATAAGAAACATCAAAATTTTGACCATATTTTATCGTTTCAACACCTTTCCCCGGCTGAATATCCAAGCAATTTTGATCATCGCCATTAACAATAAAAAAACCACCCGCTTTAATGGCGGAAACCATCAGAGATTTTTCTCTTTTGACTCCTTCAATATCCTTTAGCTCTTCCAGGTGAGTTTCTGAAATTCCAGTCAATACTCCAATGTCGGGTTGGATAATTTTTAATAATTTATCCATCTCCCCCGGCTTATCAATGCCAAGCTCCAAAACTAATATTTTAGGCAAGCGGTAAAAAAAATAACCCCAAAGGGCTCGAAAAAGATCGAGAGAGAACCCGGGGCCAAAAGAATAATTTCTTAATCCAAGAATCGCCAGCGGCAAACCAACAACACTATTCATGTTGCCCCAATTTTTGCCGCAATCAGAACCAAATTTTTTCGACAAAACAAAATAAATCGCTTCCTTTGTCGAAGTTTTACCAAATGACCCAGTGATAGCGATTATCTTAGGGTTAGCTTTTTTAATTTTGGATCTAGCCAATAGTGATAGCCACCACTCGATAATACTGAGTAAGATTTTTCTCATTATTAGTATATTTTAACGATTTGGCGAAAGACGATAATAATAATTTAATAAATAAGACGCAATGTCACCAAAAACCGGAGCGGCAGAAGATTCGGCAAAACGGGCATTTTTCGGTTTATCTAATCGTACAAGCAAAGCAAATTTTGGATCGTCGGCTGGTGCAAAACCGGCGAAGGAATGAATAAACACACCCTCTTGATAGCCCGGACCATCAGTATTAGCGATTTGTGCCGTCCCAGTTTTTCCTGCGACCCAAAACCCCGGTACTCCAGCCTTTTTTCCGTAACCTTCCTCGACAACTCCAATCATCATCTGAGTCAAATCTTTTACTGTTTTTTCTGATAAAACTCTGGCAACCTCGGTTGTACTTGGTTCAGATATTTTCCCATCATAATTAATAATCTTTTCTACAACTTTCGGTCGCATCAAGATTCCATCGTTAGCAATTGTCGCATATGCCATTACTATTTGGATTGGGGTAACTGAAATACCCTGACCAAAACTAATGGTTGCCCGACCGATATCATGCCAGTCTTTAAACGGCTGAATGATGCCTAAACCCTCGCCTGAAAGATCAATTCCAGTTTTATCTGTAAATCCAAATTTTTTAATGTAGTCATATATGATCTGGCTACCAATCTGTTCGCCGACCCAAACCATACCAACATTATCTGAATGTTTCAATATATCCCCAATATTTTCCTGACCAAAAGCTTTATCTTCAGCTGTATGAATTGTAAATCCTTGGACATCAACTGAAGCACCAAAAACCCCACTTGATTCCGGAGTGATCTTTCCAGAATCAAGACCAGCAGCAACAATGAGGGGTTTGAAAATACTGCCTGGCTCATAAGTATTGCTTATGATCGGATTCTTGAAAAGCTCCTCTTGACCATTATTTGCATATTCAGAGAAATTATTTGGATCAAATCCAGGAGTCGACGCCATACCGATGATATTCCCCGTTTTGACATCAACGGCAACAGCCATGCCGGATTCCGCCTGAAAATCTTTGACCGCTTTTTTAATCGCACTATTTATATAAAAGTTAACCGATCGATCAATAGATAAAATATAGCTGGTACCATCTTTCGGGCTCTCTTCGCTAAGGAGCGAGATAACTCGACCGAGCGTATCTTTTTCGCCGGTAATTCTCCCCGATGAACCTTTCAGCTCTTTGTCATAAAAGCCCTCAAAACCGTATTTACCGTTTCCCTCAGCATCAACAAATCCGAGTATTTGAGCCGAAAAGTCAGCTTCAGGATAATATCTTTTATATTCGGGTAAAATATATACCCCTGATAATTCAAGCTCCTCAATTTCATCAGCCTGATCATAACTTAAACCTTTTTTAAGGGCTGGAATATAAACCTTATCACAGTTTATCTTTTCATATATCTCCATCTCTGATTGCCCAACAAAAGATGCTAGTTTTTTTGAGACCTCATGAGTATCAACGATGTTTTTTGGTACAACATAAAGAGCAAAACTTTTTATGTCATAGGCCATCGCATAATTTTTGGACAGATCATCAGCTGAATCATGGAAAAAAATTTTGCCTCTCTGAGCCAGTTCTACGCGCGAGAACTGTTGCTGACTTTTTGCTTCAGCAGAATACGCTTTGCCTTCAATAACTTGTTTCTGAAAAAGTCGAGCGACTAAAAGTAATGATAAAAACACAAAAAACAAAGATATTGCTTTGATTCTGTTTACCGGCAATTCCGATCTGCTATTCATATTTGACATTGAATGACTAGTTAAAAGGCGAACCTTGCATGAGAGGGCCCTTAGCCAACAATTAAGATTTATTGGTTTGACGCAACTCTGCCACCAGACAGATAATTTACCTTTGAAACAGGTGCCAGTTTAGCTTCCTCTTCCGGAGTTGGCTCAGGATTTAGTGATTTATCAATTTCATTTAATGACTCCAGCCTAGATTCTTCAATTTTTAATCTGTCTCTCTGCTCTAAAAGTTGAGTTTTTTCTGATGACAAGTCTCTAACTTTGTAGCTTCTATCCGCCCCTTGAGTTGACTGAGTGAGATAGATTATTCCAAGAGCGGTAAAAACGACAATTGCAATAAACCTCGAAGCCTTTGGGCCAACAGAAAAACTTTTAGAAACAGTTCTCTTCTTATCTCCAATTTGATTAGTTCTTGAATTGGTGAAAACAAAACCTCTACCCACGGTCTTTCCCTCCGGTTTTAAATACTATATTTTGATCAGTAGCCAGCTTTTTGTTTTTGTTTTGTTTTCAGCTAAAGAACAGCTGAAAGTAAAAAAGCTGATAAGTTTTGAAAGCCTTTGCCCCTCCAATCCAGCTAGGATCTTTTGGTGCTGGCTACTGGTCAAAAATAATATTTTTAAAAACCAATTTCAGATAAGTTTTCGGCAACCTCTGAACTGTTTTCTTCCATCTCTTTTTTAAAGTTCTGCCAACTATCAATTGGCCAAATTTCAATCCTGTTATATATTCCAACAACCACTACATCCTTTTTTAAATCGGCGTAATCTCGCAGATAAGCCGGAAGATTAACTCTGCCCACTCGATCAGGATTTGTGTCAGTCGCACCAGCCAGCATTAATCTTGAGAAACTTCTGGCATTCTTCTGAGTTATCGGCAGTGAAGCAATTTTTTCCGCTAAATTCTGCCACTCATCTTTTGGATAAACCCATAGGCACCGATCCAAGCCGCGAGTCACGACACAACCAGAAGCAAGCGCCGCTCGAAATTTGGAAGGAAGAGAGACGCGCCCTTTGTCATCGATTGTATGTTTAAACTCACCGATAAACATTTAAAACCTTTATGCGCCCCTCGAAAAATCAAGCAAAAGTAATTTTTAAAACTACTAATCGACTTTTTGTTTTTATTTTTATTTTTTTTGATCGTGGCTTAAGCATATCCCACTTTCTCCCACCTTTTACCACCTGTTACCATATTAAAAGTTCTTCAGCTCGGTGTCAACTGGTACTTCACCACTACCTGTGGATAATATATTCTAAACTAAAAAATCACCAGTCCTAGACTAGTGATTTTTTTTTAATTCAGACTATGAATTTATTTTTTCAAAAAGATAATTATTAATTTCCGAAATCTTAATCCTCTCTTGTTTCATCGTGTCTCGGTCGCGAATAGTTACTGTTTTGTCTTTCAAGCTATCATAATCAACCGTAACACAGAAAGGCGTACCAATCTCATCTTGGCGACGATAGCGTTTTCCAATTGATCCCGACTCATCGTATGCTGCTCGAAAACCACAAACTGTCGCCTGATAACGAATATCATTGGCAATTTCCGGCATTCCATCTTTTTTCATCAATGGAAAGACCGCCACCTGAACCGGAGCAATTTTCGGATGAATTTTAAGCACAACATCACCTTTTTCACGTCCATCGGCTCCATCCGATTCATTGTATCCATCAACAAGACAAGCCAACATGATGCGATCAACCCCCATGGTCGGCTCGATAACATAAGGCGATATTTTCTTGCCCGATTCTTCGTCAAAATATTTCAAATCCTTGCCAGAGAATTTTTCATGTTGTGTTAAGTCATAATCGGTTCGATTCGCAACACCAGCGAGCTCAGAAACTCCAAATGGGAACTCATACATAATATCCACTGTGCGTTTCGAATAATGAGCCAGTGATTTCTTTGGATGCTCGTATTCTGATAATTTTTCTCGATTAATCCCGAGATCAATATAAAATTGTCGCCAAAGTATAAGCCACTCATCAAACCATTTTTCGTCATCACCCGGCTTTACAAAATATTCTAATTCGGCAATTTCGAATTCACGGCTACGAAAGAAAAAATCCCCAGTAGTAATTTCATTGCGGAAAGATTTTCCGATTTGGGCGATACCAAAAGGCAATTTCATTCGCATTGATTCAGCAACTAGCTTGAAATCACAAAACATCGATTGGGCAGTCTCGCCACGAAGATATATTGTATTTTTTTTGCCTTCAACCGTGCCCTCTAGCGCTTCAAATAATAGATTGAAGCTCTTTGGTTCGGTAAAATTTTTCGCCCCGCAACTTGGACATTGCAACGCCTCGGTTGCCTTCCCCTGTCCTTTAAATTTTCCTTCCTTCAAATGGTCTTCTCGATAACGATTGTTGCATTCTTTGCATTCCACCAGCGGATCAGTGAAAGAATCTAGGTGACCGGAAGCTTTCCAGACTGTCGGATGCATTAGAATTGATCCATCAATGCCAACGATATCGGGACGCATGCGAACAAAAGTATTCCACCAAATCTGCTTGATGGCATTTTTCATCTCGACCCCCAGAGGTCCAAAATCCCAGATCGCTGAAATTCCGCCGTAAATCTCCGAATCTTGCCAAACAAACCCCCGCCGTTTACACAGCGAAACAATTTTTTCCATTTTGTTATCTTTTTCTACCATATTTCTGTAATTACTCTACACTTTTCTCGCAATCATATCAACTATTCACCCCACCAACTTGACGTAAAAAATTCTTACTTTTAAGTTCTCGCTCTATTACACCCTCAACATAATTTTCTAAAATTCCGGCAGTAGTTTTTTTATAGCTTTCTTCGATGTTTAATTTTGAACCAACACTAAATTTTTCTGAAAATATTAGCCGTAAAATTTTTATAATATCATTATCAATTTTTTTACCATGACTAAATTTATCATGACAAGCCTGACAAATTACTCCACCTTCAACATCATCCCAAAAATTCTGCTCTGGAATTAGTTTTTTTCGACAATGAAGACACTCACCGGTCACCGGCTTAAAACCAAGATTTTCTAAAATTTTAGCAGAAAATACCGGTATTAGAATCTCATCGTTATCATCATCAAGTGCTTGTAAATATTTAGCAAAAAGTTCAAAAACTTTCGGGTGGCTTTCCTCTTCTTCCAAAAATTTGTCAATGAGTTCGCCGATATAGAATGCTTTTGCAGTTTTGTTAATGTCGGTATGGATTTTTTCAAAATAGTTCTCGACAGTAGCCGAAGTAATAATGTAAAAACTCTTCCCCTGGTGAAAGATAAAATTTACCAAGCAAAAGGGCTCAAGTGAACCACCCATTTTCGAAAGAATTTTTCTTGATCCTTTGGCGATAGCCTTAATTTTACCATGGTCCAAAGTTAGAATCGTCAGAATTCGATCCGCCTCTCCATAGTTCATCCTTTTGATTATCACCCCTTGAGTTTTGATATTCATCAATTAATCCTGACACTTTGGACAAAAGTGAGTTCCGCGGCCGTTTAATTTAATCTTTTTAATTATCTCTCGGCAGCGTTTACAAGATTTACCCTCTTGCGCATAAACTTGAAAATGCTCTTGGGCATGGCCCTTGGTGCCATCAATTTTAAAATATGTATTTTCCGAAGATCCACCGTATTTTAAGCCAATTTCCAGCGATTTGATAATTGATTCACGCAACTTCACAATTTCTTCGTCTGATATTTTGGCTGCTAACCTAGTCGGCAAAACTCCTGCCCAGTAAAGTGATTCGTCGGCATAAATATTTCCAATTCCGGAAATTAGACTTTGATCGGTTAAAACCTTCTTAATGTTCCAACGCGACTTAGATTTAATAATTTTTTCAAGTCTAGAAGTGGTAAATTCCTTGTCAAAGGGCTCAACCCCTAATTCATTGGCTAATTTTCCTTTGAGTTTTTTGGAATCAAAAATTTTCACCCAACCAAATTTACGTAAGTCATTGAAAAATAACTTTGAACCATCGGAAAAATCAAATATTATATGAGTGGTTGAGTTTGGCAATTTTGCTACCCAGTCAACTGATGGATGACCGCCTGCTACACGGGATTTCCCATCATCAAAAATTAATTGTCCGGTCATTTTTAAATGGATTAAAAGATCATTGTTGCCCTCAACATCAATGATAATTTGTTTCGCCCGACGATCAATGTTTTTGATTTTCTTGCCGATAATTTCTTTTTTGTCACCGTGAAAAAGTTTCGGTACGCGGACATCAACACCGACAATTGTTTTTCCGACAATCGCTTTTTTAAGGCCCAATCTGATTGTTTCTACCTCCGGAAGTTCAGGCATAATATTTTTTACTTAAATCTAACTATCGGCTCTCCCTTGGTGGTTCCAAGTTTCCCACCCAAGTGGTCAGCAATTTCTTTCATTTTATTTTTGATAATCTGCTTTAATTGCCCATCACAATCAGCCCAACTTTCTGGCACAGCATCTTCCAATGAGGCTGCCTCCAAAAAGTTGGCAACTGTTACCGGAGTATTAGCTTTTTCTTCAGGTGTTAAAAATTCGTAACCACCTTCAATTGACGCTGATATATCGTCAAACTGCATTTTTCTCTCTAGCCCTTGAATAATCTCAATTATTCTTGCCCCGTCATCATTTTCGGCATATTCTTCCTTCCATTCTTCAGGCACAACAAATCCTCTTTCTCTCAACAGCCGTAGTGCAGTTTGTGGATCAAGCTGTTCAATGCCTTCACTCTCAGCAAATTCGGTAAATATTCTTCTAAGATTTGACTCACTTTGTACATGCGTATTATAATCAGCCTCAGTAATATCAATGAAAACTAAATTTGCCTCCGGATTTCGTGTTTCTCCGCCATGGACCTTTTGGTATTCCACCGCCCATTCAGCAAGCCCAACCCCAGTAGTTGCCCTCAACCTCTTGTCCATTTCTTCATCCATAAATTTGTAAATCGTCGGTTCAGGTTGTTCGCCAACGGCTACCTGCAAGTGATATTCAATCACTTCCAGCGTAGCTCTTGTCATTTCATAGGGCTCCTTACTGCCTTCATTTATTGCCGCCAAAACTTCAGTTATTCGTTGTAAATATGTGTAATCAACATCAAGCTCAGATGCTTCAACCTGATCAAAAATACGTTCGGTCACTATCTCGGCTGCCTGTTCTCGATCAATGCCAAAAGAGATCCTACCCTCTTCAAAATAGTGATCTAACAATCCCTCAGCAATTGGCCTAAATTGTTCTAACCGTTCAGCTCTTTCATTATCTTCCAAACCAGTTTCAGCTTCTCTTTTTCTTTGTTCTGGAGTTTCCATATCTTTTTTCGATACCCCTTTATCTTCCACTGATGATTCATCTATCATAATGTCTCCTACAAAATTTCAATTAATTGTTTTAAATTTGTTATTTTGGGACCGGAAAAATGGCTTGGACGTTCAGCTGGATCATGAGCATCCTGCTCCCTACGCATCTCTATCGCTAATGCTTGCGGAAATTTTTTTGTAATTTCCTCCAAAGTGTCGCCCCGATCATCAACGATGATAAATTTCTCTTTTTTGCCGAGCAATTCAAGCAGATAATCAACCTTGGGATCAGAGGTGTAATGAACATGGCTAAATAATTTATCAATTTTTGTAATTTGCACCTTTCTGGGCTGAAAATCCGGGTGACCGAGAGTAATGAGAGAGGTATCATATGGAAGTTTCTTAATTGCTTTTAGTGATTCGACGACATCAGCAAACAAATATTTTTCTGACTGTCTGAGAATATTTTCGATTCTCGCTTCAGCCAAACTCATGTTAAATTTTTTGATCTTTAAAAGTCTCTCTAATTGATCTTTCGGAAGATAATTACCATCAAGACATTCTGCGATATAGGTATCATTTACCTCCTCCGTTGAGAATCCAGATTTTGCAATTTCTATAAGCAAATCCGACTTGAATTTTTTCGAATTAAAGAGAACACCATCAAAATCAATAAATAGTTTTGCCATGGGGCTATTATAGCAGATGACACTTACGTCTTGAATATTGACCGTTCTTGGTATAAAATGAAAAAGCTAATACTGTAATATAAAATTGATGGACTTTACTGAAGAAAAATACTGGCGGGGATTGATCAACCAAGGGTTGATTCGTTTTTATTTACTCAAAGTGCTTTATCAAGACAAAGAGGGCTATGGTTATAAAATCGTCACTAGGGTAGAGGAGCTTTCTGATGGTCTTTGCCGGCCGACAGAATCAACAATTTATCCAGCGCTGGAGCAGCTTTCTCGTGGCGGTTATGTCGACGTTAATAGAATTTCTGCCGGAAAAAAAATCAGAAAAATTTACTCGTTAAATGAAAAAGGCCGCTCTGCTTTCCGAGCCGCGGCGAAAGCTTACGGGGAGATAATACCCGTGCTTCGTAGATCTATAATGTTATAAAAAAACACCAAGAATAATCTGGCGTCAATCTTTGTTAAAAATAAATTTATCTTCTGTCGCCCGAAGCGATAATAAATAGAACTATAATCACCGCAACTGCGATCAGCAGAAAGCCAGTTGCGGAAAGAAGGATATAAAGAGAAGTGCTCCCTGACTCATAAATATTGTCGGCAGACACCTGACCCGATCTTCCGGCCATGACTGAAATAACGCCGGCTGTCGCTAAAACTGAAGGTAAAATTATTCTTGAACCATTTTTCATCTTACAACTATTATACAAATTAGATTTTTAAAAAGCAAATAAAAAAGTCGCAATCTCTATGTTGGCGCCGTCCTACTCTCCCGGGACCTCGCGGTCCAAGTACCATCGGGGCTGAAGTGCTTAACTTCTCTGTTCGGAATGGGAAGAGGTGTACCCACTTCGCTATAAGCACCAACATAGAAATTGCGATCTTA
>Ga0255347_1007174_pt1 | contig 11725 bp, 12 predicted proteins | sample wastewater_treat_2_FD_192479 | JGI IMG/M metagenome (GOLD analysis project Ga0255347, IMG submission 192479) | Wastewater microbial communities from Lulu Island WWTP, Vancouver, Canada - plant24 | ecosystem: Engineered > WWTP > Wastewater > Unclassified | place: Canada: Vancouver, British...
GGGAGTCATTCTGAAGAAATATTCGCCCATCAGCGAACTTAACGAATTCGCCGGGGAGTTCATTGAATCCGCCCACAGCGTGTTAGGGGATTCGGCGGTGGTAACCGATACGGATCAAGTAGTGGCTGTTTCCGGAGGATCTAAAAGGGAGTACTTAGATAAGAAAATAAGTCCCGAAATCGAAAAGATCATACAAAGCAAAAGTGTCAGGCTAATATCCGATGCCGATACGGTCCAACCGATAACTAATGAAGAGAACGAGAACCGGGATTATCAATCCCAAGTCATCGTACCCATAGTCTCTCAGGGAGATCCGATAGGATCGGTAATTTTCTTCAGCAGGGATCAGGACCGCAAGCTCGGTGAAATGGAGCTTAAGACAGCAGAAATAGCAGCAAATTTCCTTGCAAAACAAATGGATAATTGAATTACATTAAACCACTGCAGGACAAGGGACACAGCCCTTGTCTTTTTTTGTTTGATTATATTATGAAGCCGGGGATGTACCGAGGTGCTCAAAGCATCGTAGATTTTTTTATTATCCTATGCTATAATTTGCCCTACAGAGGTGAGACCCCATGCTTTTTAAAAACATAACCGTCCTCAATGAGAATTTCGATGTGCAGGAATCCATGTGCGTCGGCATTTCGGATGACAGGATATGCTATATCGGAAACAGTATCCCGAAAGAAGATTACGGGGAGGTTTATAACGGCAAAGGAAGGCTTCTGATGAGCGGTTTTTTCAATTCCCACGCCCATACGCCTATGACTCTTATGAGGGGATACGGAGAGAACATGACGCTGCAGGACTGGCTGAATAAACGCATTTTTCCTTTTGAAGCCCATTTAACGGGAGACGATGTGTATTATGCAACCCTCCTCGGCATTGCGGAATCTCTTCGTTTCGGCATCGTGTCCACTACCGACATGTATTATTTATGCGATAGGATGGCAGAAGCCTTCTTAGAAAGCGGAGCAAAAGCCAATATCGGCAGAGGTATCACCTGCTTTACCGACGATGATCTCAAAGATCTTCCGGCCTATAAGGAGTCTAAAGAGCTGTATGAGCAGTATAATGAAAGCGGAGGGGGCAGGGTCAAGATCGACATGAGCCTTCATGCGGAGTATACATCCACACCGAAAGTAACAGCTCAATTAGCGGAGCTCACTAAAAAGCTCGGAGTACAAATGCACGTTCACGTTTCCGAGACAAAGGAAGAGCACGAGGGCTGCAAGGTGAGACACCAAGGCAAGACCCCCGTAAAGTACCTGTCGGATCTCGGGTTGCTTGACAGTAAAACCACAGCAGCCCATTGTGTCTACATAGAGGGCGAGGATTTCCATATACTGAAAGAGAAAGGGGTCACAGTGGCCAGCAATCCAATCAGCAATTTGAAACTGGCCAGCGGTGTCTGCAATGTTCCGGAACTGTATAAGGAAGGCATTCGAATAGCTATCGGCACCGACAGCGTTGCAAGTAACAACAGTCTGAATTTCATTGAGGAAATGAAATTCTTTGGATTGGTACATAAAGAGAAGTTCCGGGATCCCAGGCTCACGACTCCGAGGCAGACTTTTTATGCAGCCACACGAGCCGGCGCGCTTGGGCAGGGAAGAGAGGATACGGGAACTGTTAAAATGGGCTGTAAGGCGGATCTCATCGCCTTAGATATTTCCGGTCCTAATATGCACCCCGCTCACGATTTGGTCAATAACCTCGTATATTCCGCTTCCGGCAGCGATGTAGTCCTGACTATGGTTGATGGGAAGGTATTGTACAGGGCCGGAGATTTCCCGACGATAGATATGGAAAAAGTGCGCTATGAGACTGAACGCTCTATAAAAAGAATTATCGGAGCTTTAAAATAATGGTGAAAAAAACCTTTTTACAAGGGGCTGTAGTGCTGGGGATCGCAGGTCTCATTATAAAAGTGATGGGAGCGGTTTTTAGGATCCCACTTGCCAATATCATCGGCGATACCGGTATGGGCTATTATCAGACGGCATATCCAGTCTATGTATTGCTGCTCACCTTATCCACAGCGGGGGTCCCTGTGGCTATCTCCAGAATGGTGGCGGAACGAAACGCCGTTGGGAATACTTATGAAGCATATAGGGTTTTTCGGATATCATTTGTACTCCTGTTCGTCATCGGGATCAGCTCGTCGGCGGTGCTTTTTTTTGGAGCCGGAATCATAGTGGATCAGCTGGGTAATCCTGGAGCCGAATTGGCAATGATGTCCATCGCTCCCGCATTGCTGTTTGTACCGATCATGGCATCCTTCCGGGGGTTTTTCCAGGGGCTGCAGAACATGAAACCCACAGCCCTGTCCCAGATCGTGGAACAGCTTTTTCGCGTTGCCGCAGGATTGACTCTTGCGGTGGTGCTGGTGAATAAAGGCCTTGAGTATGCTGCGGCGGGCGCTTCTTTCGGAGCGACGGCAGGGGCAATGGCAGGCTTGATTGCCGTTGTGGGGTTGTTTTTATTCCACAGGCGCAGCATTTTCAAAGGAATAACCCCACCATCGGGCGGAAGCACAGAAAAAGGCAGAAGGATATTGATCCAGATACTGGCGATAGCCGTACCTATTACCATTGGGGCAGCTATAATGCCGATAATGAATACCATCGATGTGGCTATCGTTATTAAGCGGCTGATGGCAAGCGGCTTTACTCCCGATGCGGCCAACAGCCTTTACGGGCAACTGACGGGAATGGCAGGACCTTTGATAAATTTTCCCCAGGTCCTTACTCAAGCTATAGCAATGAGCCTTGTACCGGCAGTGGCTGCCGCTTATAAATGCAGGGAGACGGATTTTCTGCGCTACAATGTGGAATTGGGGCTCAGAACAGCATTGATCATTGGGCTGCCCTGTGCCCTGGGGCTGATGACTTTATCAGAGCCCATAATGCTGCTCCTTTATCCCGCCCAGCGGGCAAGTGCCGTAAGTGCGGCCCCCAGTTTGTTCATCCTGTCCGCCGGCGTGATTTTCCTTGCTACGGTGCAAACATTGACAGGAGTTCTGCAAGGGATAGGCAGACAGTTGATACCCGTGAAAAACCTGGCCATCGGTGCATTTGTCAAAGTGCTGCTGACGTATTATTTAACCGCCATACCCGCAGTGAATATCCGAGGGGCTGCAATAGGCACGGTATGTGCTTATATCACAGCATCGGTCTTGAACCTTATAGCAGTGCGAAGGTATACGGGAGTTGGATTTGACCCGGGGCTGACCGTGATCAAACCAATGGCGGCAGGACTTACTATGAGCATAGTTGTTTATGCGGTACAACGTTTACTTTACATTGTTCTTAGCAATAATACAGACAGTATCAACATGGCCAATGCCCTGGCGACAGCAGTATCCATACTAATCGGGGCCATGGTTTATATATTCATGCTGATTGCAACAAAAGCCATTACCAGTGAAGAGTTGAAGCTGCTTCCCAAAGGGGAAAGGTTCATACGTGTTTTTTCGAGGTTTAAGAAATGATGTATGAGGAATTATATAAAGAAGGAGAGACGGCAGCCGAAGCAGTAGATCGGCTGAGAAAGATCATCGCCTTGCTTAGAAGCAGCGAAGGCTGTCCCTGGGACAAAGCCCAGACTTATGAAAGTCTTAAGGTTTGTCTGATAGAGGAAGCCTACGAAGTAATCGAAGCAGTAGACAAAAAGGATTGGGACAACCTGGAGGAGGAACTCGGGGATTTGCTGCTTCAGGTGGTTTTTTACGGGGATATGGGTCAGGAGGAAGGGAGGTTTGACATTAAAAGCATCGCTAACAGAGAATGTGAGAAGATGATAAGGCGTCACCCCCATGTTTTTTCAAATATTAAAGCGGAAAGTATTGACACAGCCCTTGAAAAATGGGAAAATATGAAAAAGAAAGAGAAGCAAGGCAGTCTGACTGAGTCGATGCTGTCGATTCCCAATGCTTTGCCTGCTTTACGGAAGAGTTTGAAGATTCAGGCGAAGGCAGCCAAAGCAGGCTTTGACTGGGAAAGCGTAGACCCTGCTTTTGATAAAGTGACTGAAGAAGCCCAGGAGCTGCTTGAAGCTTACAGGGGCTTGGACTTTGAAGGAATCAGAAATGAGCTGGGCGATTTGCTCTTCGCGGTGGTGAATATCGCGAGATTCCTGAAGGTCGATCCCGAAGATGCTTTGAATTTTACTTCACAGAGATTTATAAGAAGGTTTAGCTTCATAGAAGAGGCTGCCCGTGCAGAAGGCTGCGATTTGGAAACAATGACTCTCGGAGAGATGGACAAGCTCTGGGAAGAAGCAAAAAAGCAGGAAACCAAAAGTGAATGTCCTGAAGTAAAATGAAGAGATAGAATTTATAAGTAATTCATTGAAGGAGGTAAGATTCGTGAACAAAGCAGAATTAGTGGCCTGCGTAGCAGAGAAGACCGGCTTTACAAAGAAAGATGCTGAGGTTGCGGTAAACGCATTTGTTAGCGCTGTGGAAGAAACCCTTGTAAAAGGCGACAAGGTACAGTTGATTGGATTTGGAACATTTGAAACAAGGCAGAGGAAAGCCAGACAAGGCAGAAATCCGAGAAAACCTGGCGAAGTCATTAAGATCGCCGCTTCTAAAGCACCTGTCTTTAAAGCGGGCAAAGCATTGAAAGACGCTGTTAACAAATAATACATTGATAAAAAGGCAGCGTTTGCTGCCTTTTTTCGTTTATATTGCCGGATACGGAGATTGCATTGCAGCAGGCTTATTTTGAAAGCAACGCATGTTGTTTTTCGGTTTTGTTGTACGTTTGAACGTTTGGGAGGGAACTATGAGGATTGATAAATACCTGAAAAACTCCAGGATAATTAAACGCAGAACGGCTGCAAAAGAAGCTTGCGATCAGGGAAGGATACAGATAAACGGAAAACCCGCAAAACCCGGAAGTGAAGTAAATCCGGGTGACACAGCAGTCATCGGATTCGCAGCCAGGGAAATTAAGGTTCTGGTAACAGCTGTCTCTGAGCATGTGACAAAGGAAACGGCAGAATCCATGTACAAAATCATACCCTGATATAGTAATAGAACTTAAGAAAATGGTAATAATAACTAATGGCAGCCTGATTTATAGGCAGCCGTTAGTTTTTTATTGGGGGCATAAATGAGGATCGGAGTTCCCGAAGCTTTGCTGTTTCAGCGGTATGAAGCGTATATAAGAACATTTTTTGATAACCTGGGTGTTGAGACCATTTATTCCGGCCCTTCAAACCGTGAGATCTTGGAGCTGGGAATCAAAAATAGCGTGGATGAAACCTGTCTGCCCATGAAAATATTTCAGGGTCATGTCAATAAACTTTTAAAAGAATGCGATAAGATCGCGGTCCCAAGGTTAATGAAATGCGAGTATGGAGATTCCATTTGTCCAAAATTCGCCGGCTTGCCGGAGTTAATCGGGAAAGGTTCAATGAAGGACAGATTTATCTTTACGGAACCGATGTATCTTTCCGCCGGGAGCAGGCTTAAGAAAGCTCTGATAAAACAGGGAAGCAGGATAGATATTCCTAAAGCAAGGATGGAACAGGCGTTTCGTGCTGCTGAAGGAGTCACTTTTTGCAGTAAGCAGGATTATATCCCGAAAGGAGCCGAAGGATCGGGTACGATAGCACTGCTCGGTCACCCGTACAATGTTTCCGATAGATTTGCCAATATGGACGTTGTTAATAAATTAAAACGGTTGGGAGTAAGCGTCCTTACAGGGGATAGGCTGATCCGGGAAGAGGAAAACAGCTCGTTATCAGGGCTGATGAAGGCTCCTTATTGGATGTTTTACAGAGAAAATTTAACTACAGCCTCTGCTTTGCTTAAAAACGGTATCGCAGATGGCATCGTGTACGTTTCATCTTTTTGCTGCGGCACGGATTCTGTGATAATCGAGATGATTAGAAACAGGATAGGGGATTTCCCGATGCTTGTCGTGAAGCTGGATGAACATACGGCTGAAGCAGGGATCGACACGAGGCTGGAGGCATTTGCAGAACTGCTGGAGCGGCAGAAGCGCCGTCGTATATAAATCGGACGGCCGGATCATCCGCCGGGCAATGGTATCATGGCGGTGTGCCGTCGCTCCACAGCCGCACCGCAGCTATATGGAGGGGGCATGAAACTGACTTTTCCGAGAATAGGAGACAGCCATATATACGGGCGTTTGCTTTTTTGCGAGCTGGGAGTGGATATAATCATTCCTGCACCAAACAGCGAAGAAGGGCTTTTACGAGGTGCGGCAAAGTCTCCGGAGGATATTTGCCTGCCTTTTAAGATGATGACGGATAATTTGCTGTCAGCCTGGGAGAAGGGGGCAGATACAGTCGTCATGCCGGCTACTATGGGGCCGTGCAGACTGGGCGAATATGGGGAACTGCTTGCTGTGGTTATGCAAAAGTATGGCTGCAATTACAGATGGATATTATTGGATTCCTTATCTGCGATAGGGCCAAAGGAGCTTCTGCGCCGGCTTGGCATGGTAGTAGAGGATTCGCCCCGAAGTACTGCGGGGATCCTTTTGGCATTGGCAAAAACGTATTCTCTAATAAAAAGCCACGAAAAGCTTCAGGCGGATGCCAGAATGCAAAGCCCTTATGAGAAGGAAAAAGGCACGGTAAAATCCATTCTTTCGGTCTGCCGCAAAGAACTGGAAAAAGCGGACAGTCTTTCCGACGCTATGGAGGCTGTGCGGCGGAACCGGCATAGGCTGTTGACATTGGAGCGGTCAACAAAAAGGCGCCCTTTGAAACTGCTGATAACAGGAGAGATTTATACTCAGATCGATTCCTTTGGGAATCATCATATAGAGGATACCATTATGGATCTGGGGGTCTCTTTTGAAAAAGGCATGAGCATAGGATGGTGGATACGCAACACCGTATTGAATCCCTTCGGCGGCCTGCTGGCCGAGATAAAGAAAAACCCTCTAATGCCACACAGGATAGGGGGCTATGCAAAAGAGACCGTAAATGATGTGATCAGGTACGCCAAAGAAGATTTTGACGGTATCATTCAGCTGTTCCCCGTTGGCTGCATGCCGGAGATCGTTGCAAAATCCGTCCTTGATAATTTGACGAAAGAAGAAAGGCTGCCGGCGCTTTCCATAATATATGACGAAATGGGAGGCGAAGCCGGCTATGCAACCAGGATCGAAGCTTTTGTAGAAATGCTCGAAAGGAAGAGGAAAACGAAGGATGTATTATCTGGGAATAGATGTGGGGTCTGTAAGCACTGATTTTGTCGTGATGGATGACAATTTTATCATCGTGGACCAAAGGTATCTTAAAACCGGAGGGGCGCCTGTAGATGCGGTGAAGGAAGGGCTGCGGCAGCTTGCCGGCCGTTTCCGGGACAGCGATATCCGTGGAGTGGGCACCACCGGAAGCGGCCGGGCGCTGGCTTCGGCCATCGCCGGCGGGGATGTGGTGAAAAATGAGATCACCACCCACGCCGTAGCTGCCGCAGCCCTGGACCCCGAGATCCGTACCGTTCTTGAGATCGGTGGGCAGGACTCAAAGATCATCTTGCTTCGCGACGGCATAGTGTCGGACTTTGCCATGAATACCGTCTGCGCCGCAGGCACCGGATCCTTTCTGGATCGCCAAGCGGAAAGGCTGGGCCTTTCTGTAAAGGATTTGGGCGAGTTATACTTAATAGCTGAAAACCCCGTAAGCATAGCAGGAAGATGTGCAGTATTTGCAGAATCGGACATCATACATAAGCAGCAGCTTGGATGTAGGGTGGAGGATATCATCGCCGGGATGTCAAAAGCACTTGTCCGAAACTATTTATCCAATGTAGCTAAGGGGAAATCACTTCTGCCCAAAATCTGCTTCCAGGGAGGCGTCGCTGCCAATGAGGGAATCCGCAGAGCCTTTGAAGAGACCCTGGGGATGCCTGTATTCGTCCCTGCACATCACAAAGTAATGGGCGCTTTCGGCGCCGCAATACTGGCGAAAGAAAAGATGGGCTCAGAAGGTGAGAGCTCGGGATTCCGAGGTTTTAGCACCGCAGATGAAAAAATCGAAAGCCGCAGTATAAATTGCAGTGATTGTGATAACCATTGCCAGGTCACAGTGCTGTACTCGGAAAAAGGTCAGCTCGGATGCTTCTCGGACCGCTGCGGCAAATATCAGTTGCGAAACCAAAAGCTCAATTAAATTCTTTGCTGAGCCTCTTATATAATATATAGACCACCAGCCCTTCCACTATGGTAACTGCCAAGGAAACGGGGGCTCTAAGTACTAACAGCTCCAAATAACCGGTGCCGTAGAGGCCTGACAGCAGCCAAGTGGTTAGGCCTATGCTTGTAATGATATTGCTCAGCAGGATCACTGCATAAACACGCCAGATGGTGATTTCCTTTAGAAAAACCTGCTTTAAAAGCCCCGGAATTATTCCCGTTAAAACAACGGGGATAGTAATGGGGGGATACCAGCCAAGGCCGGAAAAGAGGGTCGCACCTACTATGTCTGCCACAGCGCCAGTAAGGCCGCCTGCCACGGGACCCAAAAGCAGACTGGCCAGTATTATTGGAATATTTCCGAAACTTATTCTGACGCTGTTGGTCAGCCAAACCACCATAAAGCGGGCAAGAACAATGCTGATTGCCGCAAATAGGGCCATCAGTATCAAGGTCTTCGTGTTTATCTTCTTCATAAAAAAATCCCCCTGTCCATAATGTAATACTACAATAAAGAAGGAAGATCTGTCATATGCTCCTTTAATGCAGCAGCGGACGCAATATTGTATCGCAACATTAGTTTTTCGTTCATGGGCAACATCCCATCCCATGACACTGCGCTTTCAGCCCCGACTCCTGGTTCCATTGCGAAAACAGTTTACGGCGGGCTAAAGCTGACGCACAATATTTACTCTACTTGCCATAAAGATAGCATTGTCACAAAATATTTTCAATAGTGATTTTCTCATTTTCATAAAGAAATGAAAGCCGGTGGCGAATGTATGCCAGCTCTGCCATGGCGGAGCCTTTTTCCCGGGCCTTTGTATACGCATCAGCTTTGAATAGCGATGCCTCTGCCTCACCAATGGAAATAGCATCGAAGAACAGTGAGAAGACCAGCCTTTTGTCTTTCCATTGCCGGAAGATATTATCTATGGCATCTTGCCCTTTGTCCCACTCTTCGACAGAAATTGCGGTTATTGCAGAATCTATTTCCGCTTTCATCTTTTCGATGTCTGCATCAGCGCTGCTTATAAAAAGACCCCAAACAATAAACAAAACTGCCGTTGCGGCAAGAACTATCCAAAATGCCTTCATTGCATTTCACTTTCCAAGGTTTTTGGTGTTGCGCCGTCAGAAGGTGACTGTGATTTTGGGTGAACGTAGATGACGCCGTTCTCATCTATAAAGCAGAGAAACACCTGAGAGTATTGGCTGATACCTTCGACACCAAGGCGACGCATTAAAACATTTTCTTCGATCGCTGCACGGATAAGATTTTCCTTTTGAAGGACTCCGTCAGCGATCAGGACCATCGGCAGAGTCTCTGCGCCTGCAGGGACGCCCAGATCTTCTCTCTTTGCTGCATTTTTGCCGGGTTTTGGGATAACACTCATATCACCATTCGCTTCTAAAATAGCAAAATCAACATCCGCTATTGATGGATAGTTTTTGATTCGCAGCTGCTGACTTAAATCATCGATAGTCATCCTGAATTTTTTCATCTCTTTTTCGTTGATAGTGCCCTTTTCTATGATGATAGATGCTTTCCCCTTTACTATGTCGTTGAACTTAGGACTTTTCACAGATAATATGGAAACGATCACCTGGACCAGAAGCAATCCTATCATTGCAGATACCCCTGTAATAACAGCTACATCAGGTGTTGCAATAGGCAGGGCTGCTAACTCGGCGATCATAAAGAGGGCTACTAATTGGAATGGGTCCAGTTTGGATAATTCTCCCTTTCCCATTACCCGTATAACGAAGAGCGCTACCATATACAGGATAGCAGTTCTTAAAAAAACATTGAACAAAGGATCGACCTCCAAGTTTAATTAGAAATAGCATTTACAAATACTTTGCTTGTTATTCTAAGGTTTGGTAGAATCAATTTGTATTACGGACAGAGCATAGCTCATAAACGGTCTGCAGATACAAAAAAATGAAATGACGGGCATAACGGATGAAATCAAATGTGAACTTCTTTTCAGGACTGTATATTTTTACTTACGCAGCAATAGGAGCACTATTTCCGCTTATTGCCCAATACCTTTACAGCATAGGTTTCTCCGGAAGTCAGATCGGGATCATAACGGCCTTGTCAACAGCTATAGGTATCTTATCCAATTCTCTTTGGGGCGGGATTTATCACCGAAGGCACAGAAGCAAAAAAATAATTCTTCTCCTGTGCATTCTGACTGCGCTGCTCTCGCTCTTGCTTATGGCAGTTAGAAGCTTTTGGATATTTCTGATTCTGTATGTTATAGTTTTTTTCTTCGAAAATCCTGTTTTCCCCCTGATAGATTCAACAGTCATGGAAGAAAATTATCCTTTCGGTTCGGCCAGGATGTGGGGATCTGTTGGATTTGCGACAGGTATAGGCATAGCAGGTGCGGTAGCGCAACGGTTTGGCCTGTTAACAATTTTCCCGATGTTTTCCGTTCTTTTTCTGTTAACGGCGCTTCTAATCGGAATTCATTTAAAAAATAAAAGAAGGTCTTTTCATGCCTTCGATCCTGTTTTGCCGGACGATGTGAAAGAATATGAAGACAAAATGACGGAAAAGCAAGGAGGCTATAAAGACTTGCTGCACAACGGAAAGTACATTGCCTTGCTTTCAAGCACTTTCTTCTTTTCCGGGCCCGCTCTTTCGCATAATACATATTTCAGCTTTCTGTATAAAGAAGCAGGGGGTACTATTGCAGGAATGGGTCTTGTGCTTCTATTGATGGCGCTCAGCGAGACACCTTTTATGGCTTTTGCGGAGCGGATCGCTTCTTTTTTGACCACAGAACGCGCAATATTTCTGGCTATGACAGTTTCCACTTTGCGCTTTCTCTGGTACGGTACAAATCCATCTGCCGAATTGCTGGCTGCAACTTTTATCTTGCAGGGGATAGCAAACGGCATAGGACTTGTCGAGATCGTCAAATATATAGCTAAACTGTCGGGCCCTGCCATGATATCCTTAGCTATACCGCTATATACAGCAGTTTCCTCAAACTGCGGGGCAATTACCTGTCAGTTTTTAGGCGGGATCATTGTTGAAGACTTCGGAGGCCGGGGAGTCTATCTGTTCTACGGCTTGTTCAATCTGGTCGGCCTGATTATTTATCTGGTATCCGGCCTGCATAAGCCGGCAAAAGGAAAAAGCCATACGTTTATTTTATAGGACCGGAATCCTGGTTGCTATTACTACCTCCGGGACGGATCCTCCAGGAACTCGCCACTCCCCCCTCACACAAACCGGCAGGTTTTTTTCAGAAAGGTGTAAACCGCAGCTATACTTGCGGATTTCTACCTTTATATATATATCTAAAACCAAGCCGGCAACTGCGCAGCAATAGATGTATATGCGAGTCAAAAAAAATGGCAATCATTTTTTGTAATAAAAAATCAAAAAAGCTGTTGACAGTTCCAAAATAGGATGCTATTCTGATAAAGCTGTCGCCCGCAAAGACCGCAGAAAAAGCGGAGAAAGCTGCAGTATCAAAGCTTTAAAAGGCAATAATAAGCAGTTGACAAAAGAGGGCGGA
>Ga0255347_1007177_pt1 | contig 11723 bp, 12 predicted proteins | sample wastewater_treat_2_FD_192479 | JGI IMG/M metagenome (GOLD analysis project Ga0255347, IMG submission 192479) | Wastewater microbial communities from Lulu Island WWTP, Vancouver, Canada - plant24 | ecosystem: Engineered > WWTP > Wastewater > Unclassified | place: Canada: Vancouver, British...
TCAGAGCGCCTTTTCTGTGGTGCGACTATGCTCCTCGATAGCATCGGAGAAAAGCTCGGTATTAGAGAAGATCTTGAGAAATGCTTTCCTCAGGACTACAAGAAGATTCTCTCCCTTGCCTATTTTCTCCTGCTTGAGGATCATAGCCCATTAAGTAGGTTTCCTAGATGGACGATGCTGCATCGACATCCCTATGGAAAGATTATCTCCTCACCGCGTTCGAGCGAGCTTTTTGCAGCTCTTGATGAGGATAGCCAACAGCGCTTTTTTCATCTTCAAATGCAGCGAAGAATGGAACATGAGTACCTTGCCTATGATATCACCTCGATCTCTTCCTACTCTGAGCTCATAAGGTTCGTGAAGTATGGGAAGAATAAGGAGCATGATGCCCTCCCGCAGATCAACCTCGCGCTCCTTTACGGAGAGTCCTCACGACTTCCTATGTACTATCACAGCCTACCAGGAAATATCAGCGATGTAACGACCGTAAAACGGCTCATCGATGAGCTAGGCTATCTCTCCATTGAGAAGGTGAAGATCATTCTCGATCGAGGCTTCTACAGTGAAGATAATATCAATGGACTACTCTCGCACCACTATAAGTTTCTCATTTCGGTGAAGACATCCCTGCGCCTTGTGCAAACGATGCTTGATGAAGTGCGTGAATCTCTGCCCACAAGACAGTACTATAATTCAAACTTTAGGCTGTACTGTACCTCGAGGACGATTGCATGGCCCTATGAGGAGCGGAAAGCCCGATTGGGAGAAGTGGAGAGTGGTACTCGCCGGATGTATCTCCATCTCTATTACGACGATGAGCGGGCTATGGAAGAAAGGACAGCCTTTAATATACTGCTTGATAGCCTCGAAGCAGAGCTCAAAGAAGGCATTCGGAATCCTGAGCATGAGACACTCTACCAAAAGTATTACGAGGTTACCCAGACTCCTGTACGAGGAGTAACGCTCAATTCCAAGCAGAAGGCGATCGATAAGGTTGAGCGAAACTATGGCTACTTTGGCCTCCTCTCCAATGATATCAAAGACCCTCTCGAAGCACTCAGAATCTATCGCACGAAGGATCTTGTCGAGAAAGCGATAGCCAACCTTAAGGAGAGGCTCTCTGCTAGGAGAGAAGGAGTTTCCTCAGAATCGAATCTTTCAGGAAAACTCTTTGTACAGTTTATCGCGCTCATGTACCTTTCCTCTATCGATAAAGTGATGGATGACCAAGGCCTTTATAAGAGCTATACCCTCACCCAGCTTCTCGATGAACTCGATGTCATCGAGTGCTATAGCTATCCTGGACATACCGAAAAGATTGGCGAAATGACGAAGAAACAAAAGGAACTCTATGAAGTCTTCGGAGTGCCCCTTCTTGCCTAGGTATAATAAAGCGAGAATTGAGCTTGTATCAGAAAATGCAAACCGTGGATTACCTTTTATGCGGCCACTCTTTCTTGAGTTTGAGGCTGACCTACCAGGTTGTACAATACAGGATGAATACCTGCTTGGATCGGACTTATTGATCGCCCCGGTCTTGCAGCAGGGAGCCAGGACTCGAGAACTGCATCTTCCTTTTGGCAACTGGGTACATTTGTGGACCGGAACTGGCAATACGGTTACGAATAATGCACTGGGAAATGAAATCACCGTTGCAGCACCAATTGGAGAGTCACCTGTTTTTTGTCGCGCTGATTCTTGCTGGAGAAGCATTTTCGAAAAGGCAGTAGATGTAGCTCGCGGACTCAAGTAGCACCCATTAGGTAGTACCCCTCAGGTAATGCCCAAGTGGATATGGGTGTTTTCGCTTTTTATGCCAGGAAATGCGCCTTGTTCCACCAAGACCACCCATTCAGGATGTGCAATGAGCCACTTGTTGCGCATAAAGAGTAGTCGAGCATCAAGATTGTCCTGTGTAGCGAGTCTGGTCTTGACGGCCTCGAGTTCTCCAGCTTCAAGTTTTTCGTTTGTCTTTTTCGGCAGTGCAATAATGCTCTTAAACCCCAACGGATGGACTCGACACGGTGCATAGTGAAGAACTTCCGGCAATAACTCCAGAACTGTGCCAGCTTCAAGGTAAAAACACTCTAATTTGGATGAGTCGAAGTAGCCCTCTGGACTCAGATCGCTTCTCTTTCCAAGAAGAAGAATCAAATCTGTAACGGCTATGTCGATTTCGATGGATTTATGCCACTCAAGCCCATTGAGGCTGGAGCTTGTTCCATTGCAATAGCCCACCTGGATAGGCATGAGACCAAAATAAACTGCCAAACTCTGGGTTGCCGTGTTGGCTTCCAGTTCAGGACATGACGCAACATATCGATTTGCGCCTTCCTCAATAGAAGTTATTTGATCTGCCAGGGCAATAAGACCGGAAAATGCCTCGGTTGGGATGATTCGGCCAAATTTGCAAAGCTGTGGATCGTCCTCCGTGCGTATCACCAGGTTTTTGTTCGCGACTTGGATTCTTTCTCTATTTGACATGTGGCATCCTTTATGCAACAAGCATCACAATTCCTGCTAAGAGGAGCGTCGAAAAAATGAGCACCTTGAATGTTTCCTTCTTGACTCGTTGATGGGCCCACTCTCCAAAGACTATGCCGGCGGCAAGAAATGGCAACATCACAAGTGTCTTGGTGGTAACTGGTCGGGTTATTGAAGAAGACAGAACGTAGGATCCAATGATTATCGAGTTGAGCGTTACCCAAAGCAGACAGAGTGTAGCTCTGAAGTTTCCCTTTTCTGGAAGCGATTGTGAAGCATAAAGGACTATGAGAGGCCCCCCAGAAGAGAACATACCGTGAATAATTCCGCCTAGAAATAGGAGAATATAGCCGACAGCCTTAGGCATGCGCATTTGCCCCACTTTGGGAAAGACAAACTGTATGAGCTGAACTGATGCTGCCAAAATAATAAAATAAGAGAGGATTCTCTTAAGCGGTGCAGAATCGACATGATGAAAGAGATACATTCCTATAAGCAGCCCTGCCAAGACAAAGATCAATATCTTGGTAAATTCGTGCCAAACAATATCCTTAACTTTGGTTATCACAATGTAAAGCGAGAGGATCCATGCAAGGATAGTGAGGATTTCCACACCCTGCTTTACACCAAAAAGTCCTGTTACAAAAGGAAGCGCAAGAACTGTGCAGCCAAAACCTGTTATTGCTTCCAGGGCGTGAGTGACAAAGACAACCAAGCCTGCCAGTAAGAGTATGACAGCTTGGGTCATAGTTTTTCCTTCATAGTTTGCCCTTTATAGTTTTGCCTCAAGCAGAGCATAGATCTCGTCTTGTGTGACTTGCGGCATACTGTTCGCCATTTTAGGATCATCAAAGGCACGTTCAAAGCGCTTCTTGATCTGTTCACGGTCAATCTCGATGCCGAGGTCGCCAAAAGTAGATGGTAATTTCATTGCTGTCTTAAGGCCAACAATATGGGCGATGAGTTGCTCCACAGGATCATCCGACTGGAGGTACTGCCGGTCCTTATCTGTTTCTTGATTTCTTGGGGAAAGTACGTGGTTCGCCAAGATTTCAAGCGAAGCCTTTACTCTCCGATCCCTTGCCTGGAGTCTGTATGCGTCGTCGAGCGTAAACGCACAGGCGGCTCCGTGTGGAATGTGCCAATCTTCTGAAAGGACAAAAGAAAGAGCATGCACCAACGCAGTGCCTGTGATAGAAAAGGCTATGCCTGCAGAACTTGCCGCTTCAAGCATGTTGAGAAAGACCGCGTTGACCGACTGATTCTCGTTGTGATTTTTGTTGTCTTCGAGAAAGTAATTGCTGATCGTGGAGTTATCAGCATCGCATACTTGAAATCCTTGTGCCTTTGTCAGTGAAGCCTGATATGCATGTGGCAATGCACGCAGTACCATTGTAGCTGCCCGTATCGCCGCATCGAGCGTCAGTTGCGTAGCGTTCTTATTCCAGATTGATTCAAGTGCGTGAGAAAGTGCATCAAAACCCGTAGAAGCTGTGAGGCTTGGTGGCATTGTTGCAGCCAGTGCGCCAGAAAGGACCGCTGCATCGGCCTGGAGAAAGGGAGAGCCCAATGTAAACTTTCGCCCAGAGGGAGCGGTGTAAACGCCGACCTTAGTCGCTTCTGAGCCGGTACCCGCCGTCGTGGGTACAAGGAGGAGCGGTAAACCCTTCCGCTGTATTGTCCTACGCGGGTTCGGGCCAAGATAGTCTTCCAGATATCCGCCGTTCTCTGCGAGCATTGCTAGAGCCTTGGCAGAATCCATAACTGAACCGCCGCCAATGCCTATCACCAGATTAACATTCTCGATGTCACATTCGGAAACCATGGCAGTTATATCTGCGGCACGCGGATCTTGTTGCACGCGGTCCAGCGTCACGACATCATAATGAGCAGAAAGCCCCTCTTCGAGTTCCCACACCGCGTCAGATGGCCGCTTGTCCTTAATGAGTGCAACACGTGGCTTTGCCTTGTCAAAACCACAGCCCAGACAATAAACTATCGAAACTAGGTCTTCACTGGTCATTTTTTCAAACGAGAGGAACTTTGTTGAAGAAAGAAGGGAATTGATCATAGCGTTGTTTTCCTTCTCATGATTCGACTCTATAGTCCTTAGACTTTTCCACTACACTATCTGAAGTTTGCTTTCTCAATATTCTTTACTTGATTAAGTGCATTGCTCAAAAAATCTCTTTTGAATTCCATTTTTTGAGTAAAGGACATAGAAAGCCATGAATCAACGATCTCGTTCGCTAGAAATGGTGCAGTAATCCATCCGCCCATCGTAATAACGTTGGCATCATTGATGATTTTTGATCGCTCTGCAGAAAAAATGTCATCCACCACACATGCATAGATTCCTTTATGTTTATTGGCAACAATCGCCATTCCCTGGCCGGTCCCACATATGAGGATTCCTTTTGCTGCCTTGCCTTCCTGTATGGCTTTGCAGACCTTTGGTGCCTGTTCAAAATACGCTGCAGGTTGATCTGCGGAGGGAATTCCGAAATCAAGCACGTCAATTCCCTTTTCTCTTAAGTGAGCGGCGACCGATTCCTTTAGTACGAATCCAGAAAGATCTGATGCGATAGCTATGGTCATAGTTTATTCCTTTTGGCAACGAGAGACTGAACTCCTGCTGCAATATTATCTGCGGTAAGACCGAAATGCTCCTTGAGCCATTCCTGAGTACCGACTTCACCAAATTCATCATGGATACCTATTCGCCCGAATTGCGGTGTTTGTTCACCGCATCTACCATCGGCAATAAGTTCTGCAACTGCAGAGCCAAGACCTCCTGCCACTTGATGATTCTCTGCAGTAACAATGACACCCGTTGCACGCACCCATTTTACAATGAGCTCGACATCGAGTGGCTTTAAGGACAGGGCGTCAATTACAGCTACATCGATGTGCTCGTTTGCGAGCAGGTTAGCTGCGCCGAGCGCTTCTTGCACCATTATAGCGCCCAACGCGACAATCACTGCATCTTTGCCAGAACGCAGTAGTTTGCCGTGGCCCAGACTAAAGGTCTCACCTTGCTGATAAAGTGATGGCGCGGCTTTTCGATAGAGTCTCAAGTATCCAGGACGCCCGGAATTCGCAAGAGCCCGGATCATTCCTTCAAGAGAAATCGGATCCGATGGTTCCACAATATCGACGCCGGGTATGAGCCGCATTATGCCCAAGTCTTCAAATGGCATGTGAGTACCACCATTGATAGCTGCAGAGATTCCGGGATCGGTGCCTACGAGTTTGACCGGAAGTTTGGCATAAGCACACGAGACAAAAAACTGATCCAAGGCACGCCGCGACGCAAAACAACCAAAAGTTGCAGCAAATGGCTTTTTGCCTTCTGCCGCAAGCCCTGCAGCTAAACTCACCATGTTGGATTCTGCCACTCCCACATCGATTGCCCGCTCTGGGAATACTTCTCTAAAAGTCATAGTCCCAGATGATTTCATTAGGTCAGCTTCCAGAACCATGATGCAGGGGTCTGTTTTGGCAAGCTCGATGAGTGTCTCCGCATATACGGCTCGCATTTCTTTATCAGCCATTTCTGATTCTTGCTCCTTCATTTGATGTCGGTTTAGCAACAAAGCTCATCATCGAGGTTTTGCTTCAAGGCTTAGCATCAAGCTCAACAATGGCGTGCTTTGCTACCTCATAATCGAATGTCATATTGTGACTCCCCACTTGACCTTCACAAAAAGACGCGCCCTTGCCTTTGATTGTATCTAGTATGATCATCGTTGGCCTTGCTTTTGCCCTTGCTTCTGCGGTCTTCCTGCCAGCTGCATGCTCATCAGTGCACTGATTAGTATTTCGATGGTGTTGTTCTGCCCGATTCTTTGCAGCTGTTATTGCCTTATCGATTGCCTCAACATCATGACCATCGACACGTTCGCAATGCCAGCCAAACGCTCTCCATTTAGCCACAAGATCTTCTTGAACATCATCGGGGGATTCACCGTCTGCATTTACACTTCCATCAATAGACAGTATTGAGGCGACGGGCCCATCAATTTGCAGTTTATTGCAGTCTGTAAATGATATTAGGTGATCCATCCCATGGTGCGCCGCAAACATCGCCGCTTCCCATATTTGACCTTCGTCGGATTCTCCATCTCCGACTATGACATATGTAAAACAATCCCTATTGTCCAGTCTGTTGGCGTATGCGATCCCGCACGCGGCAGAAAGACCTTGGCCAAGTGACCCGGTCGTCATATCTACCCCTGGGGTTTTATTCCGATCGCAGTGGCTCGGAAGATTTGTCCCCCCCTTGTTGAGTGTATGCAGCATGGAAAGCGGGAAGAAACCTCGAAGCGCGAGGGCACTGTAGAGTGCAGGCCCGGCATGCCCCTTTGAGAGCACAAATCGATCGCGGTCTGGCATACGCGGATCAGAAGGATTAACATTGAGTTCTTTAAAGTAAAGCACTGCGAGCACGTCTGCAATTGAGAGCGATCCGCCGATATGTCCTACGCCCAAAAAACCTATGGCATCGAGCGTTTGTTTACGTATTTCTTTAGCCGCCCTCTCAAGGCGATCCTTTTCTTCTCGGTCCATCACCATTTCCTCTTCCAAAGTATCGAGTCCGCCTCCTATTAAAAATTAGAGGCGTTCTGCTTCGTTCACTTTATGACTTGCCAACCCATTAGTTGAGCAGCAATCTCTAGTGGCCTCTCAAAATCGCCATATACCATTGAAGCATGGTGTGCTAGGCCATTCTTAATAATCAGATCAAGAATCTCCTTTACAGGCCGATCAAACACCGCTTTGGCATAGGTGCCTGCCAGGTCCTTATTCATGGGTACAGCCTTTGCTCTCTGCAAGAACAACCTCCGCTTCCCGCGGGCGGAATCGATTCTAGCGATAGAGAGTTCACCGGGTTTTAGCACAAATCCAGCAGTAACGCCTTTCCCACCAGCAAAATACGTATCAAGGGTTATTTTCGATGCCCTATCCCAGAGATTGCACGGGGCTACGCCACAGTGCCAGAGCAAAGCAAAATTCTGTTCCAGATCTACCTGGGAAAAGTCAAAAAGATAGGGCGTTTGCGCACCAATCGCCTTGTGGGTCAGCATGGTCAGGGCACCTTCCAGATCGCCCTCGCACGCAAGGATTCTACCTTCAGACTGAAGGAGCGACATTGCCGCGCAGGGTGCTACACCAAAATCGCGGGCAAATTCTGGCCAACAACGTATTGCCAGAGCATCAAGGCCATTACTCGCGCAGAAAGCGTCGAGTTTTGCCGCAAGTTGGGCAACCTTTTGGACCTGTGACTCAGAGAGTTCTAACACATCAAAAGTGGAACGTATCTGTCTTTCTCTATCCAGAATGGCATCTGGCTTCACTTGGGTCTGGTAGACTTCCGATAGTTCGTAGTGATCGACGAGAGTGCCCATATCGCCATAAAGAGAAGGCTCTTCTGCTGAGAGATTAAAAAAACCATGCGCATGATGACCGAGAATGCCTATATGTGAATCTCTCAAAACAGCAATGACTCGAATTGCGTCAATCCAATCGCTATCCACAGAATTGCCAATTATGGCGTAGTAGTCGTCCACTCCTGCTTTGTAAAGATTGGAGGCATTGAGATTTACACCACATACCGAATTGAGTCGGATTTTTCCGCCGTTGTAGGGTAGTTCATCGAGCCCCCACAATAGAATGGGGACTTTGGTCTGTTTTCTAAGCTCGAGGACGAGATGACCCAAGTGAAACGTGCCAGAGATGCATACCAAGCCATCAATCTGCGCTTTTCCAAGCACCATGGCTGCCTTTTTGGCGTCCTCAATTGTAATCACCAAGTCAGGTATTATGGCCCAATCAACCGCTTCTGTCTTTTGTACTTCGGCGATGATTCCCTTGTATATTTCAGCTGCCGAAGCAAAATCGTAAGTTTCTCGTGCCAAACACACAATTCCCAATCGTATAGTATGCTTCATTCCTGTTCCTCTGATTTATTTTCTTCATGTAAGTAAATACCAAAACTGAGATTTCGTCAACAAGAATTGTGAGAGCCGGGGAAGAATTGCCCCAAAAGTATCAAGAATCGCTGCGGAGAATAATGAGTGTTGTGTTGTTATTGCGTAATTATAGTTATTGTGAATTGTGTGCAGCCTGAACCGCTTGACGAGTTCATCCCAAGAACGAATCAATAACAAGGTCGGCCGCCCCACGAAGGGCAAGGCCAGCATCGTAGGCACGTCCTACAAAACTCGGCAGAAGATCGTCAAAGGTGGATAGCTCTTTGGAGAGATGGGTACTCATACGGGAAGCTAGAGCGGAAGCAAGCGGCTCCGACCGAGCTACCACGAGGTACGAGGAAGGTCTAAAAAGACGGGATATGGTTTGGACTGCCGAACTGAGGTAACTTGCCGCGGCATCGAGGATCCGGGCTGAGGCGCGATTCTCAAGATCGAGGTCCTCAAAGAGCCAATGCCTATTGCCCAGGTTTTCTTTGTCCAGCGCACTCATAAAGGCTTCCAGGCAACCCCTTGCTCCACAGACACAACTAGGCCCCCCCTTATAGTCTATAGAGATGTGCCCCATTTCGATTGTTGTACCCTGTGGACTCAAAAACACTTTGCCTTTGTCTACAAATGCGCCGTTTACACCGGTCCTCAACAAAAACATGAAAAGGCTTTCTTCGTTTCCAATTTTCTCGTATCGAAACTGGCTTTTTGCCAGTACGGAGCAGTTGTTATGTAAGACAACTGGGATGTCGAGATCTTTCTCGATCACTGCCGCAATTGGGAAACTCTTCATGCCCAGAATTCTTGGATATGAGGCTACTATGCGCGTCCCAACATTTACCTGACCTGGAGCGCCCACACCAATTCCGAGTATACTAGATTTATCGAGTCCAAGTTGAGAAATAGTACTGGAAATCAGGTCAATGATGATGCTGCACACTGTCAACGCATTTTCTGTCTTGTTCAGTGCGACATCATGAACACACAATTCTTTGCCCTGAAAATCGAAAATCCCCAAAGACACGCGCTCAACGTGAAATTCCACGCCGATTGTGTAACAAGCGTCGGCTTTAGCCCTGTAGGCAACTGGTCGGCGACCTCGCTTTTCTTGCCGCCGAGTTTCTTCATCTTGCCTTGAATTTGCTTCAATTGGTTCAATATAGCCGGACTTTTCTAAAAAGGAAAAAATCCTGAAAATCGTTGGAGCCTTGAGCCCTGTAGCAAGAACTACCTCAGATTGTGATATGCCTTTCGCGCCAGCATCGTGAATAAGGCGAAGTACGATTTTTTCGTTTTGCTGGCGGATGTCGCTAGCACGCAAAGGTTCTGTGTCGAAAGCCATTAACGCAAGGATAGCACATCTTTTTCCATAAGAGAAGTCAAAAAAGGCAGGGGCGTACAGAAACCCCAGTGCTTTGTGCCTGTGATGTGTCTTTCTCTTCTTTCTGCCAGTTTCGACATTCTTCTGATGGCAAGTATTACGCTGGAGTGAACAGTTGTTTCCTCAACATGTTTTCTGGACATCATGACTGCTAAATTGTTGCCGTGGCGAGAATTCTTAAACGGTGGGCACTGATTCGAGCTGCGAAGCGATGGCAGCGTCGACGGCTTAGATAATGGCCTGCTCAACGACGATATTGTTCACCTGCACGAATGGTGCCTTGGTCTGTCTGCCTTTTGCGCATTGGCCAAGGCAAGGAACGCCCTCGTATTCCATTGCAGAGCCATATTTTGCCTTCAGGTTCTTGAGCTGTTTGAGAATGTCCCCTCCATCAAGAACGTAACAAGAGGTCCCTAAACACACAGTCACTTTCACTTTCTTCATTCGAGGGCTGCTTAATCGTCAAGCAAGATTCTTACTATATCCTACACCCTGTAGTTTTTAGTTTTAAGACACAATAATGAGGCTCTTTCAAAACTCTCTAAGTGAAGTATTTCCTAATACAAAGCGGGGACGAACCTCGTATAATGGAATCAATAAGGAAACCAAAGATAGAAGGAAGGAATCCCCACAAAAAAGTATACCAGAAGTCCTTGGCTCTTTACAATTGCTGCTTCCCTTCGATTTTGATCTCCAAGATGTATTTGAATTCTATCTCACTAAAGAACACAAAGCCTTTCTTTTTCTCTTGCAGGTTATTGAACCATGTGTGGAAAGCTTCCCTTGAAGATAATCAGCACAGGGGAAGGCCTTCCTATAGTGTGCTTCCCTTTCTCCGTGCCGCGCTTGCGAAGCGGTATTTCAAGATAGTCGCCACAAGTGATCTACGGCTACGGCTCTTAAGTGATACGAACCTCAAGCAGATCTGTGGATTTGAGAATATCCCTAGTGCAGCAAGTTTCTCTAGGTATATGAGCTATTTAGCAGACAATGTTTCTCTTGAAGAGAGCCTCGGGGAAATGGTGAAGGACTACTATAAGGATAGATCAGTGGATTCTGTTGCGAGAGGTTCGACAGCAATAAGTGCCAGAGAAAAACCAGTCAACGCAATTTATTATGGACAGTGCCTATGATGCGAAGAGTATCTTTCAGTTTGTTCTCGACAGATGCCGGATTCCGCTTATCGATCAGAATCCAAGAAGAAAGCCTTCACGAGCGCCTTTTGATGAAGCGACCAAGGAATGCTATAAGAAGCGCTCAGTTGTAGAGCGGGCGAATTCTCACCTTAAGGATTGGCTCTTACCGGACAAAGTACTCGTTCGAGGGAGTAAGAAGGTGAGTTTTGAACTCATGTGTGGAGTGCTCTGCCTTGCTGCAATCAAGATTCTTGAGCAGTTCATTCTACCTAGCCTCATTTAAAGACGAATAGCATAAAACATAGAAGCTCTCATGACCCATCGAAGAGAGCTATAAGCTTGTATCTCATAGAAAAGTCTCTTCAAAGCCCTTTTTCTTACTTTTTTGTACCCGTTGATCCTTGTTCTATGTTTTATCCTGCAAAATCCTGTCTCTATTTCTTATTCTTACAATTCATGCCAGAATATTCGTGGATCTTTGAAAGAGGCTCAGAAAACTAAAAATTCCGCTCAACCAGCAAACTCCGCGCCAACCTGCTCACTCACGCAGGACGCGTCTCGCAAGTTACGCGCACGCTAGGCTCGCTATGGATTGTTAATTGTGTTATGGCTGCTTTCTTAAAGAGGAGGATAAAGAGTAACATGGTAAATATTCGTGAAAAGAATGATTCTGATAATAGTTGGATAACAAATCTGCTAGTCAATAACTGGGGTGGGGAATCAATTATTACAAAACGGAAA
>Ga0255347_1007182_pt1 | contig 11718 bp, 18 predicted proteins | sample wastewater_treat_2_FD_192479 | JGI IMG/M metagenome (GOLD analysis project Ga0255347, IMG submission 192479) | Wastewater microbial communities from Lulu Island WWTP, Vancouver, Canada - plant24 | ecosystem: Engineered > WWTP > Wastewater > Unclassified | place: Canada: Vancouver, British...
TTGTAGCCATTGCATCATATTCGGGGTGCGTCTTACTGACTTGGCTTTTCGTTTCCATGTTTTCTCCTTATATTCCGACGATTTTCATCCTACTCATTGGCTTTTGTATAGGCATTTCATAGCAGATAAAATAAGAAAATGCCTCGTTCATATGGTCAAAGCCGGTTGTTTTATCCGGCTCCCCGTTGTCATCATAGGCCTGCTGTTCAAGGCAGCGTGCGATAGTGGGACACAGCCTTGCGTTGACCTTGACCAATCCCTTTTCGAGTGCAAGGTTCGTTGCAAGGATTTGATCTTTAACCAGCGGATTTGACGGATGGTTTCTTACAGTATAACCCGCTTGATGCAATAAGGCTATGTCGGACTTCGAAGCATCAACGCTTTTCCTGTTTCCGCCAGAAGCATCAGGATACATTATGATCCTGTGTCCTTTACTGACCCACTTTTCGTTGATTGTTTTTATGAGTGCGGGGGTATCGAATAAGTCCTTCAATTCGGCCACTGCGTGCCAACCAGTAGGCCTTTGCACGAACACGGCGCTGGCCATCTTTTGAACGTTGAAGTCCTGACCTATAAAAAGAGGCTCGCCATCTATCATCGTTTCTGTCGAGTTGCACCGGACACGATCATAGTTTCTAAATACGGTTCCCGATGTAAGGTTGACGAACTGTCCGTTTATGTAAGCTTCTATGAGTTCAGATGGATAGATTTCTTTTAAAGACTGAATATAATCAGCGGGAAGGTTTTTCTCGTTGTCATAGGTGCTTGCTTGAATGAGACCGTAATTGTTTGAGAGTTCGGGATTGTCTTGAATGGATTGCACGAAAAGCTTGTGGCAGAAGCGGAATCCTTCGGGCGTGCTCATGATATCAACGCCGTTCTTTAGCCCTGGTACGTTGTATCTCATGCGGGCTATAATCTTACGCCAAACGTCCTCGGCTTTCCTCGTCGGCATGATATCTATTTCATCAATGATTGCGTGACCGATCTTGAACCCGATAATGCTCTGTGGGTGATCCATAGATCTGCAGATGGTAACGCCACGTTCTTCGGGTCCTCGATAGAAATGAACCTCATGCGCACCTTCACGGATAACGCACTGCAATCCGAAAGAGTAAGCGACTTCCTCAATGGTCGGATAAAAGATATCCCTGATCATTGAATAGGTAGGGGCGAAGTAGCCCTGATTGATTCCTGGATATTCCCAGAAGTGCTTGCACATGCCGGCCGATCCAGCCCATGTCTTACCGCCACCATAGCCACTGATGAAGCCCCTATATTTCTGCGGCATCATGTGAAACCTTCCCTGCGGAACGTTAGCGATTGCCTTTACTTGCATCTTGCACCACAATCTGAACGCTTACTGGCTGAGCTGGTGTTTGTGTGTCTTGCCCTTCCGGTTGATCCCTCATTCCTAGGTAATTTTTAGCTAAAAATATTGCTGCTGCTGGCGAGTTTCTTGACATATTGAAGATGTTGCGGCGAAGACTTATCTTTCCTGCGCCTCTTTTTATACTGAAAATAGCGGAGAAACTCATGTTGTATGTTTCCTTGCACCACTTATCCAGTACCTTATCGCTTACATGAAAGAACTCGCACATTTCCGGCCGTGTGCATTGAAGGGCGCAGAGTCCCTCAAAGTCGGTTTGCTTGATCTCTTTTCGTGGTCTTCCTATTTTCGCCATGGCATTAAGGATAAAGTAATCATGTTAAAAGTCAAGTTATTTCATGCTCCTATTGATAAGTGGTTGATTTTTTAACAATTATCTGGCCGCAAATTTCGCATCGTTCCTCGGTGTTTTTGTCCTCTTTAATGTTATGTTCGGGAATATCCACGCCCCATGAGTCCAACGGAAGGTCGGAATACTCGTTTGCGAGCATATCAAAGTCCCATTCGCCAAACAGTCCGTTGTCTTTTATCATTATTTCACGTTCCTGTTTTTCGGTGAGATCGCTAAATATTATGCAGGGGATTTCTTTGTATTTCAGTTCTTTTGCGGCGAGGTAACGCATGTTGCCGCCGATGATAACATTTAACCCGTCTTTTTGTGTAACGAGGCAGGGTCTGGCCTCAAATAGTTTCGGACATTCTCTAAGGGATTCGACAAGGTTTCTAAACGTCTTGTCCCTTATCAGCCGTGGGTTTGATGGGTTCAACGTCAATTCGTTCGTTTTCAAGTGGGTGATGATCATGAAAAGTCCTGTTAATTAAAATAGCATCCTTTGGGTTCGACATGATCCAGTATTTATATTCCTTGAAATAGAGATACATCCGGTAAATTGGATGATGACGAAACGCCTTGAATGCTTCACGCTTTCCGAATGTGAATATCTGCTTGCAGAACCAAACGAATTCATCGGGGTTAACCTTCTCCTTCAAGCAATACCAGTGTGGCCATTGGGGCATCGTTTTCGCATATTTCCAGTGCGCAGCATTGATAAACCTTTGTATTCTTTCAACGTCCATCAATCCGGCCGCTTTAATACATCCGTTCTGGAAACGCTAAACTCGTTGCCGCACTCAGGACACATTAAGTTTATGAAATCCGACAGCGTTTCTTTGTTTCCGTTCTTGAATCGATCATTCAGTTCAGCGGATCGCTTGTCAAATCTTTCCTGTGTCACGGGAGATGAAATGTTCGCTGCATCACGCAGGGTTTCATCAAGATCGATATCCACGAAAAACGGTTTAAGCTCCAAAAGGTCAAGTTCCCTTAACTCTGGAATCAGTTTTTCCCAATCCCATGATGTAAGCTCGTTGCTTTTGTTATCTATGATGCGGTATTCCTTAGCCTGCTCGGCTGTCAGATCAGCGATCACGCATGGAACCTCTTTAAAATTTAACTGCATCAGAGCCTTAAATCGTGTGTGCCCGACTATAATTACATTATTCTTGTCGAGGACAAGCGGCTGGTTAAATCCGAACCTGCTTATTGATCTGGCAACAGCCTTGACAGATGATTCGTCGGCTTTCCGCGGATTCCGCCAGTAAGGTTTGATGCTTGCAATAGGAACCATCGTGATATCACTCATCTTTATACTCCTTCTTGAATTGGATTTGTTTTTTCGTTTCCCATGCTTTTCTATATTCTATGTTTTCGAACAGCTTTGAAAATCCGGTGATATGCTTGAGCCGTATAAGCTCGTCAGCTTCCATGCCAAGCTCTGCGCAAATAGCATCATCTTTCCAACCGTTATCCAGCATTTCAAAAACCATGTTTGCCATTCCTGCGACAGAGTGTTTCCCTCTCGCCCTGTTGTGCCGGATTGTTGAGGCCATCCGATCGTTAATGTCCTTTTCTATTACGACCACCGGAAGCCTGCCCTCTGTTCTTGCGTAAATATCAGGATGGGTTTTCATAACCAAATACCTGTGAAAGCCGTCTACGATAACATATTTGTCGTTTTTTTCGTCATAAACGGTAACCACGGGCTGGGTGTAGCCATCATGAAGGATGGAAACATATAAGAGCTGCATTTCATTCTTCGCCACGGAATTGGGATTGTAGTCATTCGCTTGAACTTTTTCAATCTTGATCCACCGCACATTACTTACTGGCTGATCGTCATACATGGTGTCTCCATTCTCTTGCATGAGCTTCAATGAACCCTATGCACTCGGGATTTATGTCGGTTAAGATAAATTCTTTTCCGGCTTCGGCAAATATCTTCCCGGTAAGACCATATCCGCAGTTAAAATCCCACACTTTGTTGTACCTCTCGGCAAGATATTCTATGCTAACCACGTTAGCAACCTTTTCCGGTATCTCCGCATTATAGGCTATGGCCACACAGGGATAGTCGTGCAGATAATTTCCATGAAACAATCCCGTGTTATTCTTGAAGTGAGGAACGGCGTGCTTTCCTGTGATTACGATTGCCGGAAGCCCCGATAAAACTATGATCTCATTTATCCTATCCAAATAATCCCCGTACGTCTTTTTGGTTTCGTTCCCGGCACGCTTCTGATAAATGTCGTATCCTTTGTACCACGCTGTTTCGAGATAGATAATATCTGCGTCTATTTTCGGTATCTCGCTGAAAATATCCCAAACAAAAGCCCGTGATTTCCCTATTTCAAAGGATTGAGCCTTTTTGTAGCGGATCGGATTATAAAGTGCGCTGTGATATGGTATCTTCATGAGCCCTCAAAATCGCCGCTGTTCGTTCAAGGCGTTTCATGTTGATCTCGTTTCCCCGAAAGACCATTCCAAACTCTATCGCTACCTGTGCCGTGTTACCGAGCCCACAGGCAGGGTCAAGAATTATTCCTGATTTCGTGCAATATGGGGCAATAGCGGCACGAACGGTATCAAGCCCATGTGTCCCTATGACCGATGAAGTATATTCGTGGGAGAGGATGATTTGGGTCTTGGAAAAGATATGCAGATGATGCGGTAGGTGCTTTGAGCCGTATTTTACGGAGATCGTTGAAATATGATATAGGCCTGATTCTCTGCCCATTCTTATTACTTCGTGTTCCCACCGGATCCCATATTCAACGAAAACAGGCCCGTTTGTATGTTTTACGGCAATTTCAAACATGGCTTTCATGAATGAGTACAGATCTGTGTTTTTGCTAGGAACCATGTTCTGCTGGCTGTTGATAGTCTGGAAGTGTTTTAAGGCGCCTTGTCCCCATGGAGGATCACAATAAAAGACATTCGCCGGCCGATCCATTAGATCGTCAATCCCGTCCATCAGGTCGCCATGCTTTAATCTGTGAGGTCCTATGAATACCATCTTTCGCCTTTCGCCTCTTTCCTGACCCTAAACGGTGCAAAAGTTCGTTCCCAATTCGCCATTTTGATGAATTCCCAATCGTTTGTGAGGATGCTCTGGACATGAACCTTGTAGATCATGTTGCCGAGCTTTTCAGCATAAAGCTTTTCGTGCCTTTCGAACTGCGCCCTAAAGCCTTTCTTCCACTTCTCGTTGTCGATCAGCTTTTCAAGCAAATAGTCCCGATATTCCTTCCAATCGTTGAACATGAACGGAAGCTCATAGACGAAGTAATCCTTTTTCCCCATCTTCCCGGCCATGTCAATCCCGGCGATTCTCTGTGTAAGTCTTTCATAGGTCTGCGGCTCGAACTCCTGCAGATACCATAGGCTCTTTACGGCTGTCTCATGGTGGACGTTCGATACACGCATTCCGGTAATAGGGATTCCGTATTGATACATAATGTCGTAAATCTTACAATAAGGCCATTTATTATCATGAATTGCCTTCCAGATATCCGTGTAAGACCAATCATAAATCGGGTAAAGCGTGAAGTGCTGCCGCTTCTTGTCGGCCACATTTCCCCATGTCGCCCATTTATACGTCTTGCCGCCTGTTAAACCGCAGAATCTTGAAGGGCTCTCCTCTGTCCTCACCCCTGCGATATAAGCTGTTTTGGTGTCGGGGAAATAAGTTCGAAGAATTGCCGAAAACATGGCCTTGAAGCGATCTTCCTTGAAAATGTTTTCTTTAATCGCTATCGGGTCTTTCTGATGAACCCACCGATGTTCTTCTTTCGGGTCCCAACAATGAAGCCAGTGATCAGTGCATGAAGTGGCGTTGAACAGCCTGATAGGAACCTGCAACCACATCGGTTCTATATCCTCGTGGTACATCATGTATTTGATGTTGTCTATCGTGGCTTGCCATTCGGCCTCTTGATCGAGGAACATGACCTTTAAAGGAAGTCGCCCTTTTTCTCTGGCCACCTGCAGGGTCAAGTGAAAGATAACAGTCGAATCCTTGCCGCCGGAAACAGAGCATACCACATTCGGAAACTCGTCATATATCCAGCGAATCCTATTAAGGGCTTCATCGAATACTGTTATGTTTTTGTAAATTTTCACCTTGCTTCTCCATGATGATATCGAGAATAAGTTTAAAGGCATTCTGTTTAAGGGGAATTCTTCGGCCGGCCAGTAAGCAGCGGATATAGCCGGGGGATAGTCCCAAGTAATCTGCTATGTCTTTGGCGGTTAACCTGATCATGATTGGCAAAATACTCGTCAATTTATTATATGTCAAGATTTTTTTTTGTGTCATTTGGGAAACACTGTGTTAAAAAGTTTACCACACTTTATCGTTTTCCCGTTTATTAGTATATCTATGTTATTAAATTTGTTACGAAAAGAATCTTTTAAATTTGGCACAGATTAAGCTTATATATAATAGAAAGACCGAAATTTTATTACACGGAGGAAGAAAACATGAAAGCACGAAAGCAGAAGGACACAATGAAAGGAATGCTAAATTTAGCAAAATCGACAAACCCGATTTCAGCGTTCAAGCGACGGATGGCAAAGAAGATTAAAGCAGAGAGAGCCTTTATCGCATTCGAGAGAATGGGCGAAAAAATGAGCATCGAGGAGAAATTCAAAGATGATCCGTTTTTTCACGATTCCGTTTATGGTTATAGAGCAAACAAATAAAAGGAGGAAAAACGATGTATGACAGAACAAAAGTAATTTTACATTGCGGCGGCAAGGCGGTGACCAGAGATGAACTCGATCTGATCCCCTTACCGGAACAGACTGACAGTTATATGCCCGTTTCACATTATGGGTTGGTCACGAAGATTTCAACGATCAGCCAAGATATACTGAAAGGCTACACCCTTTCGAAAGAATCATTCGGCGTGGCGAGAAACGGGGCGCAGATGTTCGGAACGCTTCAATTTCAAAACGGTGATGTTCGGATGGGGCTCACCATCGGAATACGGAACTCGTATGACAAGTCCTTGACGGTCGGTTTCTGCGCCGGGGCAAGCGTGTTTGTATGCGACAATCTAGCCTTTTCCGGTGAAATCACGTTCCTACGAAAACATACCCCGAAAGTTTGGGACGAAATCGAGGAAAGATGTGTCGGGGTCTGCTATCGAGCCGGAAAGCAATATCAGGAAATCGTCTATGATGCCGACAAGCTGATTCAATTCCCGTTTAAAAACAATGATGGATTTGCGGTGCTGGGCAACCTTTACGGTGAAAGGATCATCGGGCCCCGTCAGTTCATTGCGGCTGCGGAAGAATGGCGCAAGCCACGACATGATGAATTCCAGCCACGGAACGCTTGGAGTCTTTATAACGCCGTGACCGAATCGCTTAAAACCTCACCCCCGCAAGAGGTTATGGAAAAACATATTAATCTCCATGCCTACTTTAAAAGGCTTCTGCCCTAGGATGCGAAAAGTGAACCTCATGGACGAATACATTAAGATAAAACTTCAACTGGACAACGCATTATCGCTTTTATTGGATGCTTCCAAGATTTTCAATCAACAATTAAACACAAAGCGACTGATCCTGTTTAAAATAAAATCAATGACTGTACGCTTAGAAAACTTCTTGAAGGGGAAAATATGAAAATCATGCAGGCGCTAACGTGGTTAGGGATCGGGATTTCGGTTGGATTGCTTCTGTCCGGAATAATTTATAACGTGACAATGGGGATTTAAGATGGATGAAAAAATAATAAACCTTGGATACATGAATGAATGGGATCAGGGGAATTTTCCGGCTGAATATCTGAAATGTATGGAAAACGGGCATGAACTGACATATCGTCAGGCTGGACGATGTAATATGGAATTTACTTGTTGTGTATGCAATATCAGGTGGAATGTTGATTCCAGTGATTAAAAATTCTTACGAAGGAGGTAGTATGGATATCACAATAGATGCTTCTGATCGGATTAGTATTTCGATTTTCGGATGCAAGAAGGCGGGGCTTCTTACGGAACCCGTCTTGGAGGGTGAAGTTGAGGGGCGGACGGTAAGCCGCGAATTAACGCTTGGCGGTTTGGTTACAAAAGGCAAAAATGACAGGGTTCTTGACGTTTATCATCCTGTTGTCAAAATACTTTTTTTCGATTAGGGGGCAAGGATGGCAAGTGAAAAACAACAGGTCAAGATTTCATGTCCCTGCGGATGGACGTTCGGCCCTACCGCAGATCTTTATGCGGCATGGGTTGAGGAATGGGCGCATATTAAGAAGTGCAACAAACCTACAACACGGACAGCGGTTAACGGCAATAAGGAATCGAAAATAGACACCTTATCTTAAAGGAGAAATTATGTCAGAAAAAGCAAAGGGAGTTGTAACAGCGGTTGATGAAAAGATAAGCGCAAAGAACAAACCATACTGGTTTGCCACCATCGGCGGGGTCAAGATGTTGTTCTTCGATGCGAGAATCAAAGATTGTCTGAATAAGGAAATCGAGGTCGAATACGACGCTAAGGTTGACGACAAGGGAACCACCTTCATAGCGAGCTTCCCCGGCACCGCAAAATCGGGCGGCGGGATGAAGCGAGGTCCTTCACCCGAAGAACTGAAATTCAAGGCTATTGATGCGAAGCTACGGACGAAGACGATGATCTTTTCCTATGCAAAAGATCTCGTGATAGCGAATCACGCCAAGGATACTGATTACACCCCTGCGAAAACCTGTGAAGAACTGGATGTTTATATCAATCACCTGTTAAACAAGGTCGCCAACAACATCAAAGAACTGGAGGAACGATGAAAGTCATTAACGATCTCGGAATGCCGGAACACGCATTTAAAGCAATCTGTCTCCGGCAGGGACGGGTTGAAAGACCGAAGTTGGATTTTATAGGCGTTTCAACTTTACTTAGTGCGCCGTTGCCACGATTTCTTTATGCGAGATATTTCGATCAGATTGAGGTCCTTGCATCAGAAACGATGAATGCTCTCCAAGGCCAGCTTGGGCATCTGCTTTTTGACAAGATCGAAACGGAAACGCAGACCGAACTTCATCTTAAAACTGAATTTGAAGGAACCCTGCTCTACGGCATTGCCGATTATTACGATGAAAAGCTGAAAACCCTCGGGGATGTGAAATTCCGACAAGTCAATTCCGTCACGGCCGGCAACATCTCAAAAGACGATTATCTGGAAAAACAGTTGAATGTTTATCGTTGGATGGCTCGAAGGATGGGTCTTGAGGTTGAGCGCCTGCAGGGTGATATCTTTATCAACGGGTGGGTTCGATATAAGGCCATGGGTGAATCGAATTATCCGAAAGCGCCATATCAGAAGATCATCATTCCTATCTGGCCGGACGAGCAAACCACTAACTACGTTAGGGAACGAATCGCCGTCCATGACACTAGGGCAATCAGATTGTTACGGGATGCCTTAGCTGATTATGACGAGATTGACAAGGCCATGATGGAAATACCGATCTGCACAGACAAAGAAAGATATACCCAACCAACGAAATACGCTGTGATGAAGGAAGGGCAAAAGAAAGCGGTTAAATTGTTTGATAATTCAGATTCAGCCTATGAGTTTATAAATACCCAAAAAAACAACTCAAACCTAAGCGTCACGGAGCGCAAGGGCGGACATATAAAATGCCTGTTCTATTGCGACGTTAAACAATTTTGCCCTCATGTGAAAAAAGATGAAAAAATAGCTTTACAACCCGAAAAAGATGATTTAACGTAATCATAACGATTGGAGAGCACCGATCATGTCAATCAACTCAATTAAATCTTGCAGTGGTCAAACGGCATTGCCATGTCACCCCGATATGGATGCTCCTTTGCCGTTTGGCTGCTGCGAGTGTCAAGGAGAGCAACATGACAGCATTTCAAAAAGCGCAATTAACGATATTCATGGAAGAACAGAAGTTCAAAAAAGGCTGCTCGGATTTACGGGAATACGAGCGGGCGAAAAGATACCTACTCCCATGGGACAGACCTTCACCAATCCCCGATTTAGATTTCAACGAAACCATTTCCTTTATTATCGACTTTTTGAGGGTGTAAATGTAACAGGTTACACACCTCTATATAAGAGAGTATATATTTATATGTTTAAAAACAAAACCAGCGTTGCGGAGGCGTTACATGACGTTGCCAAATGTTACAGTTGTTACACCACAGTATAGCAACCCCCTCTTGGATCATGTAATCGAGAGGATGTTCACAGGGGGGGCGACATTAACCGAAGTATATGAAACTATGATATATTTTTTTAATATTTTAAATCTTGACACCACCGATGATCACTTAAAAGAACATATTGCCGGGATATTTGCCGAAATTTCACCGGAAAAAGAAAACAAGAAGCCGATCAGTGCCAGAGTCGAGGATTTTGTAACAACAGTAACACGAGGGGCTGATTTGTACTCTCCTGTAACCTTTCTGTTACAAGATGTAATAAGTGCGCTCAACCTAACGACCCATAAAGAAAAGACGGCGTGCAGGGTCGCCTTGCACCGGATGAAGGAAAAAGGGATCATTGATTCCCCGGGCGGAAAATATGGTTGCTTTCGGGTTGTCAATTCAGAGGATCGGTACATTGATCTTTCTGACACATCCGATCTGAAAGGTGAAATGCGGGTTGGGTTCCCGTTGAACGTCCATCAGTTCATAAAGGTTATGCCTCACACGGTTTATATAATAGCCGGAGAAACAGACTCGGGGAAATCGGCCTATCTATTGAACTTTTCAAAAATGAACAGTCAGATGCATAAAGTTCATTATCATTCAAGTGAAATGGGGAAAGCGGAATTCCTTGATCGGTTGCAATACTTCTGGCCTGATGCGAGCCAAAACAAGAACATGAAGTTTTACGAACGATCAAACGATTTCGCCTCGGCGATTAAGCGCAATCCTGATGATATTCATATCATCGATTATATGCAGATGTTCGACAATTTTTACCTGATGGCGGAAAAGATAGATGCCATCGGGAAATCACTCAATAACGGGCTTGCCTTTATCGCTATTCAGAAGCCTAAAGGCAGGGATGAAGGCGTTGGTGGTGAAAGAACTAAAGATTTATCAAGGCTTTATCTCTCATTAGCGCCGGGAAAACTGAAAATTGTCAAGGCAAAGAACTGGAAGGATCCAAAGCGGAATCCTAACGGTATGGAGATTTGCTTTAAGCTGGCCGAAGGGTGTAAGTTTTTCAATGACGGTGATTGGCATAAATCTTAAAAGGAGAAATAAAATGGGAAAATTGACGGGAAAGAAACTGCATTACAGAGAACAGATTAAGACTTGCAGGCATTGCGTTAATCTTGATCTGATTCGTGACCTAAAGGGTGACGCTCAATTTGTTTGTGCTTTGACAAAAGAAGGCGTTGAGGAGTTTACCGTTTGTGATTCATGGAAGGAATCGAAAGAATGAATGAAATCATCAATCAGGTGAAAGTGGATCAGGCGACCATGGCCGTAAGAGAACTGGTTAAGTGCGCCGAAGCTATCGACATGGCGTATCTTCACATGGGCAAAATGCTCTTGTTCATCAAGGAAAATGAACTTTATAAGTATTATTCGGAGCATACGCAAACCATGTCAAGTTTCTTGCGGGAAATTGACATAGGGATCGGGGTCAGTCAGGCCGATCATTACATCCGAGTCTATAAGACATTCGGGGATAAGTTGGAAGGGCGCAAAATCTCTTTTAAGCGGCTGCTCCTGATCCATCCACTTGTCGGTGGATCGGAAACAATCGATCACCTTCTGGATATGGCCGCAATTCTCCCGCTTCGTGCCCTAAATGACGAGATCAGGGAAAGGCAAGGTAGAACACCGTCCGACTCATGCGCCCACCCTACGGACGCAATAAAGACGTTTTGCAAGTGTTCTATTTGCGGACAATGGTTAAAGGAGGTGATAAAATGAGGGTAGCGATCATGCGGTGGTTGTTGAAGGTATTTCTCCCGACATATCACTTATGTAAGTC